>Ga0055584_100008382_pt1 | contig 10140 bp, 10 predicted proteins | sample OSDHelmetaG_FD_58716 | JGI IMG/M metagenome (GOLD analysis project Ga0055584, IMG submission 58716) | Pelagic marine sediment microbial communities from the LTER site Helgoland, North Sea, for post-phytoplankton bloom and carbon turnover... | ecosystem: Environmental > Aquatic > Marine >...
CCAGCAGAGGCCTCGGCCGACGATGCACCGACAGAGACCTCAGCTGACGAGGAACATCCCCCAGAGCCACCCGCCGAAGTCGCGGCTACCACTACTCCTGTTCCTGCCACCGAGGCATCCGACGAAAGCGAATAGCCCCACGGGCCCGCTGTATCGAGAATCGGCTACTGCTTCTTGACGACGTACGTATCGGCGTAACGGTCCATCACCGTGCGGTGTTCGGGATCGGTGAACAAGAACACAAGCGAGACGAGGCCGATGACGCCTGTCACCGCAGACACGAGCAGCCCGATGATCGGAACGGCACTCAGGATCCCTGCGATGTGAACGAGGCTCCGCTTCGGGCCATCAGGAATTCCGAGCGGTTCAGTTCCATCGTGCTTCACGATGCGAAGGCCCAGCAAGAGTTTGCCGACCGTGCCAGACAGGTAGGTGTTCATGAGCGTGTAGTAGGCCGCCCCCACGATCGCACCCACGAGTGCAAGCCCGACGTTCACCTCGACATCTGTACCGTCGGCACCGTTGCGAAACGCGCTGACGAAGACCGCTGCACCGAACGGCAAGGTAATGAGGGCGCCGACGATTGCGTCGATGACCTTGGCTGCGATACGCAACCACGGATCCGCGAGCTCGCGCCCATTGGCGAGAGCTCCGGTGCCTGGGGCAACGTAGCCGGCCTGTTGCTGGGGGCCCTGCTGCTGCGGTCCACCGACCCACTTACCGCCATCCCACCACCGAACGGTTCCGGGTGGGTCACCCTCGGCTGCGTACCACCCGGGAGGTTGTGCTGCGTCGCTCATGGTCATCACCACTTTCCGCAAACCACGTGCGGGTTGCGTCTGTCTCGATGACGAACGTTACGCGATCTGCGGTCTGGACGGAGTGACTCGCGTGATCTCGCGCTGCGAACGGGATTCCTACGATGCGCAGTAACGTTGGCTGTGTGCCACCCATTCCGTACGAGTTGCACTCGATTCCCGAGCTCGATCGACCGATCTTCATCGTGGCGTTCAAGGGCCTGTTCGACATGGGTGCCGCGGCCACGAGCGCTGTTGACTGGCTGTCGATGACACACGAGGGAAAACCCGCCGCTTCGATCGACCCAGAGACGCTCTTCGACTTCCAGGAGACTCGGCCGATGGTTCGTTTGGGCGCAAATGGTGCGCGCGAAATTCACTGGCCAGCGAACAATCTCGTATGGGCGAGGACACCAGAGGGCGATCGCGACCTGGTGCTCTTGAGCGGCGTGGAACCAAACCTGCGATGGCGGTCCTTCTGCGAGACGTTGATCGAACTGATCGGCGTGACGAAGACCGAATTGGTGGTCACGTTGGGGTCAGCACTCGCCATGGTCCCTCACACCAGAGCCTTCCCGGTCGCAGCGTCCACGGTCGATGAAGAACTCGCAACGTCCCTGGGCATCGGACGACCGACATACGAAGGGCCAACCGGCCTCATTGGCTCGCTGCACCAAGCACTCGCTGATCGCGACACATCTCACGTCTCACTCCGGGTGAGCATCCCGCACTACGTACCCGGAAGCCCCTCCCCGAAGGCGACAGCAGCACTCCTTGCCCACGTCGAACAGATCTGTCACATTCCAACTGCACATGCTGGATTGGCAGATGACATACGCGACTGGGAAGCCAGAGTGCACCTTGCGCTCGATGATGACGAAGAAGTCCGTCACTACGTCGACGACCTAGAGCAGCGCGTGGACGCCGAGCCCGAGATCGTTTACGACGCCGACACGATGACCGAGGAGATCGAACATTTCCTCCGAAATCGTCCCGATGAGATCTGACCTGGCCGGTCTGCAACGATTTGCGCTGTGAACCTCAGCGTCGTACTCCTCATCTGTGCGATCGTCGCTGGGCTGTCGGGAGGTATCGCCGCCCGGTATCGACGATGGGGCACCGCGCTGGCCGATGTCTTGTTGGGGCTACTCGTCGCGTCGCTCTTCTCGATCGTGGTGATCATCGTGCTCGTCTTGGCAGCAGGGTTGAACGCATTCGGAGTGCTCCACTTCATCTACTTACTCGCCGTCGTCGCATTCCCGATATTCACCATCTGGATCGTCATCCCGCAGCTGATCGATGCGGAACGGCGCACACCGATCGTTGGGTGGGTGCTTGTCATCGGTTCGATCATGGCGGCGAGTCTCGGCTGGTGGGCAACCCATGTCGAACCATTCCGCCTGCAGGTCGACACGCAGATCCTTGGTGCCCGGGGGGCGCGCGAGCCAATCGTGGTGGGGGTCATCGCTGACCTACAAACAACGTCGATCACGAGCCATGAACGCGCAGCTCTCGACGCGGTCCTCGAGGCCGAACCCGACATCGTGGTACTCCCCGGTGACCTCTTCCAGCTCGAACCCGATCAGATCAGCGACGCGATCCCCGAGTTCATCGGATGGCTGCGCACGCTCACCGACGCAGTGGACCATGTCGTGCTCGTCAACGGCCACGCAGATGACGCGGAGATCGTGGAGGAACTCGCGGATGAATCTGGAGCCATCTACCTCGGCGATGCCATCACCCAACTCCGCGTCAGTGGACAGCTTGTCACCGTGGTCGGGCTGGCATACACGCCCGATCGAGACCCGGCCACGCTCGATCCCGCGCTACTCGCAGAAATCAAGAACACACTCGCCGAGGACGATTTCGTCCTCGCGGTGAGCCACCATCCCGACGCCGTCCTGTCCTTTCCAAGATCGCTGCCGATCGATCTCCTCATTGCAGGACACACCCACGGCGGCCAGGTTGCACTCCCACGAATCGGGCCGTTGCTCACGTTCTCCGACCTCCCGAACGTTGTCGCTGCGGGAGGGCTTCACGTCGTCAACGGCCACCCGATCTACGTGTCGACAGGAGTCGGCCTCGAACGAGGACAGGCACCTCAAGTACGTCTCGGGGTGCCACCATCAGTCGGAATTCTGACTGTTGTACCGTCCTAGCGGCCGACGTCGACGACGATGCGCCCTCGCACCTTGCCCGCGACGATGTCCGCGGCGCTCTTCGGGACATCATCGAGACCGATTTCACTTACCATCGATTCGAGTTGGCTGACGTCGAGGTCGGTAGCCAGGCGCGACCACGCCGTCTGACGACGTTCCTGACTCTCATGCACCGAGTCGACGCCGACCAGTGTCACCCCTCGAAGAATGAATGGCGCAACCGTCGTCACGAGGTCCATTCCTTGAGCCAACCCACAGGCAACAACACACCCATGTGGCGCCGTCGCTGCGAGAACATTGGCGAGGGTGTGGCTTCCCGCGACGTCGATCGCGCCTGTCCACCGGGTCTTGGCCAGAGGACGACCACCCTCGCTCGAGAGCTCAACGCGATCGATCAACGACGCGGCACCGAGCGATCGTAGGTAGTCGCCTTCGGAGTCGACCCGACCCGACGAGGCCACCACCTCGTACCCGAGCCCAGCGAGAATCGATACCGCCACCGAACCAACACCGCCTGCAGCCCCGGTGACCAGGATCGGCCCCGACTCGGGCGTCAGGCCGTGTTCTTCGAGGGCGAGCACGCAGAGCATCGCCGTATACCCGGCGGTACCGATCGCCGCAGCCTCATAGGTCGAGAAGTCCTCTGGGATGCGGGTAAGCCACGCCGCTTGTACCCGAGCCCGTTCCGCAAGCCCGCCCCAATGTTTCTCCCCCACGTCCCAACCGTTGAGTACGACACGATCGCCGACCTTGTAACCGTCCTCACTCGATGACAGCACCGTGCCCGCCAAGTCGACCCCGGGGACCATCGGCCACGACCGAACGATCGGTGATGAATCCGTAATTGCCAGGCCGTCCTTGTAGTTCAGCGTCGAATACTCGACCGCGACGAGCACCTCACCGTCGGGCAGCGCGTCCTCTGCGAGATCGACAACGTCGCAGGAGAAGTCGTCATCAGTCTTGTTGAGCAGTACGGCACGCATTTGAATCTCATCTCTACGTGATCCGCGCTGTGCAGATCACCGGAGAGGACCCTATTGCCCCCATCGCCACACGCCGAGTTGGGATCCGCACAAGGCCGCGGCTCAACGCAACGGGCTGTCGTCCCGTGGTGAGACTTGAGGCGGCACCGCCGTGGCAGGCTTCGAATTGGAGAACACCTTGAAGTTCTGAAAGGCCATCATCCCGAGGATCACCGGACCGAACAGACTGCCGAGCGCGAACCACATCCACACTCCTGCTCCCACGGCAACCACCGCCGAAACGATCGCCCCTCGACGACGCCGCACGGGCACCGATCCGGGAAGGAGGTCGGTCATGATATGCCCACCGTCCAACGGAACAATGGGCAACAGGTTGAACGCGCTCCACCCGAATGTGGTGAACAACCCGATGAGGATCAGATCGTCGTTCAACGGCGTTCGCTCGACGAACCCACTCGACACCAAGATCAGGGCCCCGAGAATGATCCCTGCGAACGGACCGGCAAAGCTGATCAACACGGACTGCACTCGCGACGGCGGCTGCTCGAGCCGATACCTCGTGAGACCCGCCATCCCTTCGAGCGAGATCGTCGGTGTGGACGTGGTGCCCTGGGATCGTGCTGCGAAGGCATGACCCAACTCATGGACAACTATTGCGACGAGGGCGATCACCACGAACGCAACGACTCGATCGATTTCCTCGGGAAAGGAGATGTACCCGAGAAGGGCAACGACCATCAGGAACGATCCGTGAATAGTGACCGGGAAACCGAACAAACGAAGCGACACGTCACCCAGTCTAGGGGGACGACTCAGGACGCCCCGAGCGCCGCAGTTTCCTCCGTCGTGAGACAGCTCGCGATCTGGCCATCGATCCGTTCGCGCTCGGCGGGGTCACCGGAGAGATCTGCCTCGATGGTCACACGAACAAACTCGCGATCGCGGTAGAGATCGTCGATGCAACCCTTCGTCGGTGGGGACAACTCGACATTCGCCTGCTCGCTGACGGCACGGCCGACCGAAACACACTCGGCATACAAGTCGAGATAGCGATTCTGAACCTCGAGGTCGGCGAGAAGGAAATCGAATGGTTCTTCGTCGAGCAACGCGACCCAGAAGGGTCGATACTCCTCGGTCGATTGAAGCCGACTCGAAACACACGCAGATTCTGTCGGTGGAAGCGGCTGCCCACCTGCCCGGATGAGCGTGGATGCGAAATCATCGATGGCTCTGGGCGACGCACATTCCTGCACAGCGGCGATCACCGCATCGACCGGTTCGTCCCCTCCGGCGACGCCAGCCGCAGCAGCGCTGTCCGCACAGGATTGTTCGTCAAGCGTGAGCACCAGACCCGACGCAGCGAGTTCGGTGTAGGCGGCCGCGTTCTCGGAATTTTCGTCGATGAGGACAGTCGTCGGGCTCGAGTCGGGTGGTTCGGTTCCCCCCTCGGTCGACGGCGGTTGAGACGTCGTGTCTGAATCAACATCCTCGTCATCACCTCCGGTAACGAGCTCACCTGAGTCGTCCTCTGCCTCGGGTGCCGAGGTCGTGGTGCTGTCTTCAGGATCGCCAGGACCAGGTTCGACGATCGACTCGCCGTCGCCACACGCGCTGGCGAGAAGACTGAGAACGAGGACGATGAGAATCACTCTTCGCATGACTCCAGGCTAGAGGGGGCACGCCACGAGACGTAGTCACGGGGGGTGCGCGCCCCGCACGGCCGCGACACGGCAGACTGACGCGGTGTTTCCTCTTTCTGGGACGTCGCCCCGTGCGGCTCGTGCGGTTGTTCTCGCGCTCTTGACGCTTCTTGCGTCGGCCTGCACGGATGAACCTGAAGCGGCGCGTTCCCCCAACGTCACGGCCAGCTCACCGATCACCCCGGACACGACGACCGGTCGGCAAGCGGGAGAACCCTCGGTGGTCGGCCGCGCTGCCGGGCAACCCGAGGACGATTCGAATGACGCCATCGTGCACGTCTTCGGGAGCGTCCGGTCCGTTCCACCAGTTGCGCCATCGTGGGGAAAGACCATTCCCATGATCGGCGAAGATCTGGCGACGATCGTGTCGCTCGGCTGCAACCCGGACACACCCGAATGCGCCAACCCTGCGCTCGCTACCTGGATGGCCGAAGGATCGGTCGAGGTGGTCAATGTCGCAACAGCGTCAGCCGCCGCAAGCGAGACGTTGAGTACCACAGTTGCAGAGTTGCGGGCCGCCGGGGTCGAGGTCACCGGGTACGGCGAAGCTGCATTCGCAGCGAGATCTGGCGTTCGACTCAGCAGCTCCGGTGTGACGATCTCGATCCACGGCATCTCGCTCATCGTCGACGATGAGCGCGCTGCCGGCCCCAACTCGCCTGGTATCGCAGGAGCAGCGGTTCTTGATGAACTCCTCGAAGAGATCGAGGCTCTCGGTGACGAAGGATTGGGAATCGTCGTACTCGTCGATGTCGGGTCCCTGGACGATCGCGCACCAACCGCAACGCAGATCAGCGATATTCAACGGTTGGTCGATGCCGGGGCTGATGCCGTGATCGGACATGGTTCCGACTTCATCCAACGGTTCGATCGTGTCGGCAACACCACGGTTGCCTACAACCTCGGCAATGCAGTCACGTCGACAGATGAACCCCTCAGAACCGACTCGGCCGTATTGCGCCTCGAGTTCGGCTCCCCCGGGAGCGCATGCCTTCTTCCCACCACTGCAGATTCGGCTGGTCCCGCGCTCGACGATCCAGCAAATCAGAGCTGCGCAATGGAAAACGCTGGCTAGAGAAGGCTGCGTTCGACGAGCTGTTCACGCAGACGACCGGAGTGCTCGAAGAGAAGTGCGTCGAAACCGAGTGACATCGCCGTAGCGATGTTCGCACCGGAGTCATCGATGAAGACCGCGTCCTCTGGCTCGAAGTCGTAGCGATCGCACAACAGGCGATAGATCTTCGGGTCAGGCTTGATCACGCCCTCCCGACCGCTGATCACCATTCCATCGAACAGCTCGAAAAACGGGTACCTGGGCTCGATCATCGCAAAGGTGTCACGACCCCAGTTACTGAGTGCGTACAACGGCACCCCGTTGCGGCTGAGCTCATCGAGGATCTCTACGGTGCCCTCGATGACACCACCCAGCGTCTCGGGCCAACGTTCGGCGAACGCCATCACCAGTTCACGCTGGTCTGGATGCCGGGCGGCCACCGATTCGGCAACCTCGTGAAGTGGTGTTCCCCGGTCGAGCGCCTTGTTGTCCTCCATCGTGAACACGTGGTCGAGAAAGCTCTGGAGCTCATCACCATCGTGAATCAGCTGCTGGAACAGCAGACGGCGATCCCATTCGATCAGGACGTTCCCGAGATCGAAGACGACCGAGATGTGACGAGTCATCGTGGCACGGTATCAGCGCAGCCGGATTGTGCCCGAGCCAGTGGAGGCCGATCCCACAACTGCGGCATCATGGCCAGCGGAGCGCAACTGAGCCACCGCGTCGGACGCCTCGGCAGCAGAGGCCACACCAAAAATCAGCCCTCCCGACGTCTGTGCATCGGCGAGGAGGGTGACCAGCAGCTCGGGGGTATCGCCGGTATCGAGCTGCTTGCGGATCCATGCGATGTTCCGCTCCGTGCCGCCCGGAATCGACCCCTGTTCGGCCAATTCGACGGCACCCGAGAGAAGTGGCACATCGGCCACGGCGAGGGTGACATCCACAGCAGACTCACTCGCCATACGCCCGAGATGTCCGAGGAGTCCGAAGCCGGTCACGTCTGTCGCGCCGGTTGCTCCAGCGGCGAGTGCGACCTTCGCGGCTATGTCGTTGAGACGCGTCATCGAATCCAACGCTGCCTGCACCACACCGGCGGTCGCCAGTCCTCGTTTCAGCGCAGTCGTGATCACACCGATGCCGAGCGCCTTCGTGAGGACGAGGTGGTCACCCGCTCGTAGGCCGCGGTTGGTGAGCAGCTTGTCGGGGTGCACGTCGCCGATCACAGCCATCCCGTATTTGGGTTCTGGGTCATCGACGGTGTGTCCGCCCGCGATGACGAACCCGCCAGCCTCGGCGATGTCCTGCCCGCCGGCCAACACTTCACCCAGAAGATCGGTGGACAACGCGTCGGTATTCCACCCGACCAAGTTCAGAGCGAGCAGTGGTCGACCGCCCATGGCATAGACATCGGAAACCGCGTTCGCAGCGGCGACCTGGCCCCAGGTGCGCGCATCATCCACGACTGGGGTGATGAAATCAGCAGTCGCAATCAGTGCCCGATCATCGTCGAGTCGCCAGACAGCGGCGTCGTCACCAGATGCTGCTCCGACAAGAAGATCAGGATGTGTTGATGGTGTCAGGCGGCCCACGACCTGGGCCAGCTCGCTCGGATCGAGCTTGCAGCCTCAACCAGCGCCGTGGCTGAACTCGGTCAAACGCGGAGTCGTCATGTCATCACCATCCTTCGGGATCTTGGACTGTGTCGTCGTGCGTGGTTCAACTCTACGATTCTGACGATGAAGTCAGACGGCTACCTCCCAAGCGACCTCAACACCGTTGGGCACCATGCAGCACGACTCGAATCCGAGGGGTTTCTCGGAGCCTTCACCGCAGAGACGTCACATGACCCCTTCCTTCCCCTCGCCTTGGCCGCAGAGCACACGGAACGACTGGAGCTCGGAACATCGATCGCAGTCGCATTCGCCCGGAATCCAATGACCCTCGCCTATACGGGTCGAGATCTGAACGAATTCTCCGAAGGGCGGATGATCCTCGGCCTCGGCAGCCAGATCAAACCGCACATCACGAAACGTTTCTCGATGCCGTGGTCGGCGCCAGCAGCACGAATGCGCGAATTCGTCGATGCGCTCCACGCGATCTGGGACTGCTGGGACACAGGCGGACCCCTTCGAGTCAGAGGGGAGCACTACACCCACATCCTCATGACCGACTTCTTCAACCCGGGGCCTGCCACGTTCGGACGTCCCTCGGTGTACTTGGCAGCCGTTGGGCCGATGATGGTCCGACTCGTCGCCGAACGCTGCGATGGCTGGATGGTTCATCCATTCACCACACCGCAACACTTCTCGACCGTCGCCCTCCCACAGTTACGGGGATTCATGGACGACATCGAGCGCCCGCACGAACAGGTACAGGTGGCGCTCCCCGCCTTCGTCGTGACCGGAGACAACGAGGCACAAATGTCAAAGGCCGCGATCGGGATCAAACAGCAGATCGGCTTCTACGGGTCGACTCCGGCCTATCGCGGCGTGCTCGACTTCCACGGCTGGGGCGACGCGCATACCGAGCTCCACGCGTTGACCAAGTCGAATCGATGGGACGAGCTAGCCGATGTGATCGACGACGAGATGTTGTCGACCTTTGCCGTCGTTGCCGAGCCCGACGATGTGCAATCTGCGCTCGAGGCGCGATACGGCGTCCTGGTCGATCGAATCAGTCGGTATTCGGTAGCGCCCTGAGCTGCCCGTGATCGGGCGGGGACGAGAACCGCGCTGTGAGTGCGTCGACCAGTTCTCCGACTCGCTCGCGACCGATGATGCAGCGCTCCTCGGGTAGGAAGTGCACACCTTCGAGTGTGACCACCTGAAGGGGACGCGCTGATCCTTGGACCTCCGTCCAGGGATCCACCGTCACACTGTTCTCGGATTCGCTCGCCGAAAAATACAGCACGGGAAGGTCGAGGAACTCCGGGCGATAGTTCAACGCGGCACGTCGAATCACCGGGCCAAGCTGACGCTCTGCGTCCTCGAGCGACGGGGTTTGACCCGCATCACGCGCCGAGCGGTAGCGCCGCCGCGCAAGGGCGAACGTCACGCGCTCTCGAACCCGCGAGGTTCCTTCCTCCAACGCAGTAAAAATGCCCTCGTTCTTCAGCATGTCGACGTACTTGTTGGCAATGGTTCCAGTGTCGTCGACCTTCAGACCAGCCATCACGGTGTCGACAAGAGCGACCAGTTCCACATCATCACCCCGAGCATCGAGCAATCGGGCCATTTCCCATGCAATGAGGCCACCGGTCGACCATCCGAGTAGGCGGTAGGGCCCAGTTCTGTCCACGGCGGTATCGAGGGCCTCGAGCATCGTCTTTGCTTGTTCGGAAATCGAGTCGACGATCTCGCTCCGAGCGTCCGCCCCTGGCAATCGAACACCCACGACAGGTATGTCGACGTCGAGCGACTTGACGAGCGGTGCGTACCGCAGCAG
>Ga0055584_100008383_pt1 | contig 10139 bp, 9 predicted proteins | sample OSDHelmetaG_FD_58716 | JGI IMG/M metagenome (GOLD analysis project Ga0055584, IMG submission 58716) | Pelagic marine sediment microbial communities from the LTER site Helgoland, North Sea, for post-phytoplankton bloom and carbon turnover... | ecosystem: Environmental > Aquatic > Marine >...
AAAACCTTGAGCTACTGTATCTGATTGAACATCTCCATCATAGTTTTTACAAGCCCAAACGTAACCACCATTCCATTTCATTGCACAAGCAACCATGTCATCGATCAGTCTATGTTCATATGTAATGGAAGCTGTCTCAAATTTTTCTTTGAATTCTTTTTCATACACTTCTTGAAATAAATCTTTAAATCTTCCGTCGTAAGCTTTTAAGATTGTATTTTTTGTTGATAAATAAACAGGCCATCTTCTTTCTAAACCATAATTCATACAAGCTCTTGCAAAATTTTTTATAGAGTCATCCAAATTATACATAGAAAGAGCTATGCCAGGTCCTGTAAAATCAAATACCTCAAACTCTTTTTTATTCCTACCATCTTTTGAAGTCCATTTGACTTCCATTTTTCCTTCACCTGGAATTAAAAAATCAGTTGCACGGTATTGGTCACCAAATGCATGTCTTCCAATTACAATTGGTTGTGTCCAACCTGGAACTAATTTTGGAACATTTTGGCAAATAATAGGTTCTCTAAAAACAGTTCCACCCAAAATATTCCTAATTGTACCATTAGGAGATCTCCACATTTTTTTTAATTTAAATTCCTCTACTCTAGCTTCATCTGGGGTTATAGTTGCACATTTAACACCTACACCATGTTCTTTGATAGCATTGGCAGCATCAACTGTTATTTGATCATCTGTTTTATCTCTACTTTCCATGCCCAGATCATAATACTTAAGATCTACGTCAAGATATGGCTTAATTAGCTTATCTTTAATAAATGACCATATAATTCTAGTCATTTCATCGCCGTCTAACTCAATAACTGGGTTTTTAACTTTAATTTTTGGCATAAAATATAGATTGATTAACTGAGATTTTTATACATATTAAGAAAAATTTATCAAACTATAAATTATGTTTAACACAATTTTTCCAAAGATACATAAAGAAGGCTACAAATTTTTAGCTATTTCGATTTTGGCTACATTTATAGTATTATTTTTTTCCAAGTTTTTAGGGTTAATATTGATAGTAATTACTATCTGGGTTTATTACTTTTTTAGAGATCCAGAAAGGTACTCAATTGATAATGACAGTTATTTAGTTAGTCCAGCAGATGGATTAATTACAGATATATCGGAAAGATCAGGGCCTGAAGAATTAAGGTTAGAAAATATTTCTTTTACACGGGTAAGTGTATTTATGAATGTATTCAATTGCCATGTGAATAGAGTACCATCATCTGGTAAAGTTGAAGAAATTTATTATAAACCTGGAAAATTTCTAAATGCTTCTTTAGATAAAGCCAGTGAAGAAAATGAGAGAAATTATTTTAAAATCAAATTGAAAGATGGAGAAGAGATTGTAATAGTTCAAATCGCTGGATTAATAGCAAGGAGAATTGTTTGTGAAGTTGAACAAGATCAAGATTTGAAACAAGGTGATAGAATAGGGATGATACGTTTTGGTAGTAGAGTTGATATATATTTTAAGAATAAAAAAGTATTAGCAAAAATCGGGCAAAATGTAGTAGCAGGTGAAAGTCTAATAGCTTCAAGTTAATGGAAGAAAATAAAAAATTTAAATTAGTCGCCTCAAAAAAAACAAGGCACTTACTACCGAATATTTTAACGTTAGGAGGTGTATGTTTAGGTATAAGTTCAATAAAATTTTCTATAGATGGTAATTTTAGTTTAGCTGTTACCTTAATCTTATTTGCAGCAATTTTAGATGCATTAGATGGAAGAATCGCAAGATTAATTAAAGGCACATCTGAATTCGGCAAAGAATTAGACTCATTAACAGATTTTGTTAGTTTTGGTATAGCTCCGGTTTTTGTCCTATATTTTTGGGAATTAAATAAATATGGCAAACTAGGTTGGGCTATTACACTTCTTTATTCAGTTTGCTGTGTTCTAAGATTAGCAAGATTTAATTTAACTAAAATTGAAGAAGCCCAAGAATGGAAAAATAATTTTTTTGAAGGAGTTCCTTCACCTGCCGGAGGATTATTAATCTTAATGCCTTTAATATATGAGTTGACAGGCTTGAATTTTGGTATTGATATTAAAAGTGTCACGCCATATTTTACTATAATCGTAGCTACACTATTAGTAAGCAAAATTCCTACTTTAGCATTAAAAAAAATTTCAATTTCTCCAAAAACAACTATTTTTTTATTATTAACTATTGGAATAATCTTCATTGCGTTACTATTTTATACTTTAGAAGCGCTTTTAGTTTTTGGAATAGTTTACCTATTTTCAATACCATTAAGTATATTTTTTTATAATAGCCAAAATAAAAAAAATTTGAGTAAAATATCTGATGAAGATCACAAAGATATTTTATAATGAAAAAATCAAAAAGAGTTAAAAAGAGTAACACCTGGAAAATTAAACAACATAGAGATCAATTTTTCAAAAAATCAAAGACATTAGGATTTCGTTCCAGAGCTTCTTTCAAATTAATTGAATTAAATAAAAAATTTAATTTTATAAAAAAAAATAGTAATTTATTAGATTTAGGGTGCTCACCTGGTGGGTGGACACAAGTTGCAAATAAAATAATTACTAATGGTAAAATATTATCTATTGATATTAAAGATATGCAACCAGTAAAAAAAATAAAATTTATTAAAAGTGATATTTTAGAAAAAGATACCAAAGATAAAGTGATGAAGTACTTTGATGGAAAATTGGATGTAATTATTTCAGATATGGCAGCTGACACAACTGGTAATAAATCTTTAGACTCAATAAGAACCAATCAACTATGTGCTGAAGTGATTTATTTTGCACAAAAAACACTTAAACCTAAGGGTGTATTAATATCTAAGATATTTATGGGAGATGATTTTATTGAGGTTAAAAACCTTGCTAAATCGATATTTAATAAAGTAAACTTTTTTAAACCAGATTCTAGCCGAAGCGAGTCTAAAGAAACTTATTTACACTGTGATACTTTAAGTTCTTTATAAAATAAAATAATTGTATATAAGTTTATATGGATACAATTAAAGAAGCTTTAACCTTTGACGATGTTTTAATACTTCCTAGGTATTCTAGCGTACTTCCAATAGACACTAATATAGCTCTAAGTCTAACAAATAAGATTAATCTTAAAGTACCTTTTTTATCTTCAGCAATGGATACAGTTACAGAGTCAAATATGGCTATAGCCATAGCTAAAGCAGGTGGGATAGGAGTAATACACCGTAATTTTAAAATAAAATATCAATCAGATGAATTAAGAAAAGTTAAAAGAAAAAATCTTTTTGTAGGTGCAGCAATAGGTACTAATCAAGAGGATTTAGAAAGAGCAAGATCATTATTAGATAATGGAGTTGATTTAATTGTAATTGATACTGCTCATGGGCATAGTGTTAAAGTTTTAAAAACTTTATCAAAATTAAAAAAAATTAGCAAAAAAATTCCAATCTGTGTTGGCAATATAGCAACTGGGGAAGCAGCTAGAAAATTATATAATTCAGGCGCCGATATAATAAAAGTTGGAATAGGACCAGGTTCAATCTGCACTACTAGAATGGTAGCAGGAATAGGAGTTCCACAGATATCTGCGATTGCGGAAGTTAAGAAAGCATTAAATAAAAAAAAAATTAAAATAATTTCGGATGGAGGAATTAAATTTTCAGGGGATATAGCAAAAGCTTTAGCTGCTGGAGCTGACGCAATAATGATGGGCTCAATATTTGCTGGAACAGATGAAAGTCCGGGAAAAAAATTCAAAATTAAAGGTAAAGTTTACAAACAATATAGGGGCATGGGTTCAATAGGGGCTATGTCTTCGGGATCGGCTAATAGATATTTTCAAAAAAATTATAAAGACAAATCTAAATTTGTACCAGAGGGTGTTGAAGGGCGTGTGGAGTATAAAGGTAGTGTGTCAAAGATTATTTATCAATTACAGGGAGGGTTACGATCTTCAATGGGATACATTGGAGCCAAAAACTTGAATGAAATTAAAAAAAAAGCAAAGTTTGTTAAGATAACTAAAGCAGGCTTTTATGAGAGTATGGTTCATAGTGTTGAAATGACTCAAAAAACAATTAACTATAAATTATAATGACTAAAATAATAAAATTATTATTTCTTATTTCTTTAATAGCACAACCTTTAATGGCTAAAAATTCACACATCCAAGAAGGTATAAAGCTATTTAATGATAAAAAATTTAAGGAGGCAAAGTTTAAGTTTGAACAAGACATAGTATTTAATCCTAAAAGCGAAATGTCATACCTATATTTATCAAAAATATTTAAAAATTTAAATAAAAAAGACTTGCAGGAAAAAAATTTAAATACAGTTATTTTACTTAACCCTAAAAATGAAGAAGCTATTTTCATTCTTGCTAGACTTAAATTAGATTCTTCAGATTATAAAAAAAGCAAAGAATTAAACAATAGATTAAATTTTTTATGTAAAAAGTATTGCAATGAAAGCAAAAAGCTAAAAATCGAAATTGAAAATTTATCTAAAAAATAAATGCAATTTCATAATGAAAAAGATAAAATAATAATTATTGATTTTGGATCACAAGTAACAAAATTAATTGCAAGAAGAATAAGAGATCTAGGAGTTTATTCCGAGATAATCCCGCCAAGTAACTTTTCTAAAATTAAAAATTATAAAAATATCAAAGGAATAATATTTTCTGGCGGACCATCAACTGTAACAAAAAATAAATTTCAAAGTGTTCCCAAAGAGATATTTAAAAAGAAAATACCAATACTAGGCATATGTTATGGATTACAATTAATTGCAAAGTTATTTGGGGGGAAAATTAAATCATCAAAAAAAAGAAGAGAATTTGGAAGAGCTTTTTTATTCCAAAAAAAAAAATCATTACTTACTAAAAACTTTTTTAATTCTAAAAAAACAGTTTGGATGAGTCATGAAGATGCTGTCATAAAAATACCTAAAAATTTCAAGATGATAGCATCTACGAAAAATTCCAAATTAACAATAATTGAAAATACAAAAAATAAAATTTATGGAGTTCAATTTCACCCTGAAATTACACATACTGATAATGGTAAACAGATATTTAAAAATTTTTTATTTCAAATTTGTAAAATTAAAAAAAAATGGAATATTGTGTCTCAAAAAAAAAGATTAATAGAGGAGATCAAAAAAACTGTTAAAAAAGATAAAGTTATATGTGCTCTGTCTGGTGGAGTAGATAGCAGTGTAGTTGCACTACTAATTAATAAAGCTATAAAAAAGAACCTTATCTGCATTATGGTTGACACAGGTTTAATGAGAAAAAATGAATTTAAGTATACTTACAAAATTTTTAAAAAAAAATATAAACTTAATGTTAAATTAATTGATGCATCAAAACTTTTTTTAAAAAAGTTAAAAAATATTTCTAACCCTGAAACAAAAAGGAAAATAATTGGTAATTTATTTATCAAGGTATTTGAAAAAGAAGCAAAAAAATATAAAAACTTAAAATTTTTAGCGCAAGGAACACTTTATCCTGATATTATTGAAAGCAGGACTTCCACAGGTAGTAAAACATCAAAGATTAAATCTCATCATAATGTGGGAGGTTTACCTAAAAAAATGAATTTTAAATTAATTGAACCATTAAAAGAATTTTTTAAAGATGAAGTAAGAGTCTTAGGAAAATCATTAGGATTAATTAAAAATATTAATTCTAAACATCCATTTCCAGGGCCAGGACTTGGGATTAGAATAATTGGAAATATTACTTTAGAAAAAATTAAAATTCTTCAAGAAGCAGACCAAATATATATCAATGAATTAATTGAAAATAATCTTTATGATAAAATCTGGCAAGCTTACGCTGCTATTTTACCAATTAAAACAGTAGGAGTTATGGGTGATACCAGAACATATGAAAATATATGTTTATTAAGAGCTGTAACATCTGAAGATGGTATGTCTGCTGATTATTTCAATTTTCCAAAAAATTTCTTAGATAAAATTTCAAATAAAATCGTTAATAATGTAAAAGGTATTAACAGAGTGGTTTATGATATTACTTCAAAACCACCGAGTACAATTGAATTAGAATAATGAATAAAAAAATTAGAAAAATATTATCAAAAAAAAATAAATCTAAAATTGTAAGTTTGACTGCTTATTCGAAGCAGATTGCAAAAATTATAGACAATTATTGTGATATAGTTTTAGTAGGAGATTCCATGGCAAATGTTTTATACGGTATGAATAACACTCATAATGTTACTTTAAACAATATGATCCAACATGCTCAAAGTGTAAAAAAAGGTATAAAAAAATCTTTATTAATAGTAGATATGCCTAAAAATTCTTATAGCAATATAAAAAAAGCTGAAAAAAATGCAAAGTTGATTTTAAAAAAAACTGGTTGTGATGCAATTAAATTAGAAAGTAATAATAAAAATTTTAATATTATTGAAAAATTAGTAAAAAAAAGAATTCCGGTAATGGGTCATATTGGCTACACACCTCAATTTAAGAAAAAATTTAAAACAGAAGGTAATACCTCAAAAGAAATAACTAAATTAGTTAAAGAAGCTTTATGGATACAAAAATCTGGTGCATTTTCTATTGTGCTTGAGTGTATTTCACCTGAAGCATCTAAGCAGATTACAAGTAAATTAAAAATTCCAACTATTGGAATTGGTTCCTCTATACATTGTGATGGACAAATTCTTGTTACAGACGATATGTTAGGTGTAAGTGGTTTTTACCCAAAATACGTTAAAAAATACGCTAATTTAAATAGAATAATTGAAAAATCTGTAAAAAAATATACTAGAGAAGTTAAATTAAAAAAATTTCCTTCAACAAGTAACTTTTTAAATGCAAGAAAACGTAGATAATAAAACAGAATTTAAAGACAAATTAATTATTTTTTTAAATAAAAATAGATTAAAAATATATTGTTTAATTAGTGCTTTAATTATTTGTTTACTTTCAATTACTTTTTGGCAAATAAATAATGAAAATAAAAATAATTCTATTGCAGAAAAATATATTAAAGCAGGTCTTTATCTAGCTTCAGAAAATGAAAATAGATCAAAAGATCTTTATGAGGAAATTATTTTAAGTGAGAATAAAATTTATTCAATTTTAGCTTTAAACACAATTTTAGAAAAAGATTTAATTAAAAATAAAAAAAAAATATTAGGTTATTTTGAAATTATTGAGAAAATAAAAAAACCAAAAGATCAAGCAGATCTTATATTGTTTAAGAAAGCATTATATCTTATTAAAAACTCAGAGAGAACAGCAGGAAATCTTTTGTTAAAAAATTTAGTAGAAACACAATCAAAATTAAGCATTATTGCTAAAGAGGCTCTTATTCAATAAAATTAAAAATGAAATTATTTTATGCGTTAATAATTTTAACACTGCTCCAAAACTGTTCATTTGATAATAAAACGGGGATTTGGAAAAATGATAATATTATTACAAAAGATGAAAAAGATTCCTTTGAAGAATTTAAAACCCTATCTACCGAACAAGAATTTTTTGACAAAATTATATCAATAAAAAAAAATTTTAATTTAGAGATACCTAATCAAATTAATGCTATTGAATGGAAAGATATTTTTTACAATCGTTCTAACAATTTTGACAATTTTAAATATAATAATTCTAATGAGATTATTTTAAAGTCAAAAAAAATATCAAATTATAAAATTAATGAATCATTATTATTTATTGATAATAATTTGATAGTCAGTGATCAAAAGGGAAATATAATAATTTACTCAATAAGCCAAAAAAAAATTCTTATTAAATTTAATTTCTATAAAAAAAGATTTAAAAAATTTCAAAAAAAATTAAATTTAATAGTACAAAATAACATAATTTACGTCTCAGATAATCTTGGTTACTTGTACGCATATGACTTTAAAAATAATATGATTATATGGGCAAAAAACTACAAAGTACCTTTTAAATCAAATCTTAAAATATTAGAAAACAAACTTTTTGCTGCAAATATTAACAATAATCTTTTTATTTTAGAAAAAAATTCCGGTAATATTTTAAAAAAAATTCCAACTGAAGAAACGTTAGTTCAAAATATGTTTGAAAATAATCTGTCTCAAAGTAAAAATTCTATTTTATTTTTAAATACTTATGGTTCTTTATATTCAATCAATAACAATAAGATGAATATAAATTGGTTTTTGAATTTAAACCCTTCAATAGATTTGAATCCAAGTAATTTATTTTATAGTAATCAAATAATAAATAATGATGAGTTAATTGTTGTAGCTGCTAATAAGTTTACTTATGTAATAGATGTAAAAACTGGATCGACTATTTATAAATTTAACTTTACATCTAATATAAAACCTTTGATTGTAGGGCGTTATCTATTCTTAATTTCTAAAAATAATTTATTAATCTCATTTGATCTCAAGAAAGGTAAAATTGTTTACTCTTACAATATCAACCAAGAAATTTCCAAATTTTTGAACATAAAACCAAAAAAAGCACAATTTAAAAACTTAGTTATGGCTGGTGACCATATATTGATTTTTTTGAAAAATTCTTTTGTTCTCAAATTTACTCTAAACGGTGCCATTAAAGATATCTATAAACTACCTAGTAAAATTAATAGTAATCCTATATTTGTTGGTGGTTCAATTCTATATTTAGATTTTAAAAAAAAATTGTCCGTAGTTAATTAATTATTTGATTTTCCACTTAGTAAAGAAAGCTGTTTTATTTTTAAACCTTTCAAATTATCTTGTGGTTTTATTGGGTAGTCTCCTGTAAAATAATGATCACTAAATTGAGGATAACTAGAATTTCTTTTTTGATTAATGAGAGCTTTATATAATCCGTTTAAACTTAAAAACTTTAAACTTTTTGCATTTATATATTCACACATTTCCTTATTACTTTTATCGTGTGCTAATAATTCATTTTTTGTTGGCATATCTACACCATAAAAATCAGGGTATTTAATTTCAGGACATGCTATTCTAACATGAACTTCTTTAGCACCGCTATCGTAAAGCATTTTAACAATTTTATGACAAGTTGTTCCTCTCACCAAAGAGTCATCAATTAATATTATTGATTTATTTTTTACAATTGTTTTAGTTGAGCTTAATTTAAGCTTAACCCCCAAACTTCTTATATTTTGTGTTGGTTCGATAAAGGTTCTACCTACATAATGATTTCGTATTAATCCCAGCTCAAACCTCTTACTTGATTGTTCTGCATAGCCAAGAGCTGCTGGTACGCCTGAGTCTGGAACAGGCACAACTAAATCTGCCTTTAAATCTGTCTCCTTTGCTAACTCAGAACCTAAGCTTTTTCTATATTCATATGCACATTTGTTATTAATCAAGCTATCTGGTCTTGCAAAATAAATATATTCAAAAACGCAAGGTCTAGGTTTTTGTTTTGGAAAAGGCTTTACTGAATTTATTTTTTCATTCTCAATTATAACAATTTCTCCGTTTTCTACTTCTCTAATAAAAGTTGCACCAACAATATCAAGTGCACATGTTTCAGAAGCAAAAATATATGAATTTTTTAATTTACCAATCACTAAAGGTCTTATCCCAAAAGGATCTCTTACTCCTACCAATTTTTTATTTGTCATTAAAACAATCGAATACCCCCCTTGTATTTGGAAAAGAGTATCAATTAATTTATCAACAAATTTTTCTCTTTTTGATTTAGCTATTAACTGAACAATAGTCTCTGTGTCACTAGTAGTCCTAAATATTGCACCATCTTTTACTAAAGACTCTCTCAATAATAGTGCATTTGTTAAATTACCATTGTGGGCAACACTTAAACCACCCATATGTAAATCTGCAAAAAAAGGCTGTATGTTTCTTAAAGAAGTCTCACCTGTAGTTGAATATCGGTTATGTCCTATTGCAAAGTTACCAGGTAATTTTTTTAAAGTTTCGGGATTGGTAAAATGATCTCCAACTAAACCTTGTCTCTTTTCAGAATGATAATTTTTTCCATCAAAAGAAACAATTCCACAACCTTCTTGTCCTCTGTGTTGTAGTGCATGAAGACCTAAGGCAACTAAAGCAGAAGAGTCTTCATAATTTGATATTCCAAAAATACCACATTCTTCTCTTAATTTATCTAAATTAAATTTTTTCAATTTTTTCTTT
>Ga0055584_100008385_pt1 | contig 10139 bp, 8 predicted proteins | sample OSDHelmetaG_FD_58716 | JGI IMG/M metagenome (GOLD analysis project Ga0055584, IMG submission 58716) | Pelagic marine sediment microbial communities from the LTER site Helgoland, North Sea, for post-phytoplankton bloom and carbon turnover... | ecosystem: Environmental > Aquatic > Marine >...
TCGGCATAGCCGTGCATGATCGCCGCCGAGGCCAAAAAGGCAAATTGCCCGAGAGCAATCGCTGCACAGGCCAAGGCCGTGCGCTTGCGGCTGCGCCCGAGATTGCGCCAGGCAATGCGCCAGGTGCTGCCCGCATCCATCAGCGCCGCCTCTCCAAATGCGCCAAGCCAAAGAGACTTTCGTCCAACTCGGCGTCGAACTCTATGTGCATATAGCGCAGCACCGTGCGCCGGTCTTTCTCGCGCGCGGGTTCGACCGAAATTTCTAGTGGCACCAACCGACCGGCGATTTCTTCGACCCGGCGCAAATGCATAGTGCGGGCCAGCCGGCCCTTGCGGTCATAATAGCGCGCGAGCACGGGCATGAGCTGCTGTTGCGAAAAGGTTACTTCGATGCGCTGCCAGAGCCCGGCCACCCCTTCTTTTGCTTCTAAGTCGACCTGCCAACCGACGGGTTCGACTGAAGCACCTTGTAACGTCGCCCGATAGTCTTCTGTATAAGAGGATTCTTTTACTAGGTCGTCATTGCTCAGATCGCTGCCCATCCACGCCCCCATCATCAGCGAGGGCGGCACGCGAATAGTGCGATCGATCTTGGGAAGGTAGTTCCACAGATTATTATCGACTTTTAGAGTCGCCGTACCGGCATCGCGCGCCGGTGCCTCCACCACGACGAGTGCCTTGTCCGGCCCCTTGCTCCACAGCTGCAGCCGCATCGTGCGCGTCTTTTTGGGACGAACTATTTCGATTTCGATGCGCGCACGCGTGCCCGTCGACTCATAGAGCGCATCAAAGCGGCTGAGCAACTCTTCGACGGCAGGCGCTCCTTGGGCATGCGTTGTCGAAGCCCAGAACACAGCTAAACTGCTGAGAAAAACGATCGTTTTCATGTTTTCCCCTAAATCACATATGCCAATACAACCTTCTCTTAGACAACGAGATAGACACTCTTATTCTATATGATAGATCGCTCCTACACGGCGGCGGCCCGTATAGCCGTCGCCATCTTTCCTACTCTCGCTTTTGTATTGTTCGGGTGCATCGGCACCAACACCGAGCGCGAGAGGATCTTCAGCGACTTTTTGCACATGTTCTCGCTGTACTTAATGCGCGCCTTTTTGTTGGCCGGCAGTTTAAAAGGATCGAGCGCTGGATGGTGAGCCCCCTGGTAGCGCATAATCGGCTCCCAGCGCGTATAGACATGGCGGCCCGTATCCATGGGCAAGAAATTGCCCACGCCCTGCGCCTTGAGCTGGTCGCTAAAAGCGCGCGCCTCTTCTTCTCCGGCGAACTTAAAGCCCAGATGCGTTCCACACTCATAGTCTATACTATTATTTTTAATAGAATTTAGGCCCGCATCAACCCCGACCTGCAACAGCTCTTTCTTATGCTTACGCATAACGTCGAGCATGCCCTTGATGCGCTGGCGCTGCACGTTGAGCACGGCCCCTTCAATCTCGGAGGCGCGGAAATTGTGCCCGGCAAATTGCAGATCTTCGCGCTCTTCGTCCGGATTCCAATAGAACGAACAGCAATCCACCGCCACCGAGCCGCGCTGAAAGACCTGCTCGTCATTGGTCACAAAGGCTCCCCCTTCACCACAGGTCATGTTCTTGTAGAAGTTAAAACTGAAAGCACCCGCGTGTCCCCACGAGCCCAAGGCCCGCCCCTCATACCCCCCGCCCACAGCCTGACAGGCATCTTCGAGCACCAGTAAATCGCGTTTTTTTGCGATCTTCATGATCTTTTTCATATCACAGGGCAGGCCGACCATATGCACTGGGATAATCGCGCGCGTGTGCTTCGTTATACGCTTTTTAAGATCCTTCGGACACAGCGTCAGTGAATCGTCGACATCGGCAATAACGGGAATTGCTCCGACGGCTAATACCGCCAAGGCCGTAGCCATATAGGTGTAGGATGGCACAATGACCTGGTCTCCTGGGCCAATATCCAGTCCGACTAAGGCCGTATAGAGCGCCGCCGTGCCCGAGCGCGCCATGCGGCAGTGCTCGACACCAACGAAGCGGCCCCAGCTCTTTTCAAAGCGATCACACTCGCCACCTTGGCCATAGCGAAAAATTTTGCCACTCTCAAAGAGGGCACCAATGCGCTTGAGTTCAGCTTCACCTATGCGATACATGCGTTGTCTCCAAATATGGTTGCTGTATATGAAGTGTAGTGCAGCCTGCGTTATACGCGTGCTGCTTAAGTGAATTCGACGGGCACAAAACGACGCAGTGAATTGATCAAATACACCGCTTTAGCGCCTCCTAAGTCTTCTTTTTTTAAGGTCTTTTCTCGTATTTCGCCCCGCTCCAACAACTCGGCGCGAAAGGTTCCAGCGAGCAGGCCCGATTCCACCGGTGTTGTAAACATACCTTCGGCCGTCTCTACGACCAAATTGCCGATGCAAAATTCCGTCAATTCGCCGCGTTCGTTATAGAGCAATACATCGCCGCCGTGCGGCGCCATCGCACGGGCCTCCTGGTAGGCCGTGCGATGCGTTGTTTTATGATAGAGAAATGGATCTGCACTGTCGATGGGCGTAGCCGCCATACGCACGGGCATAGGACCGCCTTGGGCAGCGAGAAACGGCACCGCCTCTATCTCGGCACAACCGGATTCTCCGACTAACAAACGAACTCGCATATCATTCTGCCCAAAGGATTTAGCATATTCATCTAAGAGCATCCGAACCTGCTCTATATCGCAGCTAAAACCCCAGTACTGCGCTGAATCCGAAAGTCGCTCTAGATGCCGTTCGAGCAGAAAAAACGCCTCCCCATCCCAGAGCATCGTCTCCAGCAGTTGAAATACAGGCCGCCGCTCCTCGAGCACGCGGGCCTTGACTAGGCATTCGCGATACTCCCCCTCCGCCGACGAATCCCAGGTGATGCCGCCGCCGACGCCAAACTCCAACTCACCCGTCTCACAATCGAGCAGCACCGTGCGGATGGCCACATTAAAGCAGGCCTCTGGGCCGGGAGAGACATAGCCGATGCAGCCGGTATAGATCCCGCGCGGCTCTGGCTCCAATTGGCGAATAATCTCCATAGTGCGCACCTTCGGTGCCCCCGTCACGGAAGCACAGGGAAAGAGCGCGGCAAAGATATCGGCCAGCCCAACTCCCGCTGCCAAGCGCGACTGCACCGTCGATGTCAACTGCCAGAGCGTCGGGTATCGCTCGGCATTAAAGAGCTGCGGCACCGCCACACTGCCCACTTTAGATATACGCCCTAAGTCATTGCGTAACATATCAGTAATCATCACATTTTCAGCGCGTTCCTTCGGCGAAGAGACCAACTCGTCCGCCAGCGCCATATCTTCAGCCGCCCAACGACCACGCGGGCAGGTGCCTTTCATCGGCCGCGTCGTCAGGGTGCCCTGTGCCAAATGCCAGAACAGTTCCGGCGACGCCGAGAGCACCACAAAACGCCCACAGTCCAAATAAGCGCCGTATGGAGCGGCCTGTGCCCTGCATAAAGCACCATAGAACGCTGCAGGATCGCCGCTAAAGCCCGCGCGCAGACGAAAGGTGAAGTTGGTCTGATAGGTATCCCCTGCCGCCAAATAGCCTCGGATGGCCTCTATGGCCTCGTCATACTCGGCACGGGAAATAGACGGCTGCCATTTCCCGACGCCATAATCGCCCGCAGACAGGCCCTCACCGGCCTCTATGAGGCGTCGCTCCCTATAGGCGGAAAAATGCAGCAAGGGCAGCAGTCGCCCGTCGCCCGTCGCCAGGCTCTCATCCATGGCACCGGCCGCCTCATAGCTGATATATCCCACGGCGTGCAGCCCCTGAGCAGCGGCCGCTTCTACCTGCCCTAAGAGCGGCAGCACCTCACTCAGCTGATGCGTAGTCCACTCCGCCTCTAAACCAGAAAATTCAAAGGAACGCGCATCTTTGTCGCGGCTAAAGGAGTCTAGGCGAGCCATTTTAGTCATATGCACTATATCGTTGTCGCCCTGTAGTTTATTCGTTCTTTTTACTTAGGTAATACAGACGCATTAAAACTAGGACAGTTGGCGGAAGTCTACCACGCTGTGCAGCGTAATCAAGTTGCCGTCGTGGGCACTCTGCGCGCGCTGCTACCACGTCCTGCCGCGATCATCCGAAGTCCACACCCGCACCCGGCACGCTTACCCTCGCCGCGAAAAACCTTGGACCCCGGCAAGTCCACTGCGCCGGGCCCCCCCTTGGTCTATTGCGGCTGCGAGGCGGCCACTATCTAAGCGCGTTATCCTCGGCGTATAGACGTAGATACGAATTGGATCAGGCGACTCACATAAGACATTAAAACCTTTGTCTAAGAGCAAGTTACACGACTTTCTATATTGATTTAGTTAGTTTCCGGGCAATACCCAGCGAAAAACGATATCAAAGAGTGAGATAACCAGCGACGCAATGATCGTATGCAAAAAACCGTCTATCTCGAACCCCTCAATGAGTTTGTCCGTTATCCAGAGCAAGATAGCATTGATTACGACGAGGAAGAGCCCCAGCGTCACGATGATAAAGGGCAGCGATAAAAAGACCAATACCCAATAAAAGAGAAACTTGAGCACGCCGTAGACTGCGGCCACGCCAATGGCCGCCCCCAGACTGCGTATATGCACAGCGGGGAGAACCCGCGCTGCGACAAAGACCGAAAGACTAAAGGCCAGCCAGGACATCAACCAATCCATATGAAACTCCTCCTACGATATGCGTCCCAAGCGCTGCCATTGGGACAACTCGTCCAGTGCACTGCGCTCCTCTTCCCCCAAACTGACCTCGAGGGCTCCCAAGACCTCGTCTACATGCTCCGGCCGGTCCGGTCCGATGATCGGCGCCGTGACGTGCTCGTGGTCGAGGATCCAGGCCATAGCGACCTGTGCCGGGCTCTTATCCTGAACCTGTGCGATTTCGATCAGCTTGGCCACCAAGGCATCATTCTGTGCGCTCATCGCCGCATCAAAGCGCTCTCCATCGCTCCACGGACTGTCCGCCGGCGGCGTCTGCCCACGGCGAAAGCGCCCCGTCAAGAGACCGACAGCCAGCGGACTATAGGTCATCATGCCCAAACCAAACCGTTCGCACAGTGGCAGCAGTTCGGGCTCTACCTCATAGCGGTGCAACAAGTTATACTGGTTTTGTAATATCGCCCAACGATCCATCCCCCCCCGTTCAGCCGTCCACAGCGCCTCGACGACCTGCGCCGCCGAAAAGTTACAGGCCCCGGTATAACGCACTTTGCCCTGGCGCACGAGATCATCAAAGGCGCGCAGCGTCTCGTCCAGCGGCGTATCGGCGTCAAAATTGTGCAGCAGATAGATATCGACATAGTCCACCTGCAGCCGCTTGAGCGAGCGCTCGATCTCGCGCATTATATGAAAACGGGACAGACCGCGATCGTTGGGCCCGTCGCCAATTGGGCTCCACACTTTCGTCGTCAACACTAAATCGTCGCGGTTGCCCATCTCCTTGATCGCCTTACCGAGCAAGTCTTCGCAGCGCCCCTGAAAATAGTAGTTGGCACAGTCGATAAAGTTAATCCCCCCTTCGACGGCCCTGTAGATGGTCTTCGTCGCCGTTTCAGCATCGGTATGACCATTCCAATAACCGCGAAAGGCGGTGCCCAAACAGAGGCGAGAAACGCGCAGGCCAGAGCGGCCCAATCGTACATAATCCATTATTTTTCCTCGATATGTTTTATTTGCACCATTATATCTCTTCCCTCCCCCCACAGGATGATTGGGGTAGCCCGCGTAGAAACGATTGTTGTCTGAGGCCCGCAGGGCCGAGTTTCAATCGTTTCTACGCGGGTTGCCTCGATCAGCCCCGACCTCTACCAAGGCGACCGATAAGACGCCTCATTCACATGCCGCTCCAAACCAATAACCAACCGTATCTCCGTCCCTGGCGGTAGCTCGACCAGCAGATGTACCCCGTCGACTCGCACCGTCTCCAGCCCCGTTTCGACGTCGGGTGCTGCATACTCACTCACCTTACCCGGATATTCACTAACAATCTTATTATACTCAACTTGTGTAAAATTATGCTCGCCGAAACTACCGGCCTGTACCCATACCTGGCGACGATCTAACGCACTCAGATTCACCAGGTTTAAAACAATCTGGTCACTGCAGACCCTCTCAACCAACGCACCTATATCTGCCGGTAAGCCCGGCCGCTGTCTCTCTGCGTCAAAATAACGCAGCGGCGCCAGGAGCAAGCCCCCATTATACAGCAGCTGCGGTGCGCCTAATGTCAGTTGGATCAGCGCCTCCGTCGTGACGGGGTTGAGCTGTTGCCACCAGTGGATATGGTTGTCGCGCGGGTCTGTCTCGTCCTCGCGCACTTGTTGCATGCGCTTGTAGACCTGTGCCAAACTGGCCTGGAGAATCTTTTCGGGATAGTCTGGATTGTCGCCTTGGATATAGGCAAACCAGGGCTGTTCGTGACCGGCATCCTCCTTGTTGTGAAACGAGAAGACTTTAGACCAATCGTAGGTCTCGTTGGCGCGCAGCATCTCGACCATCTGCAAGTCCGTATCGTCGCCGCTGGTATTCCACAGCGTCAGCGGGTAGGTCGGCGCCAGCGGCTGCCAATCAAACCAGCCCGAATCGGCATAGCGATAGGGCACGACCCAGCTGACCCTTTTTTCGCCCAATGCCTTGAACTGCCCAGCCCAGTGGTGCTCGAGACTCATGTGCAACTCGTCGAAATCGGCCACCTTGCCCTCGGCGATGACCTTGCGCAACTGGTTGCGCGGCAGCTCTAAGTATTTTTTGTCGCGCGTCAGCAAAAAACACTCGACTCCAGCCAAAATCGCCGCCATGGCGATATTGTATAACCCATGCGGCCAAGTCCAACCGTACATGCTGCCATACCACTTGCCGTCAAGATGCTCGCCAACGATGCCCGATGGCCCCACATTGTCGGGCAGAAACCCGTCGTGCTGGGCGGCGCGCTCTATCCACGCGTCGACGTATTCGAGCAGCCAGTCCTTGTATTTTTCGTCCCCCGTCAGCAAGAAAGCATTAGTTATCAGCGAGCAAACGTGCAGGTTTGTCGCTACATCGCCGTGGGCCATGCGCTCTTTCATCGCCCGGCCCATGCGCCGCGCCTTTTCCGGGTCCTTCAAGTCTTCTATGCTGTCGATCCCCTCCAAATCCTCAAAGGGAATCCCATACACGGCCATACCAGGTGAATATCCGTACGAAGGCTCGTCGTTCTCTTCGTAGAGCCAGCGCGGTCCCTTCGAACCGTTGTGTGCACAACGCAGAATTTTCTTGTCCGGATCGTAGTTAATAGCCTCGGGGTCTTCGTTTAAGAAAAAGCCGGCAAAACGCCGTGCGCGATCGGTATTCTCATCGTGCTGGGGATCGGCTAAACACAATAAATAGAAGTAGATATAGCTTTCACTTTGGTGAAATTGGTCGTAGCCGATCTCGTATTCTTTGTAGACGTGGCCAATTTCCTCCATCAGCTTGGTCGTCGCATCCCACTGACGCTGACCCAACTCGAGCAAATGGTCGCCACCACCGAGCAAATAGAGCAGCGGCCAATTGTAGAAACTCTCGTAGAAATCATCCGCTCCGTCGCGGCTCTCGTGAATGCCCTCTTTCCAGATCAACCGACCATCGGGATGCGTATACTTCTCTAAAAACGGATGCACGGCCTCTTCCATAACCGCAATCAACTGGCGCTCCAGCACCGCCCAGGCCGGCGCCTTTTCCAACGGCACACTCGCGGTAACCTTCATCCACTCGCTCCTTTTACGCTCCAGACCGACCCCGTAGTATAGGTGTTGCGCTCCGAGCACAGAAACTCGATGACCTCGGCCACTTCTTCCGGGTCGGAGTATCGCCCCATGGTGTTACCTGGGTCAGCGATATGCTCGGCTGAGAAACGCGGCACCACCATATCCGTCAGCGCCCTGCCCGGCTCGACGCCGTTGACAAAGACGCCTTCCTTCGGCCAGGCATTGCCCAACGCCTGCACAAACGAAAAGACGGCTCCCTTGGAGACGGAATACGGCACTTGGTTGGGTACACCGCGCCGCGCGCCCGACGTGATCGTAACGCAGCGGCCCCAGCCGCCTTTGAGCATATGCGGGATCGCCGCCTGATGCGCGTGGTAGACACCGTGTACGTTGATATTCATCACCTTGGCAAACTGCTCGGGGGGCTGCTCTAGGAAAGGCTTCTCCCAACCCAAAATACCGGCGCAGCACACGAGAATATCGAGTCGACCATACGTTTCAGCCGCCTGATTCATGGCCGCTTCGACTTGGGCCTCGTCCGTAATGTCCGTCCTTACAAAGAGCGCGCGCTGCCCCAACTCCTCTATAGCGGCGATCGTGTCTTTTGCCTCGTCTTCCAATAGATCGAGGATCGCAATATCGCGCCCCTCTTGAGCAATGCGCAGCGCTGCCGCTCGCCCCAAACCGCGCGCACCCCCCGTAATACATGCCGCCCGCCGTTCTTTCGGCGCGGCAAAACGCAAATTGGCCATTAGGTCCTCCCTTTCTAATGGCATTCAATATCGCCAAAGGACTGGACTTACTCAACTAGGGCATGACGAGATACTCCCAACCATTAGAGCGCTAAAATAAAATCAGCAGCACAAGACTGCTTTCTTGACATTGTCGATGAAATGAAATTAGATAGAAGACCGTTCGCCGCAGCAAACCAAACTCCAAAGAGGGCACGAGGATGGACCAAAGCAAACCATGACTCTTCTTAGATATAAGTAACGTCCATCCGCATCGACGAAGCCCCTTGAGTGCCCCTTCCCCCTTATCATCTACAGGATCGCATACAATATGCCTACGAAATGTTCCGTATTTATCGCCGCTAGTCTCGACGGTTTTATCGCCCGCCCAAACGGCGATATCGAGTGGCTACACAAAGAAGCATACACCACCGCCGACGGCGACGACTTTGGTTATACGGAGTTTATGGCCAACATCGACGCACTGGTCATGGGTCGCAACAGCTTTGAGAAAGTGTTGAACTTTCCCAGTTGGCCCTATAACGACACGCCCGTCGTCGTCCTATCGAGCCGCAAAATCGATATTCCCGCTGAGCTTAAAGGCAGAGTCGAAGTAATGGACACGCCCCCCGACCAACTAATCGCCGCGCTCAGCGCACGGGGAAAAAAACATCTCTACATCGACGGCGGCGTCACGATCCAACGCTTTTTGTGCGCCGATTTAATCGACGAGATCACGCTGACGCAGATTCCCGTGCTCTTGGGCGATGGCCTGCCGCTCTTTACTGCACTTGGCCGAGAAATCGCCCTTGAACTGATAAAAAGTCGCAGCGCCGACAACGGCTTTGTGCAGAGCCAATATCGCCTGATCTATACCGATGTTTAACCGTACACACAAAAGAGCCACACACCCATAGTATGGACAGTTTCCACACTTTAAAGAGTTTCAACGGCAATCCCCCCGGGATATATATCGTATCAGATCACGGGATGGGCTCCAAAACCGGCACTTACTCGGCAGCGGCGACGCTCGTTCTATCAGTTTGATTATACCAAAGCAACGCCCGAACGCTGGTCCACGAGTTTTGACGGACCTACGTTTGAGCTGTTTTGGGCTAGATTGGATGCCCTACCGCCCATAGTGCCGCAACAGGCCGCCTGGCTCTCTTTTCTCAATCCGAGCGACGTATAAAACCGAACTACTTGGGAAGCAATACGCAGCGGCAATTGCTCTACAGCAAAGGGCAGTATATGCGAGGATGCGGCCTCGACTGAAGATATGGGCTCAAAATACAGGTATTTTACGCCAGTTTAACTTCCTCAACTCATCATCAGCGCTCGTTCGATTCCATTCTCTAGTTCGCGCACATTGCCGGGGAAATCATAGGCCTCTATCTATCGCCTCGATTGCCGCAACGGGCAAAGCGGGCGCGGCTATGTCCCTTTAACGTGGCCAAAGAACAAGACGGCTGCCCTCTTATACACTTGGGCACGGCAGAACAGTTTTCGGGCACAAAGAACGCCTCAAAGCGCGGTCCCTCCGTTCGCCCTTATGACTAGAACAGAGAAAGGGGGCCTCCGAAGAGGCCCCCTTCCACCAGCTTAAAGCTTAAGTTCAGCTTTGCTTATTTGAGCAAGAGCATCTTCTTGACTTC
>Ga0055584_100008386_pt1 | contig 10139 bp, 9 predicted proteins | sample OSDHelmetaG_FD_58716 | JGI IMG/M metagenome (GOLD analysis project Ga0055584, IMG submission 58716) | Pelagic marine sediment microbial communities from the LTER site Helgoland, North Sea, for post-phytoplankton bloom and carbon turnover... | ecosystem: Environmental > Aquatic > Marine >...
GCCGACGGCGCGTAACTCACCGAGGTCACTTTCGGTCATGGCGGATGGTGCCGATGTGAGCTTCTCCGCGTGACGAACGATGTTGCTAAGACGTGGCTCCAGTGTTTCCAGCCCGTCAGCGTTCATCAACATATCGAGCGTCTCTTCGTCGCCAATGTAATGGCGCAGCGATTCCACATGATGATTGACGCAGTAAGCGCATTCGTTAGTTGCAGAAACGACGACCGCGACGGCCTCGCGTTCAGCTCGACTGAGACCCGACCTGCCGAACATGAGTGTCATGTACAGATCGAGATGGTTGCTCATCGCTGCAGGGTTCAGACTGTGAACCTTGAGAATATTAGAGACTTTGCCGCGCTTCGCTATCAGCTCGGCATAAATTTCCTCGAGTCTGCCGTCGGCATCGTCAAGATCAATTTCATCAATCCAGGACATCGTTCGACGTTACCACTCAAGGCAGCAAAAGAGAACGTTTGCTCCGATCAACCGAGCCAGTCGCGGGGGCGCAAGTAGTCGCGGTATAAGATAGCCTCGGGAGACCCGGGCTCCGGCTGCCAGTTGTACTCCCAACGCACTCGAGGCGGCAAGGACATCAGGATCGATTCTGTACGGCCGCCCGACTGTAATCCGAAGATAGTTCCACGGTCATAAATTAGATTGAATTCGACATATCGACCACGGCGATACAACTGAAATTCGCGTTGTCGCTCGCCGTAGGGATGGTTTTTGCGCCGCTTGACGATTGGGCGGTAAGCGGGCAGAAAGCTATCGCCGGCGGCACACAGAAACTCGAAGCTCCGCTCAAAACCTGCTTCGTTAACGTCATCGAAAAACAGGCCTCCGACGCCGCGCGTCTCGTCGCGATGTTTTAAATAGAAATACTCGTCACACCACTTTTTATAACGGTCATATAATTCTTCGCCAAAGGGATCGCATGCTGCTTTGGCTGTCATGTGCCAATAAACAACATCCTCTTCAAAAGGATAATAGGGCGTCAAGTCAAAGCCGCCACCAAACCACCAGACGGGATTGTTTTCATCACCGGCAATAAAAAATCGAAAGTTGGCGTGCGTGGTTGGAACGTAGGGGTTGCGCGGATGAATAACCAGAGAGACGCCGACGGCCTGAAAACCAAGACCCGCCAGCTCGGGTCGGGCTTTTGTTGCCGATGGCGGCATCTCATCGCCAAACACATGTGAGAACCCAACACCCGCCTGTTCGAACACAGCGCCATTGCTTAGCACGCAACTCGTTCCACCGCCTCCGCCAGGCCGGTCCCAGGTGTCGCGTTTGAAACTTGCCTTGCCATCGAGTTGCTCCAACTCCGCAACGATGCGGCTCTGCAGCGACTGCAGATATTCCTTAACCTGGCTTAGTTCATTCATGCTGTTCGTGGCCGAATAATTTTTCCGCTCGCCAGGTCGCGAATTTCTGACGGTCCCGTAGAGGGCCCGCAGTCGCCCGGCACAACGTAGTCTACACAAGCTTGAAACTGGCGGCGAAGAACGAGGGCGTTGCGAACAACGGCTCGGTCAGCAATGTTCGCGCTTGTCGAGACGATAGGAGAGGCTACGGCGTCGCAAATCGCCGCGGCAGTCGGATTAGTGGTCAGGCGAACAGCGATTTTGGTGTGCTCGCCCCGAACTAACTCCGAGACGTGTGGCTGCGCCGGGGCAAGCCAGGTTGTCGGCTGTGATGCCTTTGGATCAGGGAGCATTTCGCCATCAGGATCAAGCCATTCATCGAATTGCGACTTGTCAGCGGCGATGAGGATCAAACCCTTGCGTGGGTCACGTTGTTTGATTTGTAACAGGCGCGTCACCGCCACAATATCGCCTGGCAGGCAGCCAAGCCCAAAGACACCTTCCGTTGGGTACGCGATGATGCCCCCACCCAGCAGTACTTTCGCCGCTCTGGATATTGACAGCTTCATGGGTGTCTTTGCCCTTTAGTCGCCGGACTTTTTCTTGGCGACTTTTTTCTTGGCGGTCTTTTTCTTTGCTTTCTTCTTCGCCTTTTTCTTGGCCTTCTTTTTCGCGGCAGGCTTCTTGTCGGTCTTTTTCTTGCCCGCCTTCTTGCCGCGGCGGCCACGTACGGGGGCGGCGGCGAGTAATTCTATGCACTCTTCCAGTGTGAGTGATTTCGGCTCACGATCTTTCGGTACACGCGCGTTCTTGGTCTTGTCGGTTATATAAGGACCATAACGGCCGTTTAATACCTGGATTCCCTGCTCTTCGAAGTCCTGAATGAGGCGGTTCGCATCTTCGATTTTCTTCGCCTCAATTAGCTCAAGTGCGCGCGGCAATTCGACCGTGTACGGGTCATCTTCTTTCATAGAGACATACTTGTCGCCGTAGCGAACGTACGGTCCAAAACGACCGACACTTGCCGAGACTGGCAGACCATCCGCGGTTTCGCCAAGCTTGCGCGGCAACTTGAAGAGCTCAAGAGCTTCTTCGAGTGTAATTTCGTTCATTTTCTGGCCAGGACGCAGGCCCGCAAATTTAGGTTTGTCTTCATCGTCCTTGGTGCCGATCTGCACAAAAGGCCCATAGCGACCCATACGCACAGTCATCGGTTTGCCGCTTTTCGGATCAGTGCCCAGCTCCCGCGCCTGTGCAACCTGCTCGCGTGTAACCGATTCTTCCTTGTCGTCACAGAGCTTCTTGAAAGGCTTCCAGAAGCTATCGAGCAACGGAACCCAGTCCCTGTTGCCGAGAGAGACTTCGTCAAGATCGTCTTCGAGCTTGGCGGTAAAGTCGTAGTCGACGTACTGCGAAAAATGCTCGGTGAGAAAGCCGTTGACGATGCGGCCAATGTCGGTTGGAAAAAAGCGTTTGCTGTCTATTTCGACGTATTCACGGTTCTTTAGCGTCACGATGATGCTTGCATACGTTGACGGGCGGCCGATGCCGTACTCCTCAAGCGTCTTTACAAGGCTTGCCTCCGTAAATCGAGGTGGCGGCTCCGTGAAATGTTGTTCGGGTCGCAGTACGTCGAGGTTGATGACGTCGCCTTCTTCGATATTCGGCAGCAGTCGATCCCCATCATCATCTTTTCCGCCATCATCCTGACCCTCTTTATAGACGGCCATGAATCCAGGTTCGACAAGAATAGAGCCATTGGCGCGGAAACGGTGACCGTCGTCGGCAGCCCCTGCCGCAAGCTCGATCGCAACGGTGTCGAACACGGCCGGTACCATCTGGCAGGCCATGGTCCGCTTCCAGATTAATGAGTACAGCTTGTACTGGTCCTCATCGAGTGCGTCTCTAATTGACTCTGGCGTAAGCGCCACCGAAGTCGGCCGAATCGCCTCATGTGCTTCCTGGGCATTCTTGGCCTTCGTCTTGAATTCGCGCGGTGCTTCGGGAACGTTTTCGGGGCCGTAGCGCTCGCCGATCAGTTCGCGAATTTCATCGACAGCAACCGAGGCCAGCGTCACCGAGTCGGTACGCATATAAGAAATCAGGCCGACGTTACCTTCGCCAGGAAGCTCGATGCCTTCGTAGAGCTTTTGTGCGACTCGCATCGTCCATTGTGTATTGAAGCCGAGCTTACGCGATGATTCCTGCTGCAGCGTCGAGGTCGTAAACGGCGCAGCCGGGTTACGTCTTCGCTGCCGCTTGGTAACGCTGACGGTATTTAGTACGCCATTGGCTGCGCCAAGTATCGTTTTCTCGACGTCGCGAGCAGCAGCTTTGTTTTCAAAACTGAATTGTTCAACTTTTTCGCCACCGTAGGAAACGAGGCGGGACATGAACGGCTGTTCGTCCTTACTCACGTCAGCTTCGATGGTCCAGTACTCGCGCGCCTTGAATGCTTCTATTTCCAGTTCGCGCTCAACAATCATGCGTAGCGCAGGGCTTTGTACCCGCCCCGCTGACAAACCGCGTTGCACCTTCTTCCATAGCAGCGGCGAAAGGTTGAAGCCAACAAGATAATCGAGTGCCCGGCGCGCCTGTTGTGCGCCGACAAGGTCGCCGGAAAGGCCGCGCGGGTGTGCGATTGCTTCCTGCACGGCTGCTTTCGTGATTTCATGAAACACGACGCGATGCACAGCCTTGTCGTCCAGCGCATTTTTTTCTTTAAGCAGCTCAATAAGATGCCAGGAGATCGCTTCGCCTTCCCGATCCGGGTCAGTTGCGAGATACAGGGCGTCTGCCTTTTTGAGCGCGCGCACGATCGCGTTGACGTGTTTCTCATTGCGCTCGATGATCTGATATTTCATCGAGAAGTCATTGTCTGGATCGACAGCGCCTACTTTCGGTACCAAGTCCCGGACATGGCCATACGAGGCAAGGACGTCGAAATCCTTTCCAAGATATTTACTGATTGTCTTTGCCTTTGCAGGCGACTCAACAATGACAAGATTTTTAGACATATATTTTTGGGCTCAGAAACGAACAACCGCGGACAATGCCGCGGTTAAGTACAATGCTTGATAGCAGTCTGTCAAGAAAATCAATGAATTGAGCCAGCGCTTTCCTCGAAAACAAGGTCCTCCATGCGTGCGTACGCCAGTTCCTGCCCCGGTTGGCTGAACAACACCATCAATACAACCCATTTGATCTGTTCGACGTCGATATCCGCAGATTCAAGCGCAAGCAATCGATCAACGAGAATCTCACGCTGCGGTGGCGACAGGATGCCGATATTTTCCAGGTACGTGATGTAGCCACGGCATTTGGACTCAAGCCGGTCCTGTTCGAAATCGTTATAAATGCGGGTGCCATGACCGGATTGTGCGTTGAACGCCAGACCGACCTGGTGCTCGGTCAGGCCGTCGAGCCATTCCAATGCACGATCGATTTCGATATCGCCAAAGCCGGCGCGCACCAGCTCGCTGCGCAACTCATTGTGATCGGCTTCAGGCTCTTCATCGGCGTCGACGTAGGTCTCAAACAGGTACATCAATACGTCGAGTACATTCTCTTTCATTCCTGGAGCGGCTCCATGTTTTTCCTATCCAGTTTGCGTCACTGCAGCAGTGCGTATCGTCCGCCAGAAAGCGATTCGATCTCTCCCTCCAGCTCCAGGATCAGAAGCATGGAGGAAACCTGATCAATCGTCAAACCCGAGAATTGCGCCAGTTCGTCGATGCCGATCGGGTCATAACTCAGGTGCTTTTTAAGTTGCTGGTAGTCGCTGCCGTGAATTGCGGCGGTCGACTTGTTCGTCGTTGATTCCAAAGTATTTTGTAGAACATGCGTTGCAAGTGGAGCGAGCTCGGCAACAATATCATCGGCTGTTTCAACCAGCTTGGCGCCCTGCTTGATCAACTGATGGCAACCGCGCGCCAGTGGATTATGGATAGAACCCGGCAAGGCAAAAACCTCGCGACCCTGCTCGCCGGCGTAGCGCGCCGTGATTAATGAGCCGCTGCGTCTGGCCGCCTCGATAACCAGCGTGCCAAGGCTAATGCCACTGATCAGGCGGTTACGCTGCGGGAACAGTGATTTATGCGGGTGTGTGCCAAGCGGGAACTCGCTTACCAGGGCACCACGTGCGGCGATTTCATGTGCGAGGTCACGATTGGCCGCGGGATAGACGCGATCGATGCCGTGACCCAGAAATGCGATTGTTGCCGCGCCGCCGGCCAGTGCGCCACGATGCGCTGCCGTGTCAATTCCCTCAGCCAAACCGCTGACGATGCAAAAGCCGCTCTGGCCGAGATGGCGCGCAAACTCGAAGGCATTGCGCGCTCCACCTTCGGTGGGGTTGCGACTTCCGACAATCGCCAGGGCGGGCATTTGCAGCAGCCCGGGGTCGCCGCGCACATAGAGTTGTGACGGCGGACTTTGAATTTGTTCGAGGAGCTCAGGGTAGTCTGCGTCGCCCGGACAAATAATATTATTGTGTGGTTCTTTCGACCATTCATCACTCATCTGCACAGTCTAAAAAAAACGGCGCTGGAAAGCGCCGTCTTTAATTAACTGCAAACTGGAGAAATCAGATCGGATTGCGCACGAAATCAAGCGTGTGGAGCGCCTGGGTCGCTTCCATTACCAGTCCATAAGCTATGCGATCATACGTTTTGAAGATCATGGCCGTACCCGCAACCTCGTCCGGAAGCATCACGCTGCCGCCGCTAACACGATCGGGCACAGCAAAGCCTTTCTGCCAGACCGATAGTACGTCACCTACCGCAAGCCCATCATTGGTGCCGCGATTGACGACGATGACCTGATACTGACCGATCTGTGTCACACCACCGACGACTGCTATTATTTGTCCATTGATGTCGCTGGAGGGTGCTTTAGGGAAGAAGTTCAGCGGAATCTGCACAGAAGTCGGAATCAGTCGGTCGCCTTGAACGGCTTCGCGCTTCGAGGAGGTCAGGTTCATCGTTGCCGGGTCACCGCTGCGCATAACCAGGCCTTCGCCAATTTCAATGCCCTGGTAGCCAATCAGCTCGTTGTTGTCCGGATCGATCAGCTTATCGCCAATATGGACAATGTTAAACGTTTGGCCGGGTTGGGCATCCGTGCCACGCACGTAAACAGTATTACCTGCGGCGGCGATAAGGTGGTCGCCTTTAGTTGCAACCAGGTAAGGGAGTGTTTCGAGTTCATCACGCGCGATAACCACGCCGCGGCTCAAGAACGCACCAATGGATTCGTATGAGACGCTCGTAATCGCTTCGGTAAGCGGCGTTGAGCGCGCTTGAGGCGATAAGCGATAACTGGAACCCATTTGATTTGTAACGCGCGGCACGCCATCGACGTAAGTCAGCGCCAGCACGTCACCGGGATAAATAAGGTGCGGGTTTTCAACCTGCGGGTTGACATACCAGATTTCGGGCCAATACCAAGGATCTCTGAGAAAGGTCCCGGCGATATCCCAAAGGGTGTCGCCTTTCTGAACGACATACTGATCAGGGGCATTATCGGCGAGGCGCGGGCTACTCTGCGAAAAAGCAGTGAGTGAACCGAGAAACAGAGATGCGACAAGCGCAACGGCGGTCATCCGGAGACGATTATTCGAGCTTAAATTACGGAGGGACATGATTTCCTTTGGCTCCATACGAGGTGCTTGCACCTGTGGCTATTTAGCGTTGGTATAATATGTCGTTCCGGCGCCGCAGAGACTGCTAATTACGTCACAGTTCCGGCCCCAAGTAGCTGTAAAAACGCATTTTTCTGGCGGCATTGTCTGACATCTTATTCAATAAAGTCAAACATTTAGGTCGTTTTTATAGCAATTTACACGAATTACTGGCTGAATTACCTTAAGCAAATTATGGCAAAACTAACGATTTTGGAGTTTCCGGACCCGCGGCTGCGAACCCGCGCAATAGCGGTGGAGTCCGTCGATGATGAGCTCAGAAAGCTCATCGACGATATGTTCGAGACGATGTATGCCGCGCCGGGCATTGGCCTGGCCGCGACTCAGGTTGATGTGCATAAGCGTTTGCTGGTCACGGATGTATCGGCCAACAATAGCGAACCGTATGTGCTGATTAATCCGAGCATTCTCGAAAAAGACGGCGTAACGGTATCCGAGGAGGGTTGTCTGTCGGTGCCCGGATACTATGAAGAGGTTGAGCGCGCCGAACATATTCGCGTGCGCTTCCTCGACCGCAATGGCGACGAGGTCGAGATGGAAGCCGAGGGCCTGCTCGCGGTGTGCATCCAGCATGAGATGGATCACCTGGAAGGCAAGTTGTTCGTCGATTATCTCTCTGAGGCGAAACGGCAGCGCATCCGCAAGCGCCTGCAAAAAGAACGCCGTCGCAACCCCGATGCAATAGCGCTGTAGGAGAGTAGCTTATTAGCGCGATCGTCGCGGCGATTGCTCGCCCGGCGCATTACAAGCGCCGCTGCTACTATCAGGAATCATGAACAGTCCCAAAATCATCTTTGCGGGCACGCCGGACTTCGCCGTCGCGTCACTGGCAGCGCTTGTCGCGGCCGGTATAAGACCCTGTAGCGTCCTGACGCAACCGGATCGCCCTGCGGGGCGCGGTAAACAAATGACACCGAGTCCGGTCAAGAAATTCGCAGTCGACTGCGGTCTGCCGCTATTGCAGCCGAAGACACTGCGCGATAACGACATTGTGGCCGAGTTGGCGGCTCTGGAAGCGGATGTCATGGTCGTTGCCGCGTATGGCTTGATCCTGCCACAGAACGTGCTCGACATTCCGCGCGTGGGTTGTCTCAACGTGCATGCATCGTTACTGCCGCGGTGGCGCGGCGCCGCACCCATCCAAGCCGCGATCCTCGCCGGGGACAGAAAAACAGGCGCCTGCCTCATGTCGATGGAGGCAGGACTCGATACCGGTCCTGTGTTCGCCCGTGCGTCGGTGCTTATCGGGACCGATGAGACGGCGGGTGAATTGCATGATCGCGTAGCGGCGATTGGTGCTGAATTGCTCGTGACACACCTGGGTGACATCGTTGCAGGGCGCCTCCAGGCCGGGCAGCAGGATGACAGCGAGGCGAGCTATGCTGCGAAGATAACCAGCGCCGACGCAGCAATTGACTGGCATCAGTCAGCAGTGCAACTGGGTCGACAGGTGCGGGCTTACAACCCGGTTCCTGGCGCCTGGTTCATGCTTGGCGATGAACGCATCAAGTGTTGGCGGGCACACGCTGTAGCCGGCGTTGATGCAGCGCCAGGTGCGGTGCTTAGCGCCGGCGCAGAAGGGATTTTGGTGGCCTGTGGTGACGGCGCGCTGAGACTTGAATCCCTGCAGCGTCCGGGCAAGCGCGCCGTGTCAGCAGCTGAGTTCGCAGCGCAACGAGACCTCGTTGGCCGGCAACTATGAGCGGAATAAAGAAGGGGGCAAGGCTGCGTGCGACTGCAGCGCAAGTCGTCGACGCGGTCACAAGTTCGGGCCGTTCCCTGGACGCGGCGCTGGCCGAGTACGAAGTGTCGATTGCCGCAGACGACCGATCGCTGCTGCGTCTTCTTTGCTATGGCGTATTGCGCCAGCATTGGCGACTGCAGTTCTGGGTCGACGCGCTGCTTGATCGGCCGCTCAGACCTCGCGACAGCGTAGTCAATGCGCTGTTGTCGATCGGTTTGTATCAACTCAATGAGACGCGCATTCCGGACCATGCTGTCGTATCGCAAACAGTCGAAGCCGCGCGCAGCTTGCGGCAACCAAAGCTCGCCCCGTTGGTTAACGCCATTCTCCGGCGTGCCGTGCGCGACCGAATTTTCGACAAAGCACCGTCTAATGAGAACGCGGAGCACAATCATCCACAATGGATGCTCGATGCGTTCAAGGCCGACTGGCCGGATGACTGGCGGGATATTGTCGCCGCGAACAACGCGCGTGCGCCAATGTGGTTGCGAGTGAACCCCGCACATGGATCAGCGGCAGACTATATCGGGCGACTCGAGGAAGAGGGTATCGATAGCAACTTGATAGCGGGTATACCGCAGGCAATTCGATTGACTGAGCCCCTGTCGGTGGACGCACTGCCGGGCTTCTCTGATGGCTATGTATCGGTGCAGGACGCGGCGGCACAGTTGGCAGCGCCATGGCTCACCGCGGGTCTCGCCGCGGGGCGAGAGCATCGCGTGCTGGACGCCTGTGCCGCACCGGGCGGCAAGAGTTGCCACTTGCTGGAGTTGGCTGGCGAGCAGATCGATCTGACCTGTGTCGATAAGGACGCGACCAGGCTTGGCGGGGTTGCGGGAAATTTGGAAAGACTTGGGCTCCATGCAACCCTTATCGCTGCCGACGCATCGAAACCTGATGAGTGGTGGGATAAAGCTGCGTTTGACGCGATCCTGCTGGATGCGCCTTGCTCGGCGAGTGGTGTCATTCGCCGCCACCCAGATATCAAATTGTTACGTCGGGCAAGCGACATAGAAGCGCTGGCAAGACTGCAATTGAGCCTGCTTGAAGCGCTGTGGCCGCTGTTGGCGCCGGGCGGGCGCCTGCTATACGTGACCTGCTCGGTTTTTGCGGCCGAAAACGAGGTGCCGGTCGGACGGTTTCTGCAAGCGCATGACGACGCAAAGGAAGACAGTGTGTTGCAAAATAACAACATCCGCGATCTAATGCGATCCAAGGCCTGTGGTCAGCAAATTCTGCCCGGAACGGCAGGGTTGGATGGCTTCTATTTTGCAGGTCTTGTGAAGGTCTCCTGAAAAAACCATGGCGTACTCATTGATCAATAAGACAG
>Ga0055584_100008388_pt1 | contig 10135 bp, 9 predicted proteins | sample OSDHelmetaG_FD_58716 | JGI IMG/M metagenome (GOLD analysis project Ga0055584, IMG submission 58716) | Pelagic marine sediment microbial communities from the LTER site Helgoland, North Sea, for post-phytoplankton bloom and carbon turnover... | ecosystem: Environmental > Aquatic > Marine >...
CAGCACGCGCAGGTGTACGACTGGAAAATATGTATCTGATTACGGAGTCGGGACCGGAAAACCTATCGCAGTATCCGATGCAAATCCGGCTGCAGAAATGAGCGCAAATACAGGTCGTAGCAGTGGGGAAGATGCGGAGATCCTCGCCTTTACCACAGCCCTAGCGCAGCGAGCAGGCGCGCTGATTACAGAGGCGCGCAGCCGACAGACGCTTGACCTGAGCTATAAACAGGGGTTTGAGCTACTGACTTCGGCCGATCTACAGGCCGACGAACTGATCTGTGCGGCCATTAGAGAAAAATACCCAGAGCACGCAATCTTGTCGGAGGAGTCTTCCCCCGAATTTTCCGATGCGGAGAAGCTGCGCGGGCCGCTGTGGATCATCGATCCAATTGATGGCACCGTCAACTACGCCTACAATCACCACCAGGTTGCCATTTCTATCGCCTTTGCGCGCGGTGGAAAAATGCGCGCCGGCGTCGTGCACTGCCCGTTTCAGGACGAGACTTTTAGCGCCGCACGAGGAAAGGGCGCTTTCCTCAATGGGGTGGCCATACACACGAGCGACTGTTCGGAACTGGCGCGGGCGCTCGTCGGCACCGGCTTCCCCTACGACCGCGACGGGCGCGTAGCCCTCTTAGAACGCCTGCACAAAGTCCTCTATCACTGCCGCGACATTCGCCGCATTGGAGCCGCAGCCGCCGACATATGCTGGGTGGCGATGGGGCGTTTGGACGTCTATTACGAAACGATCAACGCCTGGGACTTTGCCGCGGCAGCGCTGATAGCCCGCGAGGCAGGAGCCACCGTCGGACACGTGGGACTCGTGCCCGACGGCGAATTAGAAGAGCTCTGGGGACGAGAACTCGTCGTCGCCACGGCAGAGATCTACGACGAGTTTGTGACGCTATTACGCGCTTGACGCCGCACTTTTTATAGATACAGCACCCAAACCCAGTATAGAAACTACCCATACACTCTCACCTTTCTAGCGGAGACCCGTGCCATGAAAATCAGCGATATTAAGACATATCCCACTTGGGTTGGCAATCGCAACCAACTCGTCGTCAAAGTAGAGACGGACGAAGGCTATTACGGCTGGGGAGAATCGGGGCTGTCGGGGCGCGAACTCGCCGTAGCAGAAGCGGTAAAACACTATCGCGAATTTCTCTTGGGCCGCGACCCACGCCAGATGGGTGCACTGTGGCAAGAGATGTATCGCAGCCAGTACTTCGAAGGTGGTCGCGTGCTGACGGCAGCCATTTCGGCCATTGACATCGCACTCTACGACATTGTCGGCAAGGCACTGGGCGTGCCCGTATACCAGCTCTTGGGCGGTAAACACCGCGACTTAGTGCCCTGTTTTGCCACGACCGGCGGCGCGACGCAGGAGGACCTCGTCAGCAAATGCAAAACACTGCTCGATATGGGCTGGGACGTGCTGCGCGTCGGCGGTTCTGCGAGAAAAAAATACGACGATCCAAATACCTACGAACCGCGCGAAACGATCGGCATTACAGCCTCGTGGTTTACCGAGCTGCGACAAGAGCTCGGACCGGACCCCGTATTGGGCGTCGATTACCACCATCGCCTGTCCGTCGCCGAGACCGCTTCGTTCTGCCAACGCATGCCCGCCGGCACGCTCGACTTTATCGAAGAGCCCATCCGCGACGAATCACCCGAGGCCTATGAAAGCCTGCGCACAATGGTCGACATTCCCTTTGCCATCGGCGAGGAGTTTGCCAGCAAATGGCAGTTTGCGCCCTACCTAGAGCGGGGAATCACGCAGTTCGCGCGCGTCGACATCTGCAATATTGGCGGTTTTACCGAAGCGATGAAGGTGGCGAGCTTAGCCGAGTCGCACTATATCGACCTGATGCCGCATAACCCGTTGGGGCCTATTTGCACGGCGGCATCGGTGCATATGTCGGCAGCGGCGCCCAACTTTGCGTGGCTCGAGCACAGAGTATCGCCGGGAGAAGACATCAAGTCGCAAGACGACGATTTGTTCCCAACCCAGATCGAGTTGGAGGGGTCGATGCTGCGCGTGCCGGATGCACCGGGGCTGGGCGTAGAGTTTAACGAGGAGTTGGCAGGAGAGCAGGAATTTAAGTACTGGGAAGCGCCGCATCTCAGACGCCGCGATGGTTCGTATACCAACTGGTAGGAGAGACGATGAGAGAGATTCGCTCACTAATTGACGCGGTGCTGCCGGAAGTCGTCGAGCTGCGCCACGACTTGCACCAGCACCCAGAGCTGAGTTACCAAGAGACGCGCACGTCCGCTCAGGTCTTGGCCCAGCTCGAAAAAATTCCGGGCATAGAACTGCGCACAGGCGTGGCGGGCACCGGCATCGTCGCCACATTGGGCAGCGGCAAAGAAGGGCCTTGCGTGGCGTTGCGCGCCGATATGGATGCGCTGCCGATTGCAGAGCAAAACGACAAACCCTATCGCTCGCAGGTAGAGGGCAAGATGCACGCCTGCGGCCACGACGGACACACTTCGTGTCTGGCCGGCGCGGCGCGTGTGTTGGGCGAGTGCGCCGACGAATTAGAGGGGCCAGTGAAATTTATTTTTCAGCCCGCCGAAGAAGGCGGGGCCGGCGGCAAACGCATGTGCCAAGAGGGCGCACTAGAAGGGCCGGAAGTGGCGGCAATTTTTGCCCTGCACGGCGCGCCCGATATGCACATTGGGCAGATCTTTCTGCGCACGGGTGCGGTACTGGCCAGCGCCGACGAGTTTGTGATTGACGTCGAGGGCAAAGGGGCACACGCGGCCTTTCCGCACCACGGCATCGATACGGTCTATATTGCCGCGCAGATCGTAGTGGCACTACAGTCCATCGTCGCGCGCAATACGGATCCGCTCGACAGCGCGGTGGTCACTATTGGCCAGATCGAAGCCGGCACGGCGAGCAATATAATTCCGCAGACGGCGCGCTTAGTCGGCACCGTGCGGGCACTGAGCGAAGAGACGCGGCAACAAACCATAGGGCGCTTAGAGCAGATCGCCACACATACGGCGATGGCCTTTGGCGGCAGCGCCAAGGTCGCCTTCAAAGAAAATGGCTACCCCGCCACCTTCAACGATGCAAGGGTGCGCACAGTGGCCGAGGATATTGTGCGCGAAGCATTACCGGGTCAGATCGAACCGATAGAATTGGAAAAGCCGATCATGGGCGCCGAAGATTTCGCTTTCTATGGACAGCGCGTTCCGGCCTTTATGTATGGCTTGGGGCTGCGCGCACACGATGCCACTTCCTATCCGATGTTGCACCAACCCGACTTCGATTTCAACGACGAGGCGCTGCTTTACGGCATGCAGATGCACGTGGAAGTCGCGCGGCGTTTCGCAAAAAAATGGCGGCCATAATATTGCGCTTCTTTTTTACATCGGAGGGCCGCACGGCGATGATGCGTGCCGACGGTAGTGGGCTGCGCTACTTCGATTTTGATATGCCGAAGCAGGAGACGTGGCAACCCTGCGGATTTTTCTCCGACGGCCGCCGCGTGCTCTTTCTGAGCATGGAGGCGCGGCGCGACGGGCCCGGAAAACCCTTTGCTCAATACTATCACAAAACGCCGACGCATATCTGGATATACGATATAGAAGAAGACGCGCTAACGGAGATCGTCGCGGGTCAGCGCCGCGCCGCCTTTGAGACACCGCAATTACTCGTTGGCGACGAGCGCATGCTCTTACAGGTCGTGCGCGACGAAGGGGGGCAAACCTACAGCGCCAATCTCGACGGCACGGACGCACGCGAAGTGACGCGTTTGGGCGAGGGACTGCCCTACGGTTTTAGCCTAAGCCCGAACGGCCAGCGCTTGGCGTATCATTTGGCCAGCCCTGCGGGCTATCAGGTCTGGACCAGCAATATAGAAGGCGGCGAACGCACCTTAGTCGCCGCGCATGCCGACTACCTCTACTTTGGGCCGCAGTGGTCGCCCGACGGCGAGTGGCTCGCTTTTATGGGCTGTCGTTATAAAGAGGACCCAGGCCACGATTGGGCCGATCTGTGTATTACGCGCCCGGATGGTTCGGAATTCCGTATGCTCACAACGGGACAGGCACTGTGGTTCGCGGCAACCTATGGCCCGCGCGAGCGCCACGGCGGCGGTTCCAATATGGTCGCGTGGACGCGCGACGGAGCGCTCTTAGTACCTCGGCGTTTGCCCGAGTCAAAAGTGCCGTGGGAATACCAGGCGCAGCGCCCGGATACGGACCACTTTAATCGCGATTTCGAACCGGCGCTAACCAGCGGTGGCACGCAGATATGTCGCATCGATATCGCGACGGGGGCCAGCGAGCCGTTGACGCCAGCACAAGAAGGAGGGTGGGATTTCCGCCAGAGCCAGTCGCCCAACGGCGCTCTGCTCTTGTTTTGCCGCGCGCCCACCGGTGAATCACCCTCTATATGGGTGGCCGCTGACAACGGACAAAATGCGCGCGTATTAACCGGGGGGCTCGATGAAATGGGCGCCGACCATCCGCGCTGGCTGCCGCAGTAGAAAAACCTCTAGTCCTAGTTACCCTGTAGTCTAAGCAGAAACGATCAGGCCGAAGCTCGTATGCCGTGATAGTCGTGGTCGCTAGTAATGGGCACCGGCTTGCCGTCGAGGAAAGCCCACTTGCCGACGTCGCAGGCCGACGCGCGCACAAACCCATTGATATAGGACCGCCTCGGCGCGCTCGTTTTGTTCGCCGTCGATCCGTGCACGGTATAAGACGTAAACAGCACCACGTCACCCGGGGACGCTTCTAAGGGAATGGCTTGGGACACATCGACGTGATCTTCGATTTGCCCCGCGGCATAACGATCTACTTTCAAGTTGCCGAGCCTGTGGCTCTCCGGCACGATATGCAAACACCCGTTGGCAACCGTCGCCTCGTCGACGACGACAATCGTCTGCACGTAGTTTTTCTCTTGTTGGCGGAAAGCGGGAGTTGGGCGAATATCCTGGTGCCAGGGGAATGCGATTTCGCCGCCGGGCATCTTGAAATTGATCTGGTTGATAAACTGTTTGAGCGACGTGCCTATTAGCGGTGCCAAGAGCGCGGGGAATTTCTCACTGTTGCGGATCTCTTCAAAGGCGGGGTGCAGCATGGCAGGCCACTGCACTTTGCGCAGATAGCGCAAGGCCGCCGTGGGAGGTGTTTCGTCAGGGGCCTGAACGTGAATATGTACCTCCGGCCCCTTGCCCGTCAGATACAGAGCGTCGATACCACCCCGTTCGACAAGCGCCGTTATATAGTCATACCCCACGCGCAGCCGCGCAATCTCAGCAGCGCTAAAAACGGCACGCTGAACCAGATATCCCTGATACCGAAAGAAATGGACGTCCTCATCCGAGAGTGTCTTCATTAGAGCCCCTTTTCTTTGCCCCGACACTAATAGTTTATAGTTTATTGATCCGATAAAACGGGTGCTAATCAGCGCTGACGCAGCGCCTTCAAAGCCAACTCCTTCGCCTTGTCCAACGCCTCTTCCGATTTTACTCGCACGTCTACACCTACTCCCACTCCTTCGATGCGCCCGTGCTGCACGGAAAAATAATCGGCCACCGGCAGCGTGACGACAAAACCTTCCGCCACGTCAAAGAAACTCTGCGAAAGCATTTGGCCCGGCGTTTTCTCACCCACCAGTGTGACGGCGCCCGAGGAGCGAAGGGCGTCGACGGCCAATTCAGTAGCCGAAGCCGAAGCCCCATCTATTAATACATATACAGGACCATCGAAATTCGGTTCGGCCGGCATAAAGCGCAGACGCATGATGCCCTCGTCTTGTATGCTGCGCCAGAACGCGCTGATCGACCAACCGCTCCACGGTGCAATAGCCTCCAACTCCTGCGCCGTAGGCTGGCGGTCGTGCACTGCATTCCACTTCTGCGCGACAAAATAGCCCGGGTAAAGTGGCTCGTCGATGACGTGCCCGACCAATGGTTTTACAGCAAAAGCACCGCCGCCGTTTCCGCGCAAATCTATGATCAACGCCTTACTCGCGGCCGAGTCGATGGCGGCGTAAGCGGCTTCTATCTGTTCGACCGTATCGTTGCCCATCATCGTATCGACGCGCAGTATGGCAAGCGCGCCGTCAAATTCTACGCGCGCGGCTTCGTAACCGACGCGCATCTGGTCGAAGTGGGCGATAATCTCCTCGGAAGGGGCGAGGAAACGTCGCAATTGAAAGTGGGAGAAAGGCTCACCGGTCCAGGAAAAATCGGCTCCGAGCAGCAAATCTAAGTCGTCTTTGGCAACGGCAGCTATCGCCCCCAAGCGCTGGCGAAACTGTTTATACGTCGCCGCGTTGAGCTCTTTGGGCTGAAACAACTTATCGGCGACGACGACGTCGAACTCATCTAGAATGGCAGCATAGTCGCGCAGTGGCGGGGTCGCGGCGGCGGCAGTGCCGGTAAAATCGCCGGCAAACCAACTGCCTTTGAGCGAACCCTTGAGCTGCCCATCCACAACTTCGAGCACTACGTCGGCATTTCTCCACGGGGCCATCAGTCGCCCGGCATATCCTTGTTCTTCGCGCTTTAATTCAAATGAAAAAAGCCCGTCGCGCAGATCGACTTCACTCCCCTCTGCACCGGGTAGTGCGCGAATTAGATCGAGTGCAGCAGTCTTGTTATGCGCATGCAGAACGCCGTCGCGCTCTTCTATGTACAGGTAAAATTCAATAGGGCCTAGACTGCCCGTTTCGAGCAAGACTCGCCAGGTTGTGCCGTCGAGTTCGGCCGCTTTTGCACTATTCGTTAAAACAGAACTCAGCAGCAAAACGCAAAGGGAAATGCCTCGTAGCATATTTTTTTTCATGGTGTCTTACCTCATTTTTTTTTCGATAAAAAATGCAGTGCTCCGGTCTCTCCAAACCGAGGCACTGCATACTATCGTCCGCAAATGAGTGGACCTAGTCAATGTGGATTTTACATAGAGCCACAGATAATAAGTGTTTTATTGCGCCCGCTACTTCCCGTCGAGTGCGGGCTGTAGAAAACCATAATAGTAGGCAAAACACGTTTTACACAGCGAATGAGTCGTCCCCTTCAACGCAAAGGCCGGATCGGAAGTCGCCTCTAAAGACTCGAAGCGAAACGATTCAAGCACGTCGGCAAACCCACTTGCCATACGCTGAGTGGGCACTTTTTGCAGCGAGTTAAGAAGAGTAGACATCGTCTTGCGCCTCGTGGCCCAAATACTGGCGCGTCGCCTCAAGGCTCCACTTCATACCCGCGTTATTCGACATGCCGTTGACGACGATACACCCATCGGGCCAGGTGCTGCCATCCGCCTCGACCGCACGCTGAAAGAGCTGGCAGAAATCGCCGTTGGACAGCCACATGCCCTTGTACCACTTGTCCGTTTCGCTCTCTTCGCCATCGCCGCCAGCCTGAGTGGGCGTGCCCGCTGCCGAGAGCGTCCGCGGGCTATTTTCACCAGGCTGACACCAGCCAATGCGCACGCAGGCAAAGCTCGTCTCGCCGCCCGCGCGCTGGCCCAACGCCTGACAAAGGCGCTCACCGGCCCACTTGGCGGTCGCATAGACCGTCGAGTCCATGTCTTTCTCGCCCGTGTGCCACAGCGTGCCGACCCCTGGTTCCAATTCGGGCCGCAACTCGCCCGGGCCTAAAGGCCGACCTAAGTAGCGGCCCATAACGTGGTTGGAGGTAGCAAAGACATAGCGGTTGACCGTGGCGCTGTCGGCGGCGGCATGGGCCGTGTTATAGTTCATGGCCACCGAGGCATCGACGTCGGACCAAGAGGCTTCCGGATAGGGGTTCTTGGCGGCAAAATGGACGACGGCCTGCACGCGATCGAACGCATCGCGCCAGCGCCTATCGCGCCAGTCCGTCAGATCGCAGGCTACAAATTCGATCTCCACGTCGCGGCCATTCGCCGCCGCACCCAACGCATCACGCTGCGCCTGGTCGGCCTCTTTCACATCGAGGCCGACCAGGCGCGAACAAGCGCTGTGCGCTGCTAAATGGTTGAGTAACTTCCAGCCGAGATTGCCCAATGCCCCCGTAACGGCGACGCTGCGTGCCGTATCAGCCATTTACGAAAAAGCCGGCACAAATTTGAGACAGACCGGCTTGGGCACCTGCGCCACGTGTTCGGTCTTTGTGAGGGCACCCGTCTCGCCGTTGATGCGAAAAGTGAAAATATCACCGGTGTCCTGGTTCGCCGTCAGCAGGTAGGTGCCCGTCGGGTCTATGGCAAAATTGCGCGGGTTCTTACCCCCCGTTTTTTCAAAACCGAGCACTTCTAAGGTGCCCGTCGCCGCGTCGATAGCACAGATGACGAGACTGTCGTGACCGCGGTTGGAGCCGTAGAGAAATTTGCCGTTGGGATGCACGTGGATATCGGCGGTATGGCTGGTGCCATCAAAGTCGGCAGGCAGCGTCGACACGGAGCCCGTCGCCTCGAGGCGACCACCGTCGGCATCGTAGTTATAGGATACGATCATATTGCCGATTTCGGTGATGACGTAGGCGTATTTTCCATTGGGATGAAAATCGAAGTGGCGCGGCCCCTCGCCGGGGTCGGTCTCGACAAAAGGCTGGTCGCCGGCGACGAGTTTGCCGTTGTCGATTTTGTATATCATAATCTTGTCCATGCCGAGATCGGGCGCAAAGGCGTGGCTATTATTGGGCGCGACCATAATAGAATGAGCGTGCGGTTCTTTCTGCCGATTCGGATTGACGCTAGAACCTTCGTGCTGAATAAAATCACTGGCCTCACCGAGCGAGCCGTCTTCGAGCACGGGCAAGATGGCGACGCTGCCGCCGCCGTAATTGGCGACTAATACATATTTCCCCGTGCGCTCTACGCTGATATGACAGGGACCGGGGCCGACGGCCGACTCGGTATTGAGGTGCGTCAGCGAGCCGCTCTGCTGGTCGATGGCAAAGGCGCCGACGGCGCCCCCTGGACGCCCGTCGACCTGACCGACTTCGCCAATGGCATAGAGGAAGCGACGGTCGGGTGAGATATCTAAGAAGGAGGGGTTCTCAATTTCGCCACGCGTGCTAATCGGCTCGAGCGCGCCGGTGCTCATATCGAGACGGTGGACGTAAATGCCCTCGCTACCCTCCTGTGAGTAAGTGCCGGTATACACTAGGTAATCGCTCATGCTTTGTTCTCCGTTTGAATAGTAAACTCGATGAATACATCTGTATTTTTCTTTTTGCAACTCCTGCGCGGCCTGCCAATTCGGACGCCTTAGTTACAGCACTTATTTTTACGCCATAAATCGACTGTCGTCAACGTTGTGCCCGGCACGAGCCAGCGCTGTACGCGCCTTAACGAGGTCGTTTGACCGTACTATAATATGGTCTGTGTCATATAATGACTCTAATAAACGCCGGGTGTGGTCGCGCACGAAAGCGTGGTTAACGTTCACGATCTGATGCCCATGGCCTACGGGCGATATATTTTTTCATAGCGCATTCTTTTCGCTCACTCGATGTAACCCCAATGCTTGTGCTACCACCTTTTTTACTTGAGAAGCTACAATTGGCTTTTGCAAATAGAAATCAGCGGCTTGGCGGCGCGGGTCGCTCTCGCCCAGGCGCCACCCCGTCAACAATACGGTGGCGATATGCGGATCGAGTTCCTTGAGTCGGCGCGAAAGCTCGTCGCCGGGCAACTGCGGCATGCCCAAATCCAGCAGGGCAATATCGTAGCGGTTCGGCGCGAAGATATCGAGTGCCTGCTGACCATCCTGCGCGCACTCGACCTCATGACCTGCGTCCTCTAACACGTTGACGAGCATCATGGCGATAATCGCTTCGTCTTCGGCAACCAGCACGCGCGCCGGCCCCTCGGCAGTCGGGACTACTGTCTTTTCTGCGACCTCCTCTTTGGCGATTGGGCCACTCCACGATAGCAGCGAGAGCAGGAAAGTAGTACCGCGACCGGGCGCACTCTCGACGGCGATATCGCCTCCCCAATTTTTTACCGAAGCATATACGGTAGCCAACCCTAACCCCGTGCCAACATCGGTTTTAGTCGTGAAGAACGGTTCAAAAATTCGGCGCTGAGTCGCCAGGTCCATACCCGTGCCCGTATCGGTTATTTTCAGCAGTACGCGCTCGCCGTCGCGACGAGTTTCAATGCGTATCACCCCCCC
>Ga0055584_100008389_pt1 | contig 10134 bp, 4 predicted proteins | sample OSDHelmetaG_FD_58716 | JGI IMG/M metagenome (GOLD analysis project Ga0055584, IMG submission 58716) | Pelagic marine sediment microbial communities from the LTER site Helgoland, North Sea, for post-phytoplankton bloom and carbon turnover... | ecosystem: Environmental > Aquatic > Marine >...
CCACTGCGCGCTGCTTACCAGTCAGCTTACGAAATACTTTCCGGGCGCAGCACGGCAGTGTCAGTCAATGAAATGCATCAGCTCTATCCGGCCCGATATACGGAGGCGGGCGTCAGCATCTTTGATTCAGATAGGGCGCAAGCCGGCGTGACACTGATTACCGGCTACTGGACCAAGGGTGAAAAATGGCAGCCGGCCGTCCGACTCATCGATATGCAGGGTAATGTTTTGCACGAATGGATAGTGCAACCCGATCTTATCTGGCCCGAATCTCCCTTTAGCGATCATGTCGCGGGTCAGATGAACAAGCCTAACAACTATGTTCACGGTGCCTGGCTGCTTGAGGGTGGCGATATCGTTTTTAATGTGGAGTACGCGGGCCTGGTCAGGATGAATGCCTGTGGAGAAGTGGTCTGGACAGTGCCGTACAGAACCCATCATTCGGTATTCCGTGACGACGAGGGGAACTTCTGGGCCTCGGGTCTGAACTGGCGCTATGAAAATATAGACCAGTACGTTCACCCGCAACCCGATTTCGTGGATGAAACAGCACTAAAGATTTCGCCCGACGGAGAAATCTTGCGGGAGATTTTTATTCTGGAGTCCATCTATCAGTCCGGGTACGGCGATCTTGTGGCTACCGGACAGAAAAAACTGGATATCACACACCTAAATGATGTGGAAATCCTGAGCGCATCAATGGCTGATAGTTTTCCGACCTTCGAGGAAGGCGACATACTGGTTTCGCTCAGGAACCTTAGTACCGTGCTGGTCATTGATGGCGAGACAGAATTGATTAAGTGGCATTTACGTCATCCACTGATACGCCAGCATGATCCGGATTTTGAGCCTGACGGAAGTATCGTTATTTTCAACAACAATGACGATATGACTCAGCAGGGCATGCGGCTGGGACCAACTAAGCTAGTCCGGATAAACCCGGCCACCAATGATTTGACTACAGTGTATCCACTTACCGATGAGCAGGCCTTTTACACGCAGACTGGCGGCAAGCACCAGCTACTGGAGAATGGTAATCGGTTGATCACCGAAGCACATGGCGGGCGCGTATTCGAAGTTGATATGCAGGGCAATACGGTCTGGAACTGGGTCGTCGAGACGCGGGGCGATGACCTGGTGCCGGAAATCCTGGAAGGAACTCGATACCCCGCTTATTTTGCGGATTTTAAAAGGAATTTGTGCAACTAAGCTGCCCGGCTTTGGCAGCTCTAATCGCTATTGTAGATCCCGGTGACAAGCAGCGCGGCTAACCCAGTCCGCGGCCTCAGCCGGCAACCGTTGCACTTCTTCCACAATCCCCACTCGACCGTCATCGAGCAGGTTTATGAACTCCCAAACTAATTTCCGGTTTTTATCCAGTTGGAAAGCGCGCCCGTTCTTTGAATCCGTTATCAGCAGTTCGCCGTTAGCCAACCACTGGTGCTTACCCATAATATCGGTGTAGAAAGGAATTGACTCGTTGCCGCTAAAATATGTGACGAGTTCCCCGCTATTAGCATTCAACAAAAGTATGCGGCTTTGCTGCCCAAAGCCCGGCGGACCAATATTGTTGTTGTCGAAGAGCGAAACTGTATTGCCATCAATGAAATCAGGGTCATGCTGACGAACAAAGCCACCCGTCTTTATAAATTTGATTTCCAGACTGTCCGGGTCGAAGACCAACACCGTATTTATGTTGCGCAACGAGATAAGAATGTCCCCGTGGGCAAAGAACCCTTCCTGCATATCGGCGGAAAAAATCTCGACATCGTTCAGGTGAAGAGTATCGCCGCGAACGATATTAGTGATGCTGTCGGCGCGCATCTGCAGCAGTGCACGTAAACCATTTTTGTCGAGCAGCTCCATCACCGATATTTCTTGCAGCACATCACCATCAGGTGAAATCTGCAAAACCACAGGCTCTCGGACTGGTGGTAAATGCTTGGGATACAGGGGCAAAACTTCCGTGGATGTTCGTTGCGCTGAGAGCCACAAATTGCCGTCATCATCCGTAAAAATAGAATGGTGCGTGCGGTATGGCAGTTTCCACAACACCTCGCCACATGCGTTCATCCGAACTGTCCCCAGTTGCTCAAAGTTGAAAACGATATCGCCATCAGGGAATAGGGCCGTGCCATGGATATGTGTTCCTGGCCTAGTCTTAGGAATATCACTTTTGGGCAGATGCTGAGCGTCAGGCCAGAGTTCGAACCAGTCAATGCGCCATTCATGGACAAGCTGGCCCGACATATCAATGATGCGCTGAGATAAGGTATTGTTTTCAATCACCGAAGTTATCAGGTTCAGATTGTCTGCAGGCGTTTGTTCGGCGCCCGCGGTGATCATTTGCGTTCGGGAAGTTTCCTGGTAATACCAGGCAGAATTGCCCGGGGCCTGACTGGCCGTCCACTTAAGCGCGGTTTCAAATTCTATCGCCAGATCGTACGGAAACAATCGATACTTGTTAACGGCAAAACCGTAAGCAAATGCGAAAAGAAACAACGCAAAAACGACCACAACCAGTGCTATCGATAGTATCAAAGGGGAGCGAGAACTCACTTTACTAAATTCTCCCGGCTAAATGGACCGTTACGATTAGCGAGTGGCATTCATAAAGCTCCAACCCAGCCCAGACCATCGCCGCTGTATCAGCCCTTGTAGAGTACAAAGCGCTAACAATTATGAACAAAACCAGTGGCCAGAAGTTGGCAACTCATCCAACCGACATGCCCATAGTCACACCAGGTGCGGGTAACAAACTATCGCCAGACAGGAACTGATCTATAGCCCGGGCAGCACCACGCCCCTCGTTAATGCCCCAAACCACCAGTGACTGACCACGGCGACAGTCGCCAGCGGCAAATACGCCGGCGACACTTGTTTCATAGTTACCGTATTCAGCCTTGTAGTTACCACGCGCATCAAGTTCCATATCAAGCGACTCAGCAACATAAGTCTCGGGGCCCACAAAACCCATAGCAAGCAATACAAGATCAGCTTTGTGGAAAAATTCGCTCCCTGGTATTTCGCGCATTTCCATGCGGCCGCCGTTACTGTTACTGATCCACTCAACACGCATGGTGTCGATACCGGCAACATTGCCATTTCCATCGTCAACGATAGCCTTAGTAACGATAGCGTACTCACGCGGATCGCAACCAAACTGGGCAATAGATTCTGCATGCCCATAGTCTGTGCGCATGATCAATGGCCACTCGGGCCATGGGTTATTGGGGCCACGCGCCAGAGGTGGCTGCGGCATCAATTCAAGGTTGACCATATTGGAGCAGCCATGTCGAAGCGATGTTGCTATGCAGTCAGTTCCCGTATCCCCACCACCAATCACAATGACACTTTTGCCCTTGGCGCTTATGTACTTACCATTTTCCAGTCCGGAATCCAGCAAACTGCGCGTATGTTCGGTCAAAAAATCCATCGCAAAATGCACGCCATTAAGCTCTCGCCCTGGCACGGGAAGGTCACGTGGTGTCGTCGAACCCGTAGCAAATAGAACGGCATCGAAATCTTTCTGCAATTGCTCTGGCTTAATGTCTTTGCCGATATCCGTGCTGGTAACAAATTCGATGCCAGCTTCGCTCATCAGATTTACACGCCGGTCTACCAGTTTCTTTTCGAGCTTCATATTCGGAATGCCATACATCAGCAACCCACCTATACGATCTGCGCGCTCGTAAACGGTAACTTTGTGACCGGCAGCGTTCAGTTGTTCTGCCGCAGCCAGACCAGCCGGGCCGGAACCCACTATGGCAACCGTTTTGCCGCTGAGTTCCTGCGGATGAGAAGGCGTAACCCAGCCGTTTTCAAAGCCGCGGTCGATAATAGCGTTCTCGATATTCTTTATCGTCACGGCGGGGTTGTTAATCCCCAGTACGCAGGCACCTTCGCACGGTGCAGGGCACACTCTTCCTGTGAACTCGGGGAAGTTATTGGTTTTGTGCAGCCGATCCAGCGCTTCCTGCCAGCGCCCCTGGTAAACCAGATCATTCCACTCGGGAATGAGATTATCGACAGGGCAGCCTGTATCCGACTGACAGAATGGCACACCGCAATCCATGCAACGAGCGCCCTGGCGCCGCAGCCGATTCTCGGCTGGTGCCGTATAGATCTCGCCGTAATCACCGAGCCGCTCATTTTGATCGCGATACGGAACGTTCTTACGGGGGTACTCCATAAATCCTGTAGGTTTACCCATTATTTCACCACCACTTTAAAGCTACCGGTCTGATCGATGTCATGAATCGTTGCTTCGATCTCTTCGTCATGCCGCCGCCGATCCGCAAGAACACGTTTGTAGTCGGTCGGCATAACCTTGACGAACTGGCTCAAAACGTCCGGCCATTCCTCAAGAATACGTTCGGCAACCTGTGAGCCGGTATATTCCAGATGCAGATCGATCAATTCACGCAATTCCGAAATATCATCCTCGTCTTGAACCGGATCGAGGTCGACCATGCCCATATTGCACTTCGTTGCAAAATCCCCGTCGACATCCCAGACATAAGCGATGCCGCCTGACATACCCGCCGCAAAATTGATGCCGGTCGGCCCCAGAATAACGGCCCGACCACCGGTCATGTACTCACAACCATGATCGCCTACACCCTCAACAACAGCTCTGGCACCGCTATTACGCACACAAAACCGCTCAGCAGCCAGACCACGGAAAAATGCCCGGCCACTCGTTGCGCCGTACAAGGCAACATTGCCGATAATGACGTTCTCCTCGGCAGCGAAAGTGCTTTGCTTCGGCGGGTAGACAATGATGCGGCCACCGGACAAGCCCTTGCCAACGTAATCATTGCTGTCGCCTTCCAGCTCCAGCGTAATGCCGCGGGCCATGAACGCACCCAGACTTTGGCCGGCTGAACCGTTCAACTTGATGTGCACGGTATCGATAGGCAGGCCTCGCTCGCCCCATTTCTTTACAATGGCATGACTGAGCATCGTGCCAACAGTGCGATTGGTGTTAACAATCGGCACATTAATATCGACATGTGCGCCATGATCAATCGCATTCTTGGCCATCGCGATAAGACGGTTGTCGAGCGCTAGTTCGAGCCCGTGATCCTGCTCCTTGGTGCAATGGACCTCAACATTGTTATGCGGTTTAGTTGCCGCAGTCAGTATCGGTGTCAGATCCAGGCCATCTGACTTCCAGTGTCTGACGGCCCGACGTGTATCCATGACGTCGGTCCTGCCAATCATGTCGACGATACGTCGAAAACCGAGATCAGCCATTATCTGCCGTGCCTCTTCGGCCACCATAAACAGGTAGTTAACGACGTGTTCAGGCTGCCCTGCAAATTTCTTGCGCAGCACCGGATCCTGGGTAGCGATACCAACCGGACAAGTATTCAAGTGACACTTCCGCATCATGATGCAACCGAGTGCTATTAGCGGAGCGGTAGAGAAGCCCATTTCCTCGGCACCCAGTAGCGCCGCAATGACAACATCACGTCCAGTCTTAAGGCCACCATCTGTCTGCAAAACAATGCGGCTACGCAGGTCGTTCAGCACCAGTGTCTGGTGAGTTTCAGCCAGGCCCAGTTCCCAGGGCAACCCGGCATGTTTGATGCTGGTCAGTGGAGATGCGCCCGTGCCGCCATTGTCGCCGGACACGAGTATGTGATCCGCATGCGCTTTGGCCACACCGGCGGCAATCGTGCCAACACCCACTTCAGAAACCAGTTTGACGCTGATTCGGGCCGATGAATTGGCATTCTTCAGATCGTGAATCAGCTGCGCCAGATCTTCAATTGAATAAATATCATGATGCGGCGGCGGACTTATTAAACCAACGCCAGGTGTCGAATAACGAATTCGCGCGATTTTCTCATCTACCTTGCGACCCGGTAATTCACCACCTTCGCCCGGTTTTGCACCCTGCGCCATTTTGATCTGCAGTTCGTCCGCATTACTGAGATACCAGCTGGTAACCCCAAAACGGCCCGAGGCTATCTGCTTAATAGCCGAGCGCCGTGAGTCGCCCGACGGCATAGGTTCGAAGCGTTCAGGATCTTCACCACCCTCGCCTGTATTACTTTTGCCGCCCAACCTGTTCATAGCAACAGCCAGTGATTCGTGCGACTCCTTGGATATAGAACCAAAACTCATTGCACCGGTTACGAAACGCTTAACGATCTCGCTGGCGGGTTCTACTTCTTCAATTGGAATCGATTTGCCTGCACCACCTGATTTAAGGTCGATGAGGCCGCGTAACATGCAATTCGCGCTGGCATCATCATTGATCTGCTTCGCGAAACGCATATATGCGTCCTGATTATTTCCGCGGGCAGCAAACTGCAAAGACGAAATAGCCGTTGGGTTCCATGCATGGCGTTCCCCCGCACTGCGCCAGTGGAAGTCACCGGGGTTAGGCAAATCCGGGCGAGCTTCTTCTGCACGCTCCGGATAGCCCAGCGCATGACGGCGTCGTGCCTCTTCCTCCAGCACAGCAAACCCGACGCCCTGCAAACGACTGGCTGTGCCGACGAAGCAGCGATCAATAACCTCGTCCGCGAGACCGAGCCCCTCAAAAATTTGCGCCCCTTTGTATGACTGCAGGGTAGATATACCCATTTTCGCCATAACTTTAAGCATGCCCTTTGCAACCGCTTTTCGATAAGCAGCAACCAGGCTTTGATCATCCGGGAAGACATCGTCATCAACCAGGCCATCAATACGTGCCTTCCACAAAGCCTCAAAGGCCAGATACGGATTAATGGCATCAGCGCCGTAACCCACCAGCAGACAATGATGATGAACTTCACGGGCTTCCGCGGATTCAACGATGACGCCTATACGCGTGCGCTTGGCCTTACTCAAAAGATGATGATGCACCGATCCGCAAGCCAGCAGGGAACTAACAGCAATGCTGTCCGGGCCCATCGCACGATCAGACAACACTATGAAGCTGTACCCGTCATCGATAGCCTGCTCAGCTTCAGCACATATACGATCCAGTGCAGACATCAGCCCGCCCGGCACGCTGCCTTTGGGGTAAGTAATATCAATCGTGCGGGTCTTCCACTCACGATGATCCATGGCCTTGATGGCAGCCATATGATCATTACTCAATATCGGGTGCATCAACGCCAAACGATGTGCGTTTCTCTTCTCGGTCTTAAGGATGTTGCCTTCGGGGCCGATGTAGCACTCCAAAGACATGATGATTTCCTCACGAATGGAGTCGATCGGCGGGTTAGTCACCTGAGCAAACAACTGTTTGAAATAGTCGTACAGCATGCGCGGCTTATCGCTAAGACATGCCAACGCCGAATCATTACCCATTGAGCCTACGGGATCACGCAATTCCTTAACCAGCGGCAGCAACATGAACTGCATGGTCTCGGTCGTATAGCCAAATGCCTGCATACGTTGAACCAGCGTCTGCTCATCCAGTTTCGCGCCCAGGCCTTCGCTGTCAAGATCCCTCAGGATCAATCGTTCCGACTGCAGCCACTCCGCATAAGGGCGTCGACCAGCAAATTCTTCTTTAAGCTTTTGGTCGGGTATCAACTCGCCATTTTCGAAATCGACGAGAAACATGCGGCCTGGTTCCAGCCGGCCTTTAAACTTGACGTTCGCAGGGTCAATCGCAACCACGCCCACTTCACTGGCCATGATGACGCGATCGTCATGCGTGAGGTAATAGCGGCTTGGCCTCAGACCATTTCGGTCCAGCACAGCACCGATATAGCGGCCATCCGTAAATGCGATTGATGCGGGACCATCCCACGGCTCCATCATGGTGGAATGGAACTCGTAGAAGGCACGCTTGGCCTCGGGCATGGATTCGTTCTTCTGCCATGCCTCAGGCACCATCATCATGACCGCTGCCTGCAAGCTGCGGCCGGACATCAGCAAAAATTCAAGCACATTGTCAAAAGAACCCGAATCCGAAACAGCGGGTTCTATAATGGGGAACAGGTCGCGAATACTATCGCCAAACAAATCACTTTCTACGACGCCTTCACGTGCGCGCATCCAGTTGGCATTACCGCGCAGAGTATTAATCTCGCCGTTGTGCGACATGAACCGATTCGGCTGTGCTCGATCCCAGCTTGGAAAAGTATTGGTTGAAAACCGCGAGTGGACCATCGCGAGATGACTCGTGTAATCCTCACACTGCAAATCGGGGTAATAAGGCACCACCTGGTAAGGCGCGAACATGCCTTTATAGATAATGACTTTGGTAGACAGGCTGCAGACATAAAACATGTCAGCCTGCTTCAGGCTTGCGTCACCACGCAAACGATGACTGGCACGCTTGCGCATCCGGTAAAGCTGGCGCTCAAACGCATCGCCTTCGAGATCATCTGCCGCTGCAACAAACAGTTGTTCTATTGCAGGTTCGGCTGCACGCGCTGTCGGGCCCAGATCAGCCGCATCTGCATCAGTCGGCACTTTGCGCCAGCCGACCAGTATCTGACCCTCTTCAGCACAAAGCTCGGCCACTACTGATTTACACTTCTCGCGTTCGACGTCATCAGTTGGCAGAAATACGATACCCGCAGCAAATCGTCCTGGCGCGGGCAGGTCCACATCAAGATCTTCTTTTGCGACGCGGATTAGAAATTCATGCGGCAATGCGGTCAACATGCCGGCGCCGTCGCCCGTATTTTTGTCCGCCCCTCTGGCGCCGCGGTGATCCATGCGGCAGCCAAGATGATCAGCATCTTTGATGATCTGATGGCTGCGTTCGCCTTTAATATGCGCGACAAAGCCTACGCCGCAAGAGTCATGCTCATTCTTCGGGTCATAAAGACCCTGTGCCACCGGGGCCGTTGCCGGCGCGTTGGCAGATGATTGTTCTTGACTCTGTATTGATCCGTGTGTGTTCTTCACACCCATGCTTTTTCTCGCAACCAGGTCCGACAAAGCTGCCCGACCGAATAATTCCAACAATTCTCTATCTTGATAGACAACGCGCAGTGCGCGTATCCCAGCGTCAGGGCCGCATGCGCAAAGGTCATCGACATGGCCCGGGCCAAATTCCCGGTCACCAGTGATCGCGCCCTATTCAGTAACAAGTCGAGGTCGTTTAACGCATTGTTTAGTGCTGTATGAGCTCTTCCGGACGTTATCGCCGCCTCCCTGTGGAGCGACAGCCTGTTTTTGCGCTGCAGCCCCAGAACCTGACCGCGCTAGACGGAGCAGGTTAATTGGAAGCTAACTAGCCATAACCTTTTGTTTTTAAAAAAAATACTGCTTAGATTATGTTACAAATAGGCCAAGCGACCGGAACTAGCCATTATAGCCTAAGTACTACCTTAACCTCAACGCAGTGCATGCCGGGCCTCCCGTAAGCCTCTGAAAAGACCGTGATTTGCCCTTGCCAGCCTGTGACCCGGTTCACCATCAGAGCTGCCCAAGCCTGTCACTATGCAGGCATGGACACCACGCAAATAAATGATGTGCTCGAGTTCTGGTTCGCAGATCGCGACCTGAGCGAGCCGACACTCGACAGCCGAATGACCCGCTGGTTTGGCTCGGATGCCCAGTTTGATGATGAACTGGCTAAACGGTTTGGCGCGCTGACAGAACAGGCGCTGGCGGGAGAACTCGATCACTGGGCGGACGAACCACTGGGCCGGCTGGCACTGATCCTTATGTTAGAACAGTTCCCCCGCCGACTTTATAAAGATAGCCCGAAAGCATTCGCGGGCGACCGCAGAGCTATGCAGATGTGTCAGCAGGGCGTAGCAAACGACAGCTACCGTGAGCTGAATGCGATACAGCAACTATTCTTTTTCATGCCGCTGCAGCGCGCCGAATCAATCAAAATTCAGCAGACCTCGGTAAAAATATACAACGCCCTGTCCGGCAAGGTATCAAACACGCTCCGCGATACTTTCGAGACAGTTGCCCAATTCGCAGAACTACGTCGCGACATCATTGAAAAATTCGGACGTTTCCCGCACAGGAATGCTCCACTGGGCCGCTCTAACACAGGCGCGGAAGAAGCTGAATTAACGCAGTAGGCTCGTAATCCGCAGTCAACCCGACTATCGTTAAGGCTCTGACATTTTTATATGCGCGGAGCCAGTCATGAACTATCGAGAGACCCGCCGAGTAGCCATCATCGGCGGCACACGAATTCCATTCTGCAGA
>Ga0055584_100008392_pt1 | contig 10134 bp, 6 predicted proteins | sample OSDHelmetaG_FD_58716 | JGI IMG/M metagenome (GOLD analysis project Ga0055584, IMG submission 58716) | Pelagic marine sediment microbial communities from the LTER site Helgoland, North Sea, for post-phytoplankton bloom and carbon turnover... | ecosystem: Environmental > Aquatic > Marine >...
TTGTAATATAGCGATTTATTTGTAGTCTTTATGACAAAAAATACATTAACAATGATGATTGGTAAAACGATATTTAATATAACATTTTTATCAATATTTGAAAATTGTGTTAGTGCTAAATATATTGAAACAACAATAAAAAATGGACCAAATACAAAAAAGAGAATGTTATTTCTCTTTTTTTTATAGTATTCTTTATTTTTTGTTATATCTATTTTTCTGTCCATATCGCATACACTGTCGTTCTTTGAGTTCTAGTGATTTCGTCTCCATTTACATACCATTCACCAGTACCATCTCTCTTAGAATTCCAACCTTGGAATACATAATTATCAGTATCACTAAATGTTGGGAAATTAATAATATCACCATAATACATGATTAATGAATTTGGTCTATCAGGACCTTCTCCGTCTACTGGATAATTCACATCAAATGTTACATTGATGACTACAGCTTCCCAATGTGCATATAACATAAGATCTTCTGCACTATTTGAAGGTAATACTTGATACCCTGCATCTCCAGGTTTAGTTGAAGACTCATCTTCCCAATCATACTTATACCAAGCAATGAAAGAATAGCCTACTCTAGTTGGAATTGGTAATACTTTACTATCACCAACTGCAAATTCGGTAACATAGTTATCTGGCATAGTTCCACCATTAGTATCATATGTAATATAATAATTTCTAGATTCCCATTTTGCATATAAAGTAAATGATTCATCACCAACTACATCAGTATCAAAATCCCATTTTTCAGTTTGTAAGTAATCTTTATACCAGTCCACAAATGCAAAACCTGCGCGTACAGGTGTTTCTGGTTCTTCTAATAAATTCCCAGGTTCAACTTTAACTATGTCTTGTGTACGATCAAGTGAATTATCTCCAGTGAAATAAATAACGTACACATCTTCATTATAAGTTTTCGTATCAGAACAAGCTACTAAAGTTAGTGATAAAAATAGAACAAATACTAATATTAATTTCTTTTTCAATTTTCATACCTCCTTTATTTATTAGCTTTTTTAGCTTTTAACGATTTTTGAATTTCCTTGAATTCCGCATCATTAACATAAATGCTGTGTCCAGGATAAATCTCTCTCATAGAAGGTTTATCAAAACGATAATCATGCATACTAGGATCATAATTAAATCGTTTTCTACCTTTTTCATAATTTGGGTCTGGTTCAGGAATTGCTGATAATAATGACTTCGTATATGGGTGTAAAGGATTAGCAAATAAATCTTCAGATGGCGCTAATTCTACAATTTTACCATAATACATCACTGCAATTCTATCACAGAAGAATTTAACTACAGATAGGTCATGTGCGATAAATAATATCGTTAAACCTAATCTTTCTCTTAATTCAGATAACAAGTTTATTACTTGAGCACTAATAGATACATCTAGAGCTGAAATTGGTTCATCAGCAATAATAACACTTGGTTCCATTATAAGTGCACGTGCTACACCAATACGTTGTCTTTGTCCACCTGAAAACTCATGTGGATATCTAGTAGCATATTCTGGTAATAGCCCTACTAATTTTAATACTTCAGCAACCTTAGCATCAATTTCTTCTTGAGTATGTTTGCCTAGAATTTTTAAACCTTCACCAATAATTTCTTTAACTGTCATTCTTGGATTTAGTGAAGAAATTGGATCTTGGAAAATCATTTGCATTTTTCTTGATGTTTCTAAAGCATCTTGAGATTTATTAATTGCTTTTTTATTTTCAATAATTCTTTTTTCTGCACTAATTTTTTCTTTAGCTTCTTTACGAATTTCAAAAATTTGTTTTCTATGTTTCACAAAAGTGTCTTTAATAGAATCTGTTTTAGGTAATGCTTTAATTTTTGCATTCATTTCTGCTTTTAATGCTTTAATTTTTGCATTTAATTGTTCTATTTCTTTTTTTTCTAAAACTCTTAGGTTTTTAATTTCTTCATTATGTGAAGTTTCATCAGGTTTTTCAAATTTAAGACTATCAGCCTCAAATTTTTCTTTTAATTTTGTAATTTCTTCAGTTTCAAGTTTTTTTAATTCTTTAATTTTTGCATGACCAATTTTTTTATCAAGTAGATTTTTTTGATCTTCTTCAATGCGTGATGCATACTTGCTTTGAAGTTCTTCTTTATTTTGATTAAATTCATCAGTTAACTCAGCAATTCTATCTTTAATCATGTCAGAAGAAAGTGCAGAAGATTCTTTTAAACCTTCAACTTTACGTTTATATATATTCGTCATCATTTCAAGTTCATCATCAAAAGCTAATTTACTTGCATTATTCATTTCATTACGTATATCTTCACGTTTTATTGCATAAGAATATTTGATTTTATCAGCATCAATTAAGTATTTATTATATAAATCGTAAATTCTTTCATTGTATTTAACTAAATACTCTTTTAATTTATCAATTTTAGTTTGATACTCATTTTTTACACGATCAATATCAAGTTTCACTGTTTTGATTTTTACATCATATTCAGCTTTAATTTCTGCTTTTAATTTAAGTCTTTCGTTTAAAGATAAAATTTTTAAACGTCTTTCTTCTTTGATATCACTAATATTTTTTAAATTAGTTCTATATCCACCTGTAATTTCTATACCATCAAGTTTAACTTCACCATCAGTAGGAGAATATAACTTAATTAAAGTACGTCCTGTTGTTGTTTTTCCACAACCTGATTCACCAACTAAGCCAAACACTTCTCTTTTATGAACATCAAATGTAACACCATCTACGGCTGGTATAACTAATTTATTTTTACCTGCTCCGCTATAAAAATATCTTTTTAAGTCTTTAACTTCAAGAACTTTTTGTGAATAATCTACAATTGCTTCTTTATTTTTCATATTTATTGCCACCTTTTTCCATTAAATTTAATACAGCTTTTGGTGGTGTAACTTTAGGTGCATCTGGGTGTAATAACCAAGTTGCAGCATAATGTGTTTCACTTAATTTAAACATAGGTGGTTGCTCTTCAAAATCAATTTTCATTGCATATTTGTTTCTTGGAGCAAACGCATCACCTTTAGGTGGATACACCATGTTTGGTGGTGTTCCAGAAATAGCATCTAATACTTTAGATGTAGCTAAGTTAGGCATTGATGATAATAATGCCCAAGTATAAGGATGTTTTGAATTATAAAAGACCTCTTCAGTTGTTCCAGTCTCTACAATTCTACCTGCATACATAACTGCAATTCTATCAGCAACATTTGCAACAACACCTAAATCATGAGTAATAAATATTACTGTTAATTTTTTCTTTTCTTTTAATTCATTAATTAATTCAAGAATTTGCCCTTGAATTGTAACATCTAAAGCTGTAGTCGGCTCATCACAAATTAAAATTTCAGCATCATTTGCTAATGCAATAGAAATAACAATTCTTTGTCTCATACCTCCAGAAAACTGAAATGGATATCTATTATATCTTTTTTCAGCATCAGGAATACCTACAGATTTCATTAATTCAATCGCTTTATTTTTTGCTACTTCTTTAGGCATTTTAGATTTTAAAATAAGTGCTTCGGTAATTTGTTTACCTACTGTCATAATAGGATTTAAAGAACTCATCGGATCTTGGAAAATCATTGATATTTTAGATCCTCGAACCTCATTAAACAAATCATCATCGATATGCATTAAATTTCTTCCTGCATACATAATCGAACCACCTTCATATATAGCATTACCTGCAAGTAAGCCCATAATAGCTCTTGATGTAACACTTTTACCTGAACCTGATTCACCAACGATTGCTAAAGTTTCTCCTTTGTATAAATCAAAAGAAACACCTCTTACAGCTTGTAAAATACCATATTGAGTTTTAAATGAAATAGCTAAGTCTTTGACTTCTATGATTTTTTCAGCCATTATTCTACACCTCTTAACGAAGGATTAAACGCATCTCTTAATCCGTTACCGAATAGATTAAATGCAATCATCAATATTGAAATATAAATTGCAGGAAATAATAATAAATGTGGATAAGTTCCCATTTTATCTTGACCTTGGTTAATCAACATACCAACACTTGTTGCATTTGAGTAATCAATAATACCAAGGAATGAGAAATTCGCCTCAGTAAATACAAACACTGGAATTGATAGTGCATAACGTGTTACTAACAATCCTAATGTATTAGGGAAAATATGTTTAAACATGATACGTGAATCTTTCGCTCCTAATGTTCTAGCAGCAAGCACATATTCTCTATTTTTAAATCTATAAAATTGCATTCTGGCAGTTGCATAATTACCAATCCAATTGGTTAATGTAAATGCAATAATAATAATCCATATTTCTGAACCATATCTTAAAACCATCAACGTAATAACTGATAGTAATGGTATCGATGCAAGTATTTCAACAATTCTATCCATCAATAAGTCTATTGCACCACCATAGTAACCAGCAATAGCACCTAGCATCAATCCAATAAATGCATTAATAACGACAACTGTTAGTGCCATAAATACAGAAATTCTTGCGCCTACCCATAGTTCAGTAAATAAGTCTTCACCACTAGCATTAGTTCCAAACCAAAAATATGTATCCTCTGGTGTCTGGTCTAATGCATATAAAAATTCATTAACTCTTACATTATATTGATAATATTTTTCATCATCTACACCTTGTTCTGTAACTGAGATGATTTCTAAAATATAATTTTTAGCAACTGCTTCAGCAAATTCTTCTTCTTCTAAAGTTCTAGAAACAGAACCTAATGGGTCAACATAACCAATATCTCCTGGTTCATATCCATTAGAAGCGTTTTGATCAACAATTGCAAAATAATCAGATGGAATCACTGATTTAATAAAATTAATATACTTATAATAATCAACTTTAACTTCAAGATTGGTGATATCTGCATAAGCTTCAGCATTAGGATCATCAATTAATTCTTGAGGCATACCTTCTAAAATAATATCATCTTCAAAATCTGAATTATACATATAAACAACAAATTGTTTACCTAAAGTGATTGTTTTAGTACCATCAAAAATACCTAGTTTTTCTAAACCTGGAATTTTTGGTGTTAAATAAGCAAGTCTAGTCGCTTCATTACCATTTGTTTTAGGTAAGTCATAATTTTTCATCCATGGACCAAATATGATAAAAAACAACATAAAACAAATAATATAAAACGCCGTTAATGATGCTTTATTCTTTTTGAATCTATTCCATGAATCTTGATAATATCCAATTTCTTTTGTCTCAATTTTTATATCTTCAATGGTTTCTCCACTTTCACGAATTAAGACTAATTTTGATTTATCTATATCTTTATTTATCATGATAGTTTCCCACTTCCAAATCTGATTCTAGGATCGAATATTGTATATGATATATCATTAATAATTGCTGAAACCAAGGTGATAAATTGAGAGAATGTTGTAACTAACATAATCATCGCATAATCTCTATTATTAAAAGCATCAAGATATATACGACCAACTCCATCAACTCTAAAGATTCTTTCAGTAATAATCGAACCACTTATAATCGCAATTATACCGATAAAAATACTTGGTAAAAAAGGTACCAAAGCATTTTTTAGTGCATGTCTATACACAGCTTCATTTTTAGAAAGTCCTTTTGAACGAGCTAATAACATATATTCAGAAGTTATTTGTTCAGTTAATTCCGCTCTAACACTTCTAGCGAAACCAGGAATACTAGCTATCGTTAAAACTGTTACAGGTAAGATATATGTACTTAAACCATACCACATACCTTTTTCTAAAAATTCAGTGCTTGTGGCAACCCACAAACTCGGTGCCCAACCTAAACGAAAATAAAATACGAATTGAGCCAATACTGCTACAACAAAAAACGGAACAGAAATAAATATCATAATTGATACTGATATAATTTGATCTGCTAATTTATTTTTGTGTAAAGCTGCAACAACCCCTAAAACAATAGCTATAGGAATCGATAAGAAATAAGGAACAAAGTTTATTCTAATCGTTGCAGGGATTTTGCTAAAATACACATCAGAAACATCACGTTTTAAGTTTTCTGAAAATCCAAAAGATCCAGTACTAAATATATTTTTAACCCATAACCAAAACTGAACTGGTATCGGTTTATCCCATCCTTCTCTTGCTGCATTAACTTCATACCATGTATCGTCCGTAAATGGTCTTTGAATATAATTGTCCGGCATGAGTTTAATTACAACAAATATGACGAAAACAGTAATGATAAAAGTAATTATCATTAACCCCATTCTCTTAAGTAGATATCTCCACAACTTGCATCACTCCTTTTGTGGGTTATATATATATTTATTATATATATACTTTTTTTGTGCTTATCTATTATTATAACAAAAAATTGTTGATTATCAATGAAATATATAAAATTTTATGTTTTATACCGAATAAATGAGCCTAAGATCAATAACCTTAGGCTCAGTTTAATCATTACATCTTTATTTCATTGTAATCAATATTTTTTATTCAGCAAAGTCTGGGTCTGTAGTTAAATATCTATATCTTGCAGATCCCCAACCAAATGCAGTTGAATATGCTGGCCAATCAATTTTAACGTTGTCCGCATAAACAGTTGCTGATGAACGTGTAACTGTTGGGATTACAGTAGGATTGCCGAAGAATACTTCTTCAAACGCTGCAGTAATTGCCCAAGTATCAACTGTAGCTCCACTGAATGGTTCTTTAGCTGATCCATCAAATGGTGTATCTTCTGTAAGTAAGATTATAGCAAGTGAATATAAATCACCTTGATATATACCAGCAGCTTTTGTTTCACCAGTTTCTTCATCTACTGAAGCTTTTAAGAAGTCATATATTTTCTTATGACCTGTTAATTCATCTTCAATCATCTTATCTTCACCCATAGCATCTAAGAAATTATAAGTGTTAGTTAAATCAATAGTAATTTCAGTATCAAATAAGTATGAACCATAACCACTTTCAGTTGAAGCATCATATGGTTGACTTAATCCTAAATCTCCACCACCGATGATATCACCCATGAATGCGATTGCTGGATATTGCCAGAATACACCAACAGATGATCCAAAACCAATTGAGTTTAATGAAATATCAAAGTCCCAATTTGCTAAATCTTGAGATACAGCAGATTGTTCTTTACTATCTAATACCATTTCGAATTTATCAGCACCAAATAACTCTTCATAAGAATTTTTAACATATGTAGTTAATGATAATGAGAAATCATCGTTATCTGTAAGTAATTCAATAGTAATTTTACCTGTGTTACCAGCAGCTAACCAATCAGCATATGCAGTATCAAATAATTGTTTTGCTTTTGTAGGAATATAACCATTTGAGCTTGCATCAATACCTAAAGATTCTAATACAGCTAAGTGATTAGGTGAAGCTGAATAATATAGTTTATCTTGAATATATGATTTAGTATCTAATGGTACTGGTAATACTGTTGCAGTATTTGGAGCATATATAGATGTAGCATATTCAGTTCTATTGAAACCATATAATAATGCTTGTCTAAAGTTTACGTCAAATAAAATTTCTGGTCTTTCATCTGCATTATCAACTTTAGCATCAGCAGTGTTAATTACTAAGTATTGAGGATATCCATCCCATGATTTATATAAATTATCATCTTCAGCATATTTAGCATAATAATCATTTGTTAAACCTAGAACAGATAATTCACCATTCGCATATAATTCTTCTCTAGTTGATAAATCATCTACGATTTGATAGTTATAACTCTTATAGTTAACTGTTCCTTTAAGAACATAATCATAATTTTTATTAAATACTAATGATTGATTTTCATCCCATGATTTAATTAAGTATTCACCATATGATACATATGGACTTTCAGGTGTACCATAAGTTGATGAAGTACCATCAGCAGTTAATGAAGCTTCATAAGCAGTTTCTTCTACTAATCTAATATTATCTGCAAATCCTACTGCTTCAGATTGTGAAATAGGTTCTGAGAAAGAAACTTTAAATGAATAGTCATCTAAAACTTCAAATCCAACAGAATCCCAATCAGCAGTACCAGTGAAATATTCATAAGAATTTACAATTGGACTACCATTTTTATTTTCTTCTGTTTTATAAAATAAGTTTGCACGATAATTATTTTGTGTTTGATCTAAGAATTGTTTTAAAGTGTATTCATAGTCAGCAGCAGTAACATTTTTACCAGTTTCAAAATAGATATCATCTCTAATTTTGATTGTCCATTCTGTATCTTTAAATGTTGCAGCAGCATCTCTATCATATGAACCATCTGCAGTTAAGTGTTCATCACCATTAGAATCAATAGGGAAATGAGTTGCTCCAACTAAAATGTTATGATAATCTAATGCTTCAATGTTGAATTCTCCATCAGGATTATCAGCACTAAAGATATTTGAAAAATCACCAGGATATTCTGCAACACCTTGTTCTACAGCTAAGTCCCAATCTACTTCAGTTGAATATAATTGTGTAGACATTAGATCAAGGAAATCACTTTCATGAGACCATTTATTTTCAAGTGGACTTAAAATTAAAGTAGAACTAGAATCTAAACTTGTAAAATATGTTTGATCTTTAGAATAGTCAACATCTTTAGAGTTTACTGGTTCCCAATAAGCATATAAGTTAGTTGATTCTGAAACAGCTAATGGGAATGAAACTGGTTCTTCTTCTAACCAAGTTAATCCTGCTTTAGTTGTATACCAACCTTCAAAAGTATATCCTTCTCTAACTGGATCAGCAGGTTTAGTAGCATTACCACCTGTTGTTCCTAAAAATTGTTTTGCATCAAGTACACCTAAAACTCTATCATCAAAACGAACTAATACTTCATCAGTCCATACAGCATATAGAGTTGTATTTTTAGTGATTGGAGTTGTGAAATTAAATTCATCATCCCCATCTTCATCAGTGTACCAACCTACAAAGGTTAATCCATCTTTAGTTGGATCATCTGGCATAGCCACAGTTTCATTTTTTGAAACTTCAACAGATGCTACAGCAGATCCGCCTTGAGTATCAAACTCAACTGTTTTTTTACCACCACATGCAACTAATACAAGTGCAAGTAGTAATGTAGAAACAGCTAAAATTAGTTTTTTAATCATTCTCTTCATTTAAACTTTCTCCTTTATAACTATTTTTTTAAATTATACCAAATTTTCATTGAATATCTAGCATTTGTGTAAATTATATACTTTGAAAACGTTTTTATAGGTTCTTTTTGGTTCTTTTTTTAAAATAAGCTGTTTTTTTTTAGTTTTGAGCCAATATTTCAAGTAGTACGACTTCATTATATAAATCTTCAACATCAATAATTTCATCAGGAACAATACCTAATTCATTATTTATATATACATATGGATCTTCTTCTGTTCCAGAACCTGTACGATATGCATTCATTGAATTACTACTCATTGTAAATGCTGTACCATTTGGTAATAATATTGGTGTTATAGAAGAAGTTCCTCCTCCTGATTGTTGACCAATTACTAATCCCAAATCATTTTCTTGGAATATTGTTGCCATTGCATTTGCAGCACTAAAGGTTACTTTTGATGTTAATAATGACCAATTTAAATGATCATAAACTGGAACACCTTCGATTTTTACATATGTTGTTGATTCGCTTTTAGTATCCGCACTTATAGAACTTGTACTAAATGGTTCATCTGTAATAAATCCAACAACTCTATATAATGCACCAACATTACCACCTGTATTAAATGATAAATCTAAGATTACATCAGTGACATTTGCTGATTCATTTTCGATGGCTTCTAACATAACTTCCATATATACTGCATTATCTGATATAACAGTATCCATAATATCAGCATTAACTTCTAATGACTCTGTTGCTAATGTTACTTTATCAATAACACTTACATAACTTAAGTTATATGTTTGATCATATGCAACTTGTACTGTAAATGTATCATTTACATAAAAAGCATTTCCATCAGCATCTGTATTCAATACATAACCATTATCTAATAATGCTTGTTTATATGCTTCAATGTCTGTATCTTCTAATCCTTTGACAAGTAATTCTAAAATTTGATTCTCTTCTGTACTACTATTATAATAAAAATATTTTGATCCTCCAGTTAACGC
>Ga0055584_100008393_pt1 | contig 10133 bp, 5 predicted proteins | sample OSDHelmetaG_FD_58716 | JGI IMG/M metagenome (GOLD analysis project Ga0055584, IMG submission 58716) | Pelagic marine sediment microbial communities from the LTER site Helgoland, North Sea, for post-phytoplankton bloom and carbon turnover... | ecosystem: Environmental > Aquatic > Marine >...
GCCGGGCCGGGCCGGCGTCGTCGTGCTGCGCTCCCCGGGAGATCTCACCTTCTGCATCGTCGCCCACCACGGCGGGTCGACGAGGTCGAACCCGGCCGGGTGCACACACGATCGTGGGTCAGGTGTGCCTCGCCGGACCGCTTCGAAGGCGTATGCGATTCCCGGGTCTCGGCGCCGGGACGTCGGCCCCGCGTCAGTCGATGTCGAAGCTGACACCCTGGGCGAGGGGCAGTTCGGTGCTGTAGTTGACGGTGTTGGTCTGGCGGCGCATGTAGCCCTTCCAGGCGTCGCTGCCCGACTCGCGGCCCCCGCCGGTCTCCTTCTCGCCGCCGAATGCCCCGCCGATCTCTGCGCCGGACGGGCCGATGTTGACGTTGGCGATGCCGCAGTCGCTGCCCGACGCGCTCATGAATCGTTCGGCTTCGCGCAGGTCGGTCGTGAAGACCGACGACGCCAGGCCCTGCGGTACGCCGTTGTGGAGTGCGATCGCCTCGTCGAAGTCGTCGTAGGTCAGGGAGTACAGGATCGGCGCGAAGGTCTCGGCGCGGACGATGTCGGTCTGACCGGGCATGGTCACGATCGCCGGCCGGGCGTAATAGGCGTCGGGTGCCTCGTCGGTGAGCGCTCGCTCCCCGCCCGCAACGATGGTGCCCCCGTCGACCTCGGCGGTCCGCAGCGACTGCTGCATGCGATCGAAGGAGGCGCCGTCGACGAGCGGACCGACCAGGGTGCCCTCGGACAAGGGGTTGCCGATGGGCAGGGATGCATAGGCCCGGCCGATCCGCTCGACGAGTTCGTCGTGCACCGATCGGTGCACGATCAGTCGGCGCAACGTGGTGCAACGCTGGCCCGCCGTGCCGGCGGCGGAGAACACGATGCCCCGCAGCGCCAGGTCCAGGTCGGCGGAGGACGCGATGATCGCGGCGTTGTTGCCGCCCAGCTCGAGGATCGCACGCCCGAACCGCGCCGCGACGATCGGTGCGACGTTGCGGCCCATGGCGGTCGAGCCGGTCGCCGAGATGACCGGGACACCCTCGTGCACCACGAGCGCCTCGCCGACGTCGGCACCCCCGAGCACGACCTGCATGAGCCCGTCGGGTGCGCCGGTCTCGGCGATCGCCTGCTGCAGCAGCCCGTTGCACGCGAGCGCCGTCAGCGGTGTCTTGTCGCTCGGCTTCCAGATCACCGGGTCTCCGGCGACGAGTGCGAGCGTGGTGTTCCACGACCACACCGCGACCGGGAAGTTGAAGGCGCTGATCACGCCGACCGGACCCATCGGCTGCCAGGTCTCCATCAGTCGGTGACCGGGCCGCTCGGACGCGATCGTCAGGCCGTGGAGTTGGCGTGAGAGCCCGACGGCGAAGTCGCAGATGTCGATCATCTCCTGCACTTCGCCGAGGCCCTCGGACCGGATCTTGCCGGCCTCGATCGAGACGAGCTCACCGAGCTCGTGCTTGTGCTCGCGCAGCAATTCGCCGAGTCGGCGCACCACGTTGCCGCGGATCGGTGCCGGTGTCGTCCGCCAGTGCTCGAAGGCTGCGGCCGCCCGTTCGACCGCGTGGTCGACGTCGCCCGCCGGGCCGGCCGGCCCGAGCGAACCACCGGTGATCGGTGTGCGTGCGAGCTGGTCGCCGCCGGGCGTCGACCCACCACAGGCGTCGAGCAGGCTCGTTGCGCGGGCGACGAGGTGATCGTGGGAAGGGATCGTGCTCATCGGGCGACCGCCTCGCAGGCGTCGGCGACGATCGAGAGCGCGATCTCCGCCTGGTCCTCGCTGATCACCAGCGGCGGGGCGAAGCGGAAGCCACGTTTGCCGCACGTGAGCCCGAGCAGGCCGCGCTCGAAGCACGCGGTCTCGAGCGCGACCGCCGTGTCGTGGTCGGGGAGGTCGAAGCCGATCATCAGGCCGCGACCCCGCACGCCGCTGATCACGGGCTGACGATCGGACAACGATCGGAGACCGGTCAGCAGCTGCTCGCCGCGCGCCGCTGCGGCGGCCATCAGTTCACGCTCGACGAGGTCGAGGGTCGCGAGCGCAGCGGCGCACGCGACCGGGTTGCCACCGAATGTGGAGCCGTGTTTCCCGGGCGCCCACTCCATGATCGAATCGCGGGCGATGAGCGCGGCCAGCGGTAACCCGCTGGCGAGGCCCTTGCCGGCGGTGATGATGTCGGGCACGACGCCGTCGTGCTCGCATGCCCACATGGTTCCGGTTCGTCCGACGCCCGACTGGACCTCGTCCATCACGAGCAGGATTCCGTGCTCGTCGCAGAGGTCTCGCAACGACTGCAGCCAGCCGGCGGGAGGCACGATGTAACCGCCCTCGCCCTGGATCGGCTCGACGAAGACCGCGGCGACGTCACCGGGCTCGGTCATGTGGGTGAACAACACGTCGCGGATGTAGTCGGCGCCCGTCACGTCGCCGTCGAACGCGAACGGGGCGTGGTAGCTGCCCGGTGTCACGATGCCGAAGCCGCTCCGGTACTTGGCCTTGGACGAGGTGAGCGAGAGGCTCCCGAGCGAGCGACCGTGGAAGGCGCCGTAGAACGCGATCACGTTGGGCCGACCGGTGTGGTGGCGAGCGAGCTTGAGCGCCCCCTCGACAGCTTCGGTCCCCGAGTTCGCGAGGAAGACCTTGGCGGGGCCCATCCCGTCGGGCACCGAACCGGCGAGGCGTTCGCACAACTCCGCGTGAACCGGGTGGTAGAAGTCACTCGAGCAGTAGTGCAGGCAGGCGTCGACCTGTCGGTGGACCGCCTCGAGGACCTCGGGGTGAGCGTGGCCGGTGGCGTTGACGCCGATCCCGGCGTTGAAGTCGAGGAATCGGTTGCCGTCGACATCGTGGATGATCGCACCCCGGCCGTGGTCGACCACGAGCGGGTAGACGCGGGTCAGCGACGGACTCGACACCGCCTCGTCCTGTGCGATCACGGTGCGGGCGTGCGGGCCGGGGAGCTCGGTGGTGATGTGCGGGACCGTCTCGGTGCTGGCCGGCGGGCTGGTCTCGAGCGTGGACATCGTCCCATTCTGACAGATTCGTTCCAGTCTGTCACCAGGTCTGGAACGAACCATCCGAAGACACGCGGTGCGGATCGGGAGTGCGGTCCTGCCCGGGTGAGCGGCTCCGGTCGCACTACGGTGACCGCGGTGAGCAGACCGACCGGCCGCACCCGCCCGACGCTCTTCGTCCTCGGCGTGACGGGACTGGCCGGTTGCCTGTTCCTCACTTCGTGCGGGGGTGGTACCGAGGTCGCTTCGTCGACCGTGCCGACGGCGCCCCCGACGACGGCTCCGGCCACGATCGAACCGGCTGCGACGACCGCGCCGCCGACGACCGAACCGGTTGTGACAACCGCACCCCCGACGACGGTTCCGGCCACGACCGAACCGGCAGCGACGACCGTGGCCCCGACGACCGCGCCGGCCACGACCGAACCGGCTCTGACGACCGTGCCCCCGACGACCGCGCCGGTCAGCTCCGCTCCCGCCACGGCCTACCTGACGGCGGACGACCAGCTGCGCGAGGTCGGTGCCGCGGGCGGCGAGACCATCCGCGTGCTCGACGAGTTCTTCAGCGGTGAGGGTGTGTTCCGAGGGGGTCTCCGGTTGAGCCCCGACCGCGCGTCGATCTGGTTCAGCGAGGGATACGAGGACAGCTGGTACTCGTGTGAGTCGTCGGTCGGGAGCTGGGGTCGGATCGACGCCGCGACCGGTGAGATGGAACTGATCGGGAGCGGGTCGGGCATCGAACCGTCGGCGAACGGAGAGTTCGTGTCGTACGTGACGTCCGGTGTCTGCGTGCCCGACCCGGAGGAGCCCGACTTCTGGGTCCTCACGCCGAACGACCGGGTCGTGGTGCGGGATCTCGCGACCGGTGAGGAGCTGGTGTTCGTGACCGACGCCCCGCCCGCCGATTATGCCGCCCCCAGCGCCGTCCTCGGTGCGAACCCGCGGCCGGGCGGCGGGTTGCTCGTGCTCGTCGGCGACGGACGGCTCTTCGACGTCGACCTCGCCGGTCCGAGCGTGATCCAGGAGCACCCGGTCGTCGCGGCCGAGGTGCAGGGCGACCCGGTGTCGGCGACCGCCGACGCGTTGATCACCGTCGACTTCGGCGACGAGGGCAGCAGCGATGTGTACTCGGTCGACCTCGCGAGCGGCGCCCCGACACTGTTGGCCTCGTCGGGCGCCTTCATGGCGGTCGGCGTGAGCATCGACGGCCGGATCGCGGTGTCGTCGTTCGAATCCGTCACGGTGGCGCCGGGTGCGGACGTGACGGTGATCGAGGTGCCCGACGAACCCTTCGTGTTCGACCTCGACTGGTAGCTCGGCAACCGGCCGCGTCGCGGAGTGATGTGCGGCTCGCGTGCCCACCTCGCCGTGCGACATCGACCGTTCGTGTGGCGGGCACGGACAGTTCGTAGCCTGGACCCATGTCCGTCGTGAAGATCAACGCCATCGAGATCCCCGAAGGCGCCGGGCCCGAGCTCGAGCAGCGGTTCGCCGCTCGCGCCGGCATGGTCGACCAGCAGCCCGGCTTCGAAGAGTTCATGTTGCTGCGTCCCACGTCGGGCGACGACCGCTACTTCGTGTTGACGCGATGGGAGTCCGAGGAGGCGTTCCAGAACTGGCGCGACGGCCAGGCGTTCCAGCACCAGCATCGAGACACGCACGAGGACGACGGCAAGGGTGAAGCCAAGCCGCAGCACCCCGTCGCCACCGGTGCGAGCCTCCTCGAGTTCGACGTGGTGTCGCTCACCCACGCCGACTGACGGCGCGAGCCGCGGGGCTCCGACCGGCGGCCGTCGTGTGGTCGCCTCCGAGGTGGTGCGCGTCGTCGTGCGAGTCGCGGCTTCGCCGAATGAACCAGGATTACCACCGAACGTGGCGATATAGTCACAACGTGCGAACTCCCATCCCGCGCGCCATCTGCGTCTCCTCCCTGATCGTTGCCGGCGTCCTCGTCGGGCCGACCACGATGCCGAGCCCCACCGCGCAGGCGCAGGCCGGTCCCGTCGCGAACCCACCGATCGCGGATTCGTGCGGCACCGACGTGGTGCTCGTGCTCGATGCGTCGGGTTCGATCTCGTCGTCGGGTGCGGTCGACGACGTGCGCGATGCGGCCGGCGCGTTCCTCGACGCGCTCGCCGACACCGGCTCGACGGCACGCGTCACCCAGTTCGGCTCGATCTCCGAGGAACTCGCCGCACGGGTCGAGGTCACCGCCGGAGTGTTGGCGCCGGGCGGCGTGCTCGGCGACGCGCTCCGCGCCTACTACAACCCGAAGCCGCCCCGCCCTGCCGGGGTCCAGATCAACAGCTACCGCGGCGGGAATCGCGATCCCCAGTCGGCGAGCAGCTGGAGGTCGTCCAACAGCAGCAATCAGTACACCAACTGGGATCAGAGCCTGCGCCAGGCGGCCGAGGATCGCTCGGAGCTCGTCGTGTACGTCACCGATGGCGATCCGTCGGCCTACGATTTCGACCAGCCCGGCGACCCGTTCGATGCCGGCCCGCCGCCCGATGTGGGCGTCGGCACCGACAAGGGTCGTGCCGAGGCGCTCACGCTCGATCGTGCCGTCGAGGAGGCGGACATCGTGAAGGGCGCCGGCACCCGGATGCTCGCGATCGGCGTCGGCAAGGCGCTCAACAACCCCGCGAGCCAGTCACGCCTCGAGGCGATCTCCGGCCCCCAGGTCGTCCGGGACGCGGATCTGCCGACGATCGACTCGATCAACGAGGTCGACGTCGCACTGGTACAGGAGTTCGACCAGCTGGCCGCCTTCCTCCGCGGTGTGGTCAGCGAGCTCTGCTCGCCGTCACTCTCGATCCGGAAGTTGGCCCAGACCGCCGACAGTTCGGCGTACGCGCCCGCGCCCGGGTGGGACATCACCGTGACGCCGACGGTGACCGGCGGCACCTACGACTGGATCCTGCCCGACAGCGATCCGGTCCAGGCGCCGCTCTGCGGCGATCCGGCGAACCCGAACGACGGCGCACCGCGGACCTGCGCCACCGACGCCAGCGGACTCGCGAACTTCCAGTGGGAGCCCGATCCGTCCGATGCCGACACATCGGCGACGGTGGTCGAGACCCCGCAGCCGGGCTACACCGTCGGGCGTCCGGGCGATGACGACTGGACGTGCCGGCTCAAGAACATCGACGGCACCGAGGAGACGGCGAGCGGTGAACTCGGCGCCGGCGGTGTCAGCAACGGCTTCCGCCTCGACGTCGAGTCGGAGCAGATCATCACCTGCAGCATCTACAACAGCTTCGACTACGCGCCGGCCATCGCGCTCACCAAGGTCAACGACCCTGCGATCGTCCGGGCCGACCTGCCCGAGATCGACCGTGAGGTCACCTCCACGTACACCGTGACGACCGCGGCGGGGAACACACCACTCAGCGGCGTCACCGTGACCGACGCGCTGGGGCCGGGTCGCACCTGCGCCCCGGTGACCTTCTCGGGTGGTGACACCGACGGCGACGGCCTGCTCGACACGAGCGAGACCTGGACGTTCGAGTGCACGACCCCGATCGGCGGACCGTCCGGGACGTACGTCAACACCGCTCGTGTGGTCGGCACCGCACCGAACCAGGTGCAGGTCACCGCCACCGCGACCGACGACATCGACGTCGTGACACCGGCGATCGAACTCGACAAGGTCGTCTCGAGCAACTCGCCCGCGGCGGGACCGGCGGACTTCATCGAGGTCCCCGAGGGCACCGACGTCGCGTACACGTTCACCGCCACGAACACGGGCGACACCGTGCTCGACGGCGTCACGTTGACCGACCCGTACTGCGACGGTGGGACGATCACCCCCGGACCGGTCGACGACCTGGCGCCCGGGGCGAACACCGTCTTCACGTGTACGACGGCGGGTGTGGTCGGCGACGTGGTGAACACCGGCACCGTCACGGCGACCCCCGACATCCCCGGCTACGTCGGCCCGAATCCCGACGTCACCGACGTCGACACCGCCGAGGTCCGCACGTTCGACGCCGAGATCCAACTGACCAAGTCGGTCGACCGGTCCGTCGTCTTCCCGGACACCGCGGTCGTGTACACGTACGAGGTCCAGCTCCCCTCCGGTGCCACGACGCCGCTGCTCCCGAGCGATGCGAGCGGCAACTCGGTGCTGCGCCAGAATTGGGTGACCGACCCGTTGTGCACGTCGCCCACGTACCAGTCGGGCGACACGGGAGACGACGGCGTGCTCGCCGACGGCGAGGTGTGGGTCTACAGCTGCGGCCGGACGATCCCCCTATCACTCGTGAACGTCCCCGAGGCGAACGCGGTCGTCAATGTCGCCGACGTCCACGCCGTACCCGCGCCGGCGCCGACGGGTCCGGTGGTGAACGACGACGCCGCAGCGGTCGTGTTCCTGATCGTTCCCGAGGTCGACGTCGCGAAGACCGCCTCGCGCAGCACGGTGCTCGACCCGCCGGTGACCTGCCCACCGAGCACGCTGCCGTGTGCGCCGCTGCTCGGCCCCGACACCCCGACGCCACGCACCGTCGACTACGCGTTCGACGTCTCGAATCCAGGGCTGGTCCCGCTCGATCTGACCGATGGCTCGTCGTTCCCACCTGCGCCCGCCGATGCCCGCATCACCGACACGGTCGGCGGCGCGCCCGGCTGCACCCCGAGCTACGTCGGCGGTGACACCAGTGGCGAGGGGTACCTCGACCCTGACGAGATCTGGACGTTCGAATGCACGGGCATTGCCCTCACGAAGGCCGCCGCGACGAACGGCTTCGATGTCGTGAACACCGTCGACGTCACGGCGACCGGCATCCTGCCCGGCCCGACCCGTGGTCCGGATGTGACCGCCACCGACACGGCCCGCGTGCAGGTGCTCACACCGAATCTGTCGCTGACGAAGACGCCGTCCGAGACTCTGGTGCGACCCGGCACTCCGGTCACCTACACGTACGCGGTGACCAACACCGGCGACCCGGTCGGACTCGACGTGCTCGACGTCGTCGACGACCGCTGCTCACCGGTGGTGTTCGTCTCCGGTGACGACCAGCCCCCCGCCGGCAACGGGCTGCTCGACGTCGGCGAGACCTGGATCTACAACTGCACGCAGGTGCTCGACTCGCCCGACGACCCCGGCACCCCGGTGGTCGAGAACGAGATCGTCAACGAGGCACTGGTCGGCGCAGTCGGTCCGCTCGGCAACGTGTACGTCCGCGAGGCGACGGCGACCGTGCAGGTGTTCGACCCACAGATCGATCTCGTCAAGGTGGTCGACGACGGCTTCGTCCCGACCGGCACCGAGGTCACGTACACGTTCACGGTCACCAACACCGGCGACGACGTCACGCTCGACGAGCTGACCGACATCCTGCTCGCGGACGTCTCCGCGCCCCCTCAGCCCTCGTGTGAGAACCCGACCATCGTCGACCCGGGTGACGGCGACGATACGCTGTCCGTCGGCGAGGTGTGGCGGTACACGTGCGCCGCGGTGATCGACACAGCGACGCTCAACCTGGCCGCGGTCGGCGGCACCGACATCGCGGGTGGGCTCGTCGTCGACGTCGACGCTGCGTACGTCGAGGTCTACGAGGCGGGCATCGACATCGTGAAGACGGCAGCGCCGACGGTGCTCGATGCGCCGGGCGGCCCCGTCACCTACACGTACGAGGTCACGAACACCGGCAACGTGCCGCTGTCCGACGTGGCATCGCGCGTCGTCGACGACACGTGTGCACCGGTCGCGTTCGTCGGCGGCGACGACGACGGCAACGGCCTGCTCACGGGCGACGGCGACCTCTTCGAGACGGGTTCGCCCGAAACGTGGCGTTTCGAGTGCACCGCCGACGTGAACCAGGACACGACCAACGTCGCGACGGTCGACGGAACGCCGGTCCGGCCCGGTCCGGGTACGCCCGAAGTACTCGGTCCAGATGTCAGCGCGACCGACAGCGCGTTCGTCGAGGTCATCCCGTCGACGACCACCACCACGACGACCACGACGACCACGACGATCCCGACGTCCTCGACGGCCCCGATCCTGCCCCCGTCGCCGACGACGACCCAGCCCTCGTCCAACCTGCCGTCGACGGGCGGGACCCCCGGCCCGTCGATCCGTACCGCGATCCTGCTGCTGGGCTTCGGCACGGGGCTGACGTTCCTCGCCCGCCGTCGGCGCTGGACGAACCGAGCACTCTCGCGGCGCACCTGACCCTCGGCCTCCGGTCACGCGGCGCCATCGGCGGCTCGACACGTCCCGCGGGCGTGCCGGCGCGGAGGGGTCGGTGTGCACGACCTCGTCAGACGCCCGCCTCGAGGCGCGGTGACCAGGTCGGCGCGGTCGCGTCGGCCGCCCAATAGGATCTCGTACCCGTGGCTCTGATCGTGCAGAAGTACGGCGGCACGTCCGTCGCCGACCCCGACCGAATCCGTGCCTGCGCGGACAACGTCGCCATCACGAAGCGTCGCGGCAACGATGTCATCGTCGTCGTCTCCGCCATGGGCAAGGCGACCGACAACCTGATCGCCCTCGCCGATCAGGTCGCCGCCAACCAGTCCGGACGTGAGATGGACATGCTCCTCACCACGGGCGAGCGGCAGACGGCAGCGCTCATGACGATGGCACTGGCCGACCGCGGCATCGACGCCATCAGCTACACCGGCAGCCAGGTCGGCATCATCACCGACACGGCGCACCGCAAGGCGAAGATCCTCGAGGTCAGGGGCGATCGTGTACGTGCGTCGTTGGCGGAGGGCAAGGTCTGCGTGATCGCCGGCTTCCAGGGCACGAGCACGGCGAAGGAGATCACCACGATGGGTCGTGGTGCCTCCGATCTCACGGCGTCGGCGCTGGCCCAGGCGATGAACGCGGAGGCGTGTGAGATCTACACCGATGTGACCGGCGTGTTCACCGCCGATCCGCGCATCGTGCCCCAGGCCCGCAAGCTCGAGAAGATCCACTTCGACGAGATGCTCGAGATGGCCGGCGCCGGTTCGAAAGTGCTCGCGCTCCGGTCCGTCGAGTTCGCGCGCAACCATGATGTCCCACTCCACGTGCGGTCGGCTTTCACCTGGGAGCCGGGCACGTTGGTCAGCAACGAGGAGCCCTCCGTGGAAGATCCGATCATCTCCGGCGTCGTCACCGACATGACCGA
>Ga0055584_100008394_pt1 | contig 10133 bp, 11 predicted proteins | sample OSDHelmetaG_FD_58716 | JGI IMG/M metagenome (GOLD analysis project Ga0055584, IMG submission 58716) | Pelagic marine sediment microbial communities from the LTER site Helgoland, North Sea, for post-phytoplankton bloom and carbon turnover... | ecosystem: Environmental > Aquatic > Marine >...
ATTTTGGTGCCATCTCTATCCATACTGGTTAACAATATTTCTCCAGCTCCGTAATCCACCATTTTAATGGCCCACTCAATAGCATCGATACCGGTAGGTTCGCGCCCACCATGAGTAAAAATTTCCCATTTATTCACTTCACCTTCACTGCTCACTTTTTTCGCATCAATGGCCACCACGATGCATTGTGATCCAAATTTATCTGCCGCTTCTTTAACAAATTCAGGATTGAATACCGCAGCGGTATTAATGCCCACTTTATCGGCACCCGCATTTAACATACGGCGAATATCTTCAACCTTGCGAATGCCGCCACCCACCGTAAGTGGAATAAAGACCTGACTGGCAACCTCTTCCACCATGTGTATCATGGTTTCACGATCATCCGAGCTGGCGGTAATATCTAAAAAAGTAATTTCATCCGCACCTTGTTCATCATAACGACGTGCAACTTCAACCGGATCACCCGCATCACGAATATCAACAAACTGCACGCCTTTAACAACGCGACCGTTATCGACATCTAAGCAAGGAATAATACGTTTCGCTAAGCTCATTTATTTTTCCGTTAACTCATCGGCTATTTTCTGTGCTTCCGCAAAATCCAACGTGCCTTCATAAATCGCTCGACCGGTAATCGCACCGATGATGCCTTCATCCGCCACTTTACACAGTGCTTTTATATCATCCATGTTAGTAATACCGCCGGAAGCCACCACCGGAATCGTAATCGCCTGTGCCAGTTTTACCGTCGCCTCAACATTGACACCCTGCATCATGCCATCGCGACTAATATCGGTATATATAATAGAGTTTACGCCATCGTCCTGAAAATGCTTGGCCATATCGATCACATCATGCTTGGATAATTTCGACCAACCATCAATAGCGACTTTGCCATCTTTAGCATCTAAGCCGACGATGATATGACCAGGAAATTCGATACAAAGATCTTTAACAAAATGCGGTGCATTAACCGCTTTAGTGCCAATAATCACATACTGCACACCGGCATTCAGATAAGTTTGCACGGTATCTTCATCGCGAATACCACCACCAATTTGAACCGGTAAATCGGGGTACGCGGCACAAATATCATGTACCACACCCGCGTTCATCGGTTTACCTTCAAAGGCGCCGTTTAAATCAACAATATGTAGACGTCTGGCACCAGCTTCTACCCATTTACCTGCCATCGCGACAGGATCTTCTGAGAAGATTGTTTCGTCATCCATCTTGCCTTGACGTAAACGAACACACTTACCATCTTTTAAATCAATTGCGGGTATGATGAGCATTATCTTAGTTCTCTTTATCTCTATATTTTTTAATAACTATTCGCACTAATCGTAAATTAAATCTGAAACTTATACTTTTCCCGCCTATATATTCCAAGCTAGAAAATTTTCATACAGTTTCAAACCAGCGTGCTGACTTTTTTCCGGGTGAAACTGTACCGCGAAAATATTATCTTTAGTCAACGCGCTGGTAAAGGTCAGGCTGTATTCTGTCGAAGCGGCGATATTATCTGGAGTCGCCGGCTCAACATAATAGCTATGCACAAAATAAAAACGGGCATCTTGCTCAATGCCTTTCCACATAGGGTGATCTATCACTTGATGAACCTGATTCCAACCCATGTGAGGATTTTTTAATTTATCACCCTGCGCATCTTTTAAATCATCGCCAAAATAACGCACTTGCCCTGAAAAAATATTTAAACCATCGACGCCATTATTTTCTTCGCTATATGTCATCAGTGCCTGCATGCCGACACACACACCTAATAAAGGTTTGCCCGCCTGGATGACGTCACTCACCACTTCATCCATACCCAAACGTCTAATTTCTGCCATGCAATCGCGGATGGCGCCAACACCCGGTAACACTAGGCGATCGGCTTTACGTAGTACATCAGGATCACTGCTAACAATAACCTTTTCGTTACTGCAAACATGTTCAATCGCTTTGGCAACCGAATGAAGGTTACCCATACCGTAATCTATAACTGCAACTGTCTTCATGGGAAAATAAATATGGTTTATATGTAATCGCTAAATAGTATTTGAAAAACCAAGGAAAGTTTAAACTTATAAACTTCCCTTGGTAGAAGGCATCATTCCCGCCATACGGGAGTCTTCTGCTATAGCCATGCGTACTGCACGGCCGAAAGCCTTAAATATTGTTTCCGCAATATGGTGAGCATTGTTACCGCGAAGATTATCCACGTGCAACGTAACCAACGCATGGTTAACAAAACCCTGGAAAAATTCCACAACCAAATCCACGTCAAAATCACCAATGCGATCACGAGGATAGTCTGCGCTATATTCCAAACCGGGACGACCTGAAAAATCTATCACCACGCGTGACAAGGCTTCGTCCAATGGCACGTAAGCGTGACCATAACGCACAAGACCCTTTTTATCGCCCAGCGCTTTGGTAAAAGCCTGACCGAGGGTAATACCAATATCTTCCACGGTGTGGTGATCATCAATGTGATTATCGCCTGTGGCCTTAACTGATATATCCACCAGACCATGGCGCGCAATTTGATCCATCATGTGATCCAGAAATGGCACACCCGTTTCAAACTCAGACTTGCCGGTACCATCCAGATTCACAGTAACTTCAATCTGCGTCTCCAATGTGTCGCGCTTAACAGTGGCGCTACGCTGTGTCATTTTTACCCACTCCAAAATTAAAAAATCTGCCCAAACGCACTGAATCCCGCATCTGCAAACAGAGTATGTCACTAATTATCGATAGGATACCGTTATCTCAACAGCGGTGGAACCAATTTGTGCACAAACAGGCTCAAAAACAACCGCATAAGCGCCCATATTAATAAATTCACACACTGCTGCCTGTCAAAATATGCTTTAATTATTCTAAATTCAGAAACGATAAATATAACAATGCCTGTTGCGACTATGAGCCGCTTAGACCCATAGTTGAGAAACAAGCACTAAGAGCAATGGCCCATGAGTAAAGACCGTGTTGTAAAACTAGCCGATGTCCGTGCCCACTGCAAAAGCTGTAGCCTCTTGCAGCTTTGCCTCCCCATGGGCCTAGCCGAGGGTGACCTCGACAAGCTCGATAGTATTATTCAGCGTCGCAAGCCCGTGCAAAAAGGTGAAGATCTATACCAAATGGGCGATTCGTTCAAAGCGATTTATGCAATTCGCTCCGGTTCATTCAAGACCTTTACCATCAATGCCGAAGGCCATGAACAAATTGTCGGGTTTTATTTTCCGGGTGAACTCATGGGAATGGATGCTATTAGTGCCAACCAACATATCTGCTCTGCTAAGGCGCTAGAAACCACCAGCGTTTGTGAAATACCCTATGATCGACTCGAAGAACTAAGTATGGAGCTTGCTGGACTACAACATCATTTCCTGAGCATGATGAGTAAAGAAATCCAGCAAGATCAATGCAAGCTCATGATGGTCGCCAAACTCCCTGCCGAAGGACGCGTTGCCAACTTTATTATTAACCTATCAGAACGCTTTCAAACACGAGGTTATGCAGCCAATGTATTTAACCTCAGCATGTCGCGAAACGACATTGCCAACATGCTAGGGCTGGCGGTCGAAACCATTAGCCGTATCCTGACCAACTTTCAGGAACAGGGCGTTTTAAAAGTCGAACGCAAACACATCGAAGTGCTCGATATCCAGCAATTGCGCCGCATTTCATCACAATGCCCTTCTGTTGCTCAAAATACAGACAAGAGCACTTCGCACACCGCCTGACCCCCCTAAATTAGCTTTAAACAATATTCTTTACTTGATCTTGATGCAGATCAATTTTGCCACGTATATTTAGTGCATACTTCATAGCATTGCACTGGGCCCTTCTATGGTGACCAGAGAGTGATGTCGTGCTAACCGCAAAAGAAGGGTAGATCTATGCAAGCGCAAAATACATATAACTACAAAGTCGTGCGCCAATTTACTGTGATGACAGTGGTCTGGGGTATCGTCGGCATGCTGGTGGGGGTCATTATTGCTGCCCAACTGGTCTGGCCAGAACTCAATTTTGACACACCATGGCTAACCTATAGCCGTTTAAGACCGCTGCATACTAATGCGGTCATCTTTGCCTTTGGTGGCTCCGCGCTGTTTGCGACCTCTTATTATGTAGTACAGCGAACCTGCCAAGTCAGATTATTTTCAGATCGACTCGCCGCGTTTACCTTCTGGGGCTGGACATTGGTTATTCTGCTAGCCGCAATCACACTACCTTTAGGACTAACTTCCGGCAAAGAATATGCTGAACTGGAATGGCCAATCGACATACTGATTACTGTTGTCTGGGTGAGCTACGCTATTGTCTTTTTTGGCACGATCGTCAAACGGCGCACCCCTCATATTTACGTGGCTAACTGGTTTTTTGGTGCTTTTATTCTGACGGTGGCGGTATTACATGTCGTCAATAGCGCCGCATTACCCATCAGCATGACCAAATCCTATTCTGCCTACCCCGGTACCATCGATGCCATGGTGCAATGGTGGTATGGCCATAATGCAGTAGGTTTCTTCCTCACTGCAGGCTTTTTAGGGATCATGTATTACTTCATTCCTAAGCAAGTAGGGCGTCCTATTTATTCATACCGCCTGTCAGTGGTACATTTCTGGGCGCTGATTTCTTTATATATGTGGGCCGGCCCTCACCATCTGCAATACACTGCGTTGCCTGACTGGGCACAGTCACTGGGCATGGTTTTTTCACTGGTATTGCTGGCACCCAGCTGGGGCGGCATGATCAACGGCATCATGACCTTGTCCGGTGCTTGGCATAAATTACGTACCGATCCGATACTCAAGTTCCTGATCGTTTCTCTGTCTTTCTACGGTATGAGTACTTTCGAAGGGCCGATGATGGCGATTAAAACGGTCAACGCCTTATCTCATTACACTGAGTGGACCATCGGGCATGTGCATTCCGGCGCTTTGGGCTGGGTTGCGCTAGTAACCATTGGTGCCGTTTACTTCCTTATCCCCAAAATCTTTGATAAAGAAGCCATGTATTCCATCAAGCTCATTGATACCCACTTTTGGATTTCTACCATCGGTATCGTGCTCTACATTTCGTCCATGTGGATCGCCGGAGTCATGCAAGGCTTGATGTGGCGCGCCGTCAACAGTGATGGCACCCTTACTTACAGTTTTGTAGAAAGTCTGGAGCGAATGTACCCCTACTACACCGTCCGTTTTGTAGGTGGGCTGTTATTCTTATCAGGCATGTTCATCATGGCGTACAACGTTTACAAAACCATCAGCGGTGCTAAACCCGCGGATGCCACCATTCCACAATCGGCATAACGGAGGATCGAATCATGAGTCATGAAAAAGTTGAAACAAATATCGGTCTAATGGCCTTATTGATTATTCTCGTTATCAGTGTCGGTGGTTTAGTTGAAATCCTGCCCTTGTTTTTCCTCAAGGACACCACCGAGCCAGTTGATGGGCTAAAACCTTATACCGCTTTGCAATTAGAGGGGCGTGATATTTATATCCGTGAAGGCTGCTACACCTGCCATTCACAAATGATCCGCCCTTTCCGTGCAGAAACGGAACGCTATGGCCATTATTCCGTCGCAGGTGAATTCGTCTACGATTATCCCTTCCAGTGGGGCTCCAAACGTACCGGACCTGATCTGGCGCGTGTTGGGGGTCGTTATTCTGATGACTGGCATCGCGTTCATCTAATTAATCCACGCGATGTGGTGCCCGAATCCAATATGCCGGGCTTTCCCTGGTTGGCTAAAAATATCGTCGATCATGAAATTACCCAAAGCAAACTTGAAGCCATGCAAACATTAGGCGTGCCTTACACAGCGGCTGACGTTAGTGGTGCAGCGGAAAGTGTCAAAGGTAAAACAGAAATGGATGCCATGATTGCGTACTTGCAAATTATGGGCACCAGCATCAAGACGCGGAGGTAGGAAGATGGATATTAATGATTTTCGCGCCTGGCATACCTTGCTGTTATTCGTCATTTTTATGGGGATTTTTTTCTGGGCTTGGAGCAGTAAAACAAAAAAACGTTTTGACGATGCTGCCCAATTACCTTTTAACGAACCAGATTTTCCTACTCCAGACTTATCTAACCGAGAAACGTCACAGAGTGCCGATAACAACATTAAAGGAGACACGCCATGAGTACTTTTTGGAGTTGGTTTGTTGCCATCTTAACCATTGCAAACCTCATCGGCTGCTACTGGCTGATCAAATGGGCCACTAAGCCCCGTTCCGGTGAAGCGGCTGAAGGAGATGTCACTGGACATACCTGGGACGGCGATCTTCAGGAATTTAACAACCCGCTGCCCCGCTGGTGGTTATGGTTATTTTATATCACTCTGATATTTGCTTTTCTTTACATGGCGTTATATCCCGGCTCAGGCATTTACAAAGGTAGCTTTGGCTGGTCACAAACAGGTCAGTATGAAGCTGAAATGAGTAAAGCCGAACAAACTTACGGACCGATATTTGCTAAATTTGCCAAACAAGATATTCCGACTCTGGCAAACGATCCGCAAGCTCGCCAAATTGGCCAACGTCTATTTATTAACTACTGCTCAACCTGTCACGGTAGTGATGCCGGTGGTGCACCTGGCTTCCCTAACCTAACCGATAATGACTGGCTTTATGGCAATAAGGCAGAAGACATTGAAAATTCTATTCTTAATGGCCGTACCGGTGTGATGCCGGCAATGGGTGGTGCTTTAGGTGAACAAGGTGTTAAAGAAGTGACCGCTTACGTAATAAGCCTCAGTGGCCGTAATGCCGATACTGCTTTAGCCTCCTCAGGTAAAACCAAGTTCGAAGCCATGTGTGCGGCTTGTCATCACGCGTCAGGCACTGGCAACACCCTCATCGGCGCACCTAATCTCACTGATAAGACATGGTTATACGGTGGTTCTGCTGGCATTATTGCTAAAACCATTCGTGATGGCAGAACTGGCAGCATGCCACCGCATCGTAACTTCCTCGGTGAAGATAAAGCCCACGTACTAGCAGGTTACATTTATAGCCTGCGCAACGCTCAATAACTGAAAACCAAACCACGCCCGGGTAAACATTACCCGGGCTTTTTTAAACCCTCATAATAAATATTTTTAACTATATGGCTCTCAATAAAACACCAGCCGATAACACCCCCTCATGCAATGAAGAGCTTTACGCTAAACATGAAAAAATCTACCCGCGTGCCGTAAGCGGACTTTTTGCCACTTGGCGTGTAATGGGCGTTCTGGTTTTACTCGGCGCCTATTATTTTATTCCTTGGCTTAACTGGGACAATCATCAAGCGGTACTTTTTGATCTTCCTGACCGTAAATTTTTCATTTTCGGTTTAACTTTTTGGCCACAAGACTTTTTTTATCTAGCCGTGCTTTTAATCATTGCCGCGTTATCCTTATTTTTCTTTACCACCTTAGCCGGCCGCCTTTGGTGCGGCTATGCCTGCCCACAAACAGTATGGACAGAAGCTTTCTTATGGATAGAACGTAAAATTGAGGGCAGCCGCAACAAACAAATGAAATTAGCAAAGGCACCCTGGAGTGCCCGTAAGCTACGTATTGTTGGCACCAAACACTTCATCTGGATTATTTTTTCATTATGGACTGGCTTTACCTTTGTCGGTTACTTCACACCCATCACTGAATTATGGGCAAGCTCATTGGCCATAACACTAGGACCGTGGGAAACCTTCTGGGTCTTCTTTTATGGTTTTGCCACCTATGGCAATGCAGGCTGGATGCGTGAACAGGTCTGCATTTACATGTGCCCTTATGCACGTTTTCAAAGTGCCATGTTTGATAAGAATACGTTAGTCATCTCCTATGATGATGCTCGTGGAGAACCGCGCGGATCTCGCAAAAAAACGGATAACCGTGAAGATAAAGGGCTAGGAGAATGTGTCGACTGTACTTTGTGCGTACAAGTTTGCCCTACCGGTATCGATATCCGTCAAGGATTGCAGTATCAGTGCATCGGCTGCGCTGCCTGTGTTGACGTCTGTAATCAGGTTATGGAGAAAATGGATTATCCAAAGAACCTGATCCGTTACACCACTGAAAACGCCATCGAAGGTAAGCCAACAAAAATTATACGCCCACGAATTATTTTTTATTCCATACTTTTACTGGCAACAACCTCTGCTCTAATTTATGCCATGCTCGTACGCATCCCTTTAGAGCTAGATATTATTCGTGATCGTAATGCCTTGTATCGCGAAACGAACGAAGGTCTCATTGAAAATGTTTACACCTTAAAAGTGATCAATATGGATAACCAAGCGCATGATTACTCACTGCACGTTACCGGCATTGAACAGCTTAAATTAATACAACGTCAAGAAAATATTTACGTTCCAAGTGGTCAAGTGATTAGTTTGCCTGTTCGCGTGCAAGTAGACCCGATAAACATTAAAACTGCCGCAAGCGATTTGACGTTCACGTTACAATCTAAAAGCAATAAAGAACTTATCGTCATTGAGGCTGGCCGCTTTATTGGACCACTGATTCGATAAACCATTAATTCATTTTTTAAAAAGTAAGATGATAACTCATCAAGGAATAACATTGATTGATAAAAACATAGACACTAAACCTTGGTATAAACAATTCTGGCCTTGGTTTGTTATCTCTTTTCCGATAATCGCGGTCATCGCAGGCACAGCCACGGTCATCATTGCTATGCATGAACCTGACGGCTTAGTGGCTGATGATTATTACAAAGAAGGACTTGCGATTAATCGCACGCTTGCTAAAGAACAGATGGCAACACAACTCAATTTATCCGCTGAGTTATCATTAACAAATAATAATGTGACCTTATACTTAAAAGGCAACCTCCCCTTGCCCGACAAACTCCTGATACATTTTATTCATGCCACCAAAGCAAATCGCGATAAAAGCTGGATATTAAATAAACATAACGACCATTATCGTGCCACTATTACCCCTTTAGAAAATACTAATTGGCATGTTCGTATTGAGCCTGAACAGGAACTATGGCGTCTGAATGGTCGACTTAATCCAGCACAATCAACATCACTACAGCTCATTGCAGGTTCATTATAGTTATTGATAAAAATAGCCAAAGAAGGAGACAAGCATGGCAACAACTAATGAAATACCCACCATACAAAAAGTTATTTCTGTTTTCTGGCCTTCATTTCTGACTGCTGGCGTAGCAACTATTCTATTTTTTACCGCCTTCGATCCGCAACTCCTAATGCAAGTCAATGGTTATGAAAGCATTAGTCGCATGGCTGGCTATACCATTGGCTTCTTTTTATTCTGGTTACTGACCGCATCAACCTGCGCACTAACCTGCTACTTTCAACGTCCTTGCCATAGTTCTATAGAAAAAAAATAAATTTTATATTGAGGCATAGCTCGCAAATATATGTGCCTTAAATTAAATAATGATTGAACGATAGCCAAAACGACTTGATCATGACGCTATTATGCTAAATAAACTACATCGCTGGCGGCGCACGCGCTCCCGTTCAAAAACAGGATGGTTTTCGCGCAGTAAAAAATCAATACGCTGGACGATACGCCTAGCTATTTTTTTACTGGCGGTCGATACTTTTTATTTGATTCATATCTGGCCTAACTGGACCACATTCAAACAGGGCAGCGTTAAAAAATCTAACTTTATTAAAAACTATCAGCAACAGCGTAGAACACATAAAAATTTAGCACCGTTACACTGGCAACCAGTAAGGTTGGATAACATTTCAAATCATATGCGCCGTGCCGTTATCATTGGTGAAGATGCTCGTTTTTATGAACACAATGGTTTTGATCTCAACGCGTTACGAGATGCCATGAGCTACAACATAGAAAAGAAGCGCTTTAAATACGGGGGCAGTACCCTTTCACAACAAACCATAAAAAATATGTTCTTTAGTGGTTCACGCGATCCACTGCGAAAATGGCATGAATTAATTTTTACCCTTGGCATGGAGTTTAACGTTAGCAAACACCGTATCTTAGAAACGTATTTAAATATTGCCGAACTAGGTAAAGGTATTTACGGGGTAGAAGCCGCCGCTCAATATTATTGGAACATCTCAGCTAGCGCATTAAGTAGTCGACAAGCTATTGAGCT
>Ga0055584_100008395_pt1 | contig 10132 bp, 4 predicted proteins | sample OSDHelmetaG_FD_58716 | JGI IMG/M metagenome (GOLD analysis project Ga0055584, IMG submission 58716) | Pelagic marine sediment microbial communities from the LTER site Helgoland, North Sea, for post-phytoplankton bloom and carbon turnover... | ecosystem: Environmental > Aquatic > Marine >...
TTGCGGCGGTACGGCTCCGCGACGACGATCTTCTCGAGGTGCGCGTCCTGGCCGCCCTCCTCGATCTCGTAGAAGATCCCGCCGAGGATCTGCGCACGCTCGTTGATCGCCACCAGGTAGCGATGCTCCAATCGGAAGCGCACATCCAGTTTGGCCGCCAGGAACAGACCGTGCAAACGCTCCACTTCCTTGGGGGTCAGCGCGTGACGCACACGGAAGCGGTTGCCGTCGAGATCCTCGACGTTGACGACCATCTCGCTGTGCTGGTCGCCGAGGTGGCTGTGGACGAAGTCCGCGCGGTCCTCGGGTTTGAGGTAGGGGAACGAGAGCCGTGTGAGGAAGTAGTCCTCGTCGGCCTCGAGTTCGTGCCGCGACCGTAGGTCGGCGACCGCGTCGATCAACTCGTCGCCCACCAACTCCTCGCTGCGCAACTTGGCGATCAGCTCCTCGAGGCCATCGGCGAGCGACGGGCTGACGTCACGGAAGACCGTCTCACGGAAGAAACGGATGCGTGTCTCCGGATACTCCTTGACGAGATCGGCCAGACCGTAGGTGTCGTAGAGCTCGAGCAGCGTCCTGGCCCTGGCTTGCGGCGTGGGATCTTCCCCCAGCGCCTCCCAGCGGCGGTACCGCTTTGCGGCAAAGAACAGGCGGCGTGGCAGGAAGCCGCGAAGCCGAACGATGTCGAGGTACTCGGAGAGCGATTGGAGCATCGCGTCGCTCTCGATCCCGTCGCTGGCGTCGAGCAACTTGTCGAAGGCCACCAGCCCCTCGTCCTCGCCGATGACCTCCATGATCGAGGAGAACACCACGTCCCACCCGACTCGACCTTCGAGGACCGGGTAGGCCGCTACGGCGCTCCCCAGGAAGTTCTCGTGCAGCGTTCGGATCATCGCATCCAGGCCGCGGTGTTCGCGTCGCGCGCTGACCGAGACCAGCCGCACGCCCGTCATGTAATCGTTGGTCGGCACAACGATGTTGTGCATGCCTTCCTCGGCGAGTTCCCAGCGCCGCCCGGAGCGTTGCCAGAAATCGACGTACGCGGACAGCGCCGTCCACGCCAGGAAGGGCCACTGGTCGCGCAGGCGGACACCCTCGTCATCACGTCTGGACAGGCGCAGCATCGCGCGCGCGAGCGTCTCGCCGGAGATGAACTCCTCGCTCCACATCCCGTAGCGGGACCAGTAACCGCCGAAATCCTCGACCAGCGGCGGGCCGATCTCGGAGGCGCCGCTCACGATCAGCCAGTGAATCTCCTCGAGGACCTCGGTCTCGGTGAGTTCGTGGTTGACGTTGACGGCCACGTCGTACGACCCCTGGTAGCGCGTCTGGAGCGTCACGCGAAACACCGATTTGCCATGCCGTTCGCCGAGCAGCCGGATCCAGACGCCCCCCGGCGGGATGTCGCTCAGGCGGATCAGGGCGCCCCGCGAGAACAGGAACACGGCCTCGCGCAGGATCGCGCTGTTGCGGATGGCGTCGAGCAGGCGCGGCTTGTCGCGATCGGAGACCGCATCGTCGAACTCGATCACGTCGTCCCAGTGGTACTCGAGACCCGTTTCGGGGTCGACGGCGATCTGCGCCGCGGGGCCGAGCCACTGACGGAAACCGTTGCGCAGGGTCACGATCGCCTCGGCGGCGAGGTTGCGGATGTGTTTCTTGGGGGACTTGAGTGTGACGCGCACCAGGAACGTGCGCATCGAGCGATACCGGACCGGGTGCGCCGCGCCGTATGCGGCGAGCAGGTCGAGCAGCGCACCGGCGAGTTCGTCGTACTCGCTGCCGCGATCGACCGAGAGACAGATCTCATCGGCGAGTTTCTGGAACGCGGCGATCCTGCTCGCGGACATGTTCTGCCGGCACAGTGCGTCGCGGGTCCCGGCATCGAGCAGCGGTGAGTCCGGTGTCAGGAAGCGTCGTAGCGTTTTAGAGAAGCGCCCGGCGCGTTCGTTGGCGACGAGCACGCGCAGCGCAACGCGGCGCACGTCGAGCGAGCCCGCGGACGAGGCCCGCGCCAGGACCAGACGCGCCGGCTCCGCGAGCGGGCCTTCTTCCTCGTCGAGCACCTGTTCAAGCAACTGGACCGCGGCCAGCGCGTCGTTGCGGTCCTCCGAGGCCAGCAGGCGAGCGGCGAGGTCGAGGTGCAGCAGGTCGTGCTCGCGGGTCTTCGCCGCCAGCGTCAGGGACTCATGGTCATCGATCGTGATGTGGTAAGGCGTGGCCCGGCCTTCCCAGCGGATGCCTTCCTCGGTGCGACCCGGACGCATCCGGTCGCCGGGCTCGAGGTCCACGAACTCGACGAGTTCCTCGTTTCCCAGCCACAGCCGCGGCGAATACAGCAGCGCGCCGAGGTTCAACGGACCTTTTGGGTGGCGGTAGTAACAGGAGCCGATCTGGACGAGGCCCTCGGAGTGGCGTTGGACGGCGAGCGACGACCCGCGTGAGGGCAGCACCAACTTGGCGTCGCCGATGCGGATGTCCTGGGCGGTCAGGCCGAGCCGCTGGAACAGCCAGTTGGGGAGTGTCAATTCGATCTCGCCGACTTTCAGGTTCGTGCGGCGGTAGAGCAGCTGGATCGTGTCCGAGAAGTTGCGCACGACGGTGTTGCGCCGCGGCGTTCCCTTGGCCGTCAGCTCGCCGTGCTCGGCGTCGATGTCACGGTCCATCAGGGCGAAATCGACGATCCTCTCGTACGGCGCGAGGAACTTGTTCACCGAGACCACGAGCGAGCGGAAGTGCTCGCGCACCTCCGCCGGGTCGGCGGCGGAGAAGTCCATCCCCGAGTAGTCGGGGTTGGGCCAGATCAGCACCGTGTTGAATTCGCGGTGGTCGCCGACGAGAAACGCGCGGCCGACGGCTTCGAAATCCCTGAACAGGTTCTCGATCCGCTGCGGTGCGATCGTCTCGCCCTTGATGTTCTTGTAGATTTCCTTCTTGCGGTCGACCAGCCGGTAATGTCCGTCGCGGTCGACCTCCATCAGGTCTCCGGTGTGGAACCAGCCGTCTTCGTCGAACGAGGGCTCGCCATCGGGCGGATCCAGGTAACCGGCCATCACGTAGGGGCCGCGGACGAGCATCTCACCATCCTCGGCGACCGCCGTCTCGATCCCGGGCAACGGGATCCCCAGCGTGTCGTCACGGTACCCGCCGATCGGGTTCATCGTGATCCCGCCGGTCGCCTCGGTCATGCCGAACCCGCTGATGAGCTCGACACCTTGCCGTTGAAAGAAGCGAAAGATGTCGGGGTCGAGGTGCCCCGCCGCCGACAACCCCCAACGCAGGCGGCCGCCGGTGACGTATTCGGTTGCCGCCAGCATCTCCGGATCGCTGGCCGCGATCGGATCGGCGCGCGCGGTGATCATCTCGTGCAACTGGATCCACTTCTTCGGCACGCTGATGAACACGGTCGGCCTGTACTGTCGCATCCCCGCCATCAACGCCTGCGGAGACGGGTTGTCCAGGAAGCAGTACGTCGCGCCCCAGAAGGCGCAGCCCAGCATCTCGAAGAATCGGCCGAACGTGTGGAACAGCGGCAAGAAGCAGATGAAGACGTCGTTCTCGCCGACCTCCGGCATCGCCAGCGCCCGGGCGAAACGCTTGAAGACGAGGTTGCGGTGGGTGAACACGATGCCCTTGGGGGTGCCCGTCGTGCCCGATGTGTACATCACGCTCACATGGTCGTCCGGGTGGGTCTCGCGACCGCGTTGTTCGGGGAGCGCAGCGGGGGTTCTCTCGGCGTGTGCGAGAAATTCTTCCCAGGACAGGATGCCTTCCTGTTTACGCTCGAGCGCCTCGATCGAGACAACGTGATCGAGTTCCGGGAGCTCTTCCCGTGCGCGCAGGACCTTCTTGAGTTGTTTCGTGTTCGAGACCACGACGGTGCCGGCGTTCGAATGCTCGAGGATGTACCGCACGTGGGCGTCGGTCGAATTCGCCGGGACCATGACGTTGAATAGCCCGCTGCAGAGGCAGGCGAGATCGACGAGCGCCATCTCCACCCGGTTCTCGGAGAGGATCGCGACCGGTTTCGGTTGTTCGCGTCCATCGAGCCCGTAGAGCGCCCGTGCGATCAATTCGATGCGAGCCCGTGTGCGACGCCAGGTCAGGTTGCGTACCCGACCGCCCTGGCTGTAGCGGAACAGGACGCGGGAGCCGTACTTTTCGGCGCGCTGCCGGAACAGTGGGCCGACGGTCAGCCCGGTGGCCTCGATGCCGGCGAGGAACCGCTCGCCCCAGGCGTCCCGGTCGGCGGGATCGATCTTGCGCAGCACGGCCGGGCGTCGAAAGAGGTCCAGCAGGTCGGTGATCGGGGCTGCGTCGTTCCGCTCCAGCGCGCGATCGAATAGTGCCCCCAGCGACTCGACCGGCAGCCCCTCGAGCCACGGATCGGGGTCGATGGCCTCCCGCAACGCGCACACGACCGCGATGTCGGGTCCGGCATCCCCGCCGGCCCCGTCCAGGGATGCAGCCAGCCGGTTCACAGCCTCGTCAGTCGGCAGGGTCGCCAACCCGGCCAGCCCCGGAGGCTGCCGTGGATTCTCGATGGGGGGTGTGAGGTCCATGGTTCTCTCGTTATTCGGTCCTGAGGACTTGCCCTGACCGGTGGATCGGGAGGATTATAGAGGTCGCACGGGTCCTTTGAACACGAGACGGGGAGACTCTCTTGACGGCCTTCCATACAGCCATTATTTCGGTCGGCAAGATCGACGACGAAGAATTGCGTCTGGTGACCGCCCGGGTTGCGCGTCTGCTACGTGATCCGCTGGAGATCCGGGGCAAGCTGCCGGTGCCGCAGGGCGCCCATGACTCCGAGCGCGGGCAATTTCGCGCCTCCGAGGTGATGAAGGCGGCTCGTTCGATGTCTCCTCAGCTCGGATCGGGCAAGCTCGTCGGATCGGAGGGCGAAGAGGAGGGTAAGCCGCCGCTCAAAACCGACGCCTACCTCTTCGTCACGGACGTGGACCTCTTCACGGCCAACACGGACGGCGTGTTCTCAGCCCTGATGAGCAAATCCGGCCTCGCGGTTTCTTCGGTGCGGCGCCTTCGCGAGTCCTTCTATCGGCGTAGCGCCGATCTCAACAAACAGCGCGCGCGGTTGGTCAAGGAGATGGCACGCATGGCTGCGCGGCTGCGCGGCGCGAAGGAATGCGTCGACCCGACCTGCGTGCTGGGAGCCTCCAAACACCTCGCCGACCTGGACATGAAGGAAGAGCGTTTCTGCCGCCCGTGTTCGCTGCACCTGTTCGAAGGTACCGTGAGGATCTGACGTGTCGGGCTGGGAGAACAAGGCTCGCGACGTGATCGTGATGATTCTCGGCGGCGGTCGTGGTTCGCGGCTCGATCCGCTGACGCGGATGCGTTCCAAGCCCGCCGTGCCGATCGCCGGCAAGTACCGGCTGATCGACATCCCGATCAGCAACGCGATTCATTCCGGCATGGAGCGGATGTTGGTGCTGACCCAGTTCAACTCCAACTCGCTGCACCGGCACCTGACGCAAACCTATAAATTCGACATCTTCTCCCGTGGTTTCGTCCGCTTGCTCGCGGCCCAGCAGACGCCGGTGCATGACGGCTGGTTCCAGGGGACCGCGGACGCCGTGCGGCGCAACCTCGGGACGTTGCGCGGGCTTGACGGCGATCTCGTGCTGATCCTCGCCGGCGATCACATGTACCGCATGGACTACCGGCACATGCTCCGCGACCACATCGAGAGCGGGGCCGACATTTCGCTGTCGCTGTTGCCCTGCTCCGAGGAGGAGATCGGCGATTTCGGCGCCGTGCGCGTCGACGACAATGGCACGGTCGTCGAGTTCCGCGAGAAGCCGCAGACCGCCCAGGGACGGGAGGGGATGACCGTAGCTCCCGAATTGCTCGCGGCTCGCGGCGTGGACGGCTCGCGCCCGTACCTCGCGTCGATGGGGATCTACCTGTTCCGCAAGCAGGTCCTGTTCGACTGCCTGGAGAACGACCTGATCGACTTCGGCAACGACGTGATGCCGGCGTCGCTTGAAAAATACAAAGTCGGCACCCACTTCTTCGACGGCTACTGGCGCGACATCGGGACGATCCGCTCGTTCTACGAGGCGCACATGGACATGGTGGGGCCGGACCCGCCGTTTGACTGGTACGACGTGGATTGGCCGTTCTATACGCACCCGCGCTACCTGCCCGGGTCGTTACTCCGTGGCTGCCGCTTCAACGACACCGTGCTCGCCGGAGGCGCCACGATCCACGAGTCCACTCTCGAACAGTCCGTGATCGGGCTTCGCACGCGGATGAGCAAGGCGACCGTGCGCCGTACGCTCATCATGGGTGCCGAGGACACGCCACCGCCGAGTCCCGCGGGGATCCCGGAGGTCGGGATCGGCGAGGGCTCGCTGATCCAGGACGCGATCATCGACCTGAATGCCCGTATCGGGCGTAACGTGCGGATCGTCAACAAGGACGGCCTCAGGGAGGCCGAGGGCGACAGTTGGGTGATCCGCGACGGGATCGTCGTCGTGCGCAAGAACGGCGTGATCCCGGACGGCACCACGATCTAGGCCGTGCGAATTCTCGCGGCGTTGCTGGTGTCGATCGCTGCCACCGGTTGTCTTCCGGCCCAGGGGGATGCCGAGCAGCCGCCCGCCGCGGCGGACAGCGTGGCGGACGCAACGCCCGACCCGGCAACCTCCGCGTATGTCGGTCGCGATAGTTGCCGCGAGTGTCACGAGGGCAACTTCGTCAACTTCGTCAAGACCGGGATGGGTCGTTCGTTCTACCCGATGAGCGCCGACAACCTCGTCGAGGATTGGTGGGAGCACAACGAGTTCACGGACCCGCGCACGGCCGTGACCTATCGCATGACCGAACGCGACGGACGGTTCTTCCAGCGACAGTTCGTGCTCGACGCAGCGGGCCAGGAGACGGCAGTTGATGAGCACGAGCTGATCTACGTCGTCGGCTCGAACAACCACAGCCGCGGTTACATCGTCAAGCGGGACGGGAAGCTATTTCAGGCTCCCGTCTGCTGGGACCCGACGAAACAGTTCTGGATGTATTGCCCCGGTTACGAGTTCAATAACGAGCACTTCGGCCGCGAGACGTCCAGCAGTTGCCTGTTCTGCCACAACGGCCGGGTCGAACGGGTCGAGGGTGAGCGAAACCTGTACCACGAACCGTTGTCGATGGGGATCGGCTGCGAGCGTTGTCACGGACCGGGGGGTCTGCATCTCGAGGCCCGCAAGGAACCACCGGATCCCTGGGGCGTTGAGGGGCAACCGGACCCGACGATCGTCAATCCTCGCCGCCTACCGACTGAGAATCGACGTGAAGTCTGTTTCCAGTGCCACCTCGGCGACACCAGCGCGACGGTCCGCGTCCAACGCCACGGGCGCGACGCCGAGGAGTTTCGCCCCGGGATGCGGATCACGGACATCTTCGTGCCGTTCCGCTACGTGCAGCCGACCGTGTCGAGTTACAGCCTGGTGTCCCAGGCCGATCGCATGATCCTCAGCCGTTGTTACACCGAAAGCGATGGCGGACTCGAGTGCCTGACGTGTCACAACCCGCACATCCCGGTGTACGGCAAGCCGGTCGGGGAGTACCGCGATAACTGCAGGACCTGCCACGATCTCGAGGCATGCGAAGCGACGGACGAGACACGCGCGACGACGGATCCGCCGGACAACTGCGTGGCCTGTCACATGCGTCGAGCGGAGGCGAACGACCGCCTCTACGCGATGTTCACCGATCACTGGATTCGGCGAGACGCGGCGGAGACGAAACCTGATCGTCGAACTCGTTTCGAGCTCGAGCCGATCTTCCCTGAAGTGTTCACGACGTACCCTGCCGGCGAGCAGGCGTTCTATCGCGGGCGGGCACATTATCTCCGCGGGCTAGGTTCGTCGCCGGAGGTGTCCCGCTGGCACATGCAAAACGCAGCCGCGGCTTTCGAGCAGGCTATCGGCAACGATTTCGGTGTCACCGAGGCGTGGTTCTTCCTGGGTAAGACGCGAGCCTACGCGCGACGACACGAGGACGCGCTCGTCGCTTACGGTCAGGCCCTCAAGCTCGACCCGGCTCACCACGATACGTCGTATGCCGCGGCACAGGCGCTCGTCACGGTCGGGCGCTACGAGGAAGCGGCGTCACTTCTTTCCGGGATGCTCGAGCGCGATCCGGGGAACGCCCTGGCGCTCGCGGAGACCGGACGCGTGTTCTGGACCGTCGGTCGTTACGACGATGCACTCGGTTTCTATCGACGCGCCGTCCAGGAAGAACCCTGGAATCCGGAGTTCCGCCTCAATCTGGGTATGACCCTCGCTTCGCTCGGGCGCATGGGCGAGGCCGCCGACGCCGGCCTCGAGGCCGTACGGCTCAACCCCGACGATCCCCAGATCTGGGAATTCCTGGTCAACGCGGGGCGCGAAGCGGGGCGCGAAGACCTGCAACGCGAAGCCCGCCGGCAGGCGAATCGCCTGAAAAACCCTGCACCGTAGGGGTTTCCCGAATTGGCCAGTCGGAAACTCACAATAACGCCAGAGGCGTTATTTTTCTTATCTTTAACTACATGGCGGAGCCAATCTGTAGCCGCTGGATCGGGCAGGCCGAGCGGCCGGTTCCACGCTACACGTCCTACCCGACAGCGCACTGTTTCACCCCCGAGGTGACACCGGCAAGTTATGCCTCCTGGCTTTCCGATCTCAGCGGTCCGATCGCCCTTTACGTTCACTTTCCGTTCTGCTTCGAGCGCTGCAACTACTGCGCGTGCAACGTGATCGCCACACGCCATCAGGACGCCGCCGCCGGGTACCTGACGTTGCTCGATCGCGAAGCGCTCGCGGTGTCGGAGAAATTTCGCGAACAGCCACACGTGACGCGCATGCACTGGGGCGGCGGAACGCCGACGTACTACAGTCCGCAGCAAATCGAACGCGCGATGAAGTCGATCCGTAGTCGTTTCGATCTTGCCTCGGACGCGGAGATCAGCGTCGAGGCCGACCCGCGGGTCACGACACGCGAGCAACTCCAGACGCTTGGCAACCTCGGATTCAACCGTCTGTCGGTGGGTGTCCAGGATTTCGCACCCGCCGTGCAAGCGGTGATCGGTCGAGCTCAGTCCGCCGAGACGACGCGGCGCGTGATCCACAACGCGCGGTCGCTGGGCTTCGGGTCGGTCAACGTCGATCTCGTCTACGGGCTGCCGCTCCAGAGCGTTCAACGCATCGAGGGGACGATGCGGTCCGTGATCGAGATGCGCCCCGACCGGGTCGCGATCTACGGGTACGCCCACGTGCCGGAACTGGTGGCCCACCAGCGCAAGATCGATACCGCGACGGTGCCCGGTGTGGAGCTGCGCTGGAAGCTGGAAGAAACGGCCCGCGAGATGCTGGTGGGTGCGGGTTACGCGCAGGTCGGTCTCGATCACTTTGCGTTGCCTACCGACTCCCTCGCGGACGCCGCAAGGCATCGCACCGTGCACCGTGACTTCATGGGCTACACGACGCGGAGAAACCCGACGCAGATCGGCCTCGGCGTGTCCTCGATCAGTGAACTGCCGCAGGGGTTGGTCCAGAACGTCAAGAAGATCTCGGCTTACCAGTCGGCGCTCGATCAGGGGCTGTTGCCTACCGCCCGCGGCTGCGTGACCGACGCGGACGATCTCATCCGTCGTGACCTGATCCAGCATCTCATGTGTGACCTCGAGTTGCGTTTCGCGGAGATCGAGCGCGTCCATGGCGTACGCTTTACGGAATACTTCGCAGCCGAGTTGAAGGAACTTCATGGGCCGGGCGGGCTAGTCTCGCTCGGTATCGTCCGTCAGACCGGCATCGGGCTGGTCATCGACCCCTCGGCCCGCTGCCTCGTGCGCAACGTCTGCTACCTTTTTGATCGTCGCGCGCGTGCAGCGCACGTATCGGCACAGCAGATGTCCAGCGCGATCTGAACGGCCAATCCCGCCGCCCGAAAAGGAGAGCATCGTGGAAATCGGAAAAGACACCCCTGTAGGTCACCTTGCGGCTGAACATCCGGCCGCGACCCGGGTGTTCCATCGTTTCGGGATCGACTTCTGTTGCGGTGGCGGGAAATCGCTCGCCGCCGCCGGCGCAGCCAAGGGCGTCGATGCGGACGTCCTGCTCGAAGCGGTCCG
>Ga0055584_100008396_pt1 | contig 10132 bp, 9 predicted proteins | sample OSDHelmetaG_FD_58716 | JGI IMG/M metagenome (GOLD analysis project Ga0055584, IMG submission 58716) | Pelagic marine sediment microbial communities from the LTER site Helgoland, North Sea, for post-phytoplankton bloom and carbon turnover... | ecosystem: Environmental > Aquatic > Marine >...
TCCTTCCAGCTAGCTGGAAGGACTACTATGTCAGATTAAGTCGGAACTAATTCAGTTTAATCAATAGATTAGAATCAGTTCGGTTTAGGCCTCTGCTTGTTCTTTCTGTTCGTCTGCACTTGCCTCAATGTGGGGCTTGGAAGTGACTTCAGTTACTTTGTTCTCTTCCTTCGATTTTTGAAGGCGTTCAAGTTTGCGCTGCATAGACAAAATGTCAGTCTTGAGAGCCTCTATCTTACGTTCTGTTTGTTTGATCTGCCTGGCAGTTTTATCGTTTTCTTCGCGCTCTTGAAGCATCTGGTCATGACGCAGCATGTCTTCTAACTTGTAGAGTTGGTCCTTCTTGCGAGTAAAAGCGGCTCCCAGGTTTTCGGTAAATTCTTCCCGCTCAACCGAGCGAAGGCTTTTCACTTCGGCATAAACCAGTTCTCGGGCTTCGCGGTATGATGCCCAAAGGTCGTCGTCGTGGTCGCGTCCAGCGGATCCCGCTTTTTTCCATGCAGCGAGTGATTCTTCTAGGCGAATTTGCAGCTCTCTGGAGGTCGCTCCTATCGGGAAAAGTGGCAAGTCGGAGATCAAGATCTTCTTGCGTTCTAGGGCGATAGCTCTTTGTTCTTCTTTCAGTTCAAAGAAGGTCGAACGCTTATCAAAGAATGATTTTCTAACGGCGTTCCAGGTTTTGTTAAGGCTGCTATCCTCTCGGCGACCCGCTGAACCACAACTCTTCCACTGTTCTTCCAGTTCTTTTCTGGTTTTTTCCGCGTCTTTCCAGTGGATTTTGAGAGGATCAGGTTCTGTGAGTAAAGCGAGCTGTTCGATAATGGCATTCTTGTCAGCTGCCGCCGATTGGCGAGCAGCCTTTTGTTCCTGTCCAAAGTGTCGAATGCGGGCGAAGACTTCCTGCTCTAACGCATGGAACTGATCATTCAGGTCCTCATCGAACCCTTCTGTTGCTGGGCCAAGGTCACGCCATTGGCTGAGAAGGTCATCTTTCCTATCTCTAACGGATTGAAGTTCTGCTTCACTGGCAATGAATTGTCCATTGAGGCTGGTCATTTCCGCAAGTAATTTGCGCTTTTCACTCTCCGCCAACTGAGCTTCTTGTTCTTGGCGTTCAGCGTAGATCGAATAGCTTTCGATGAAGGCAGATTTTGTCGCTTCAAACTGGCGCGTTAACGCTGCTTCTTGATCGCCGGCTGGACCATAGGATTTCCAACGCGCAACTAAATCACTGACCCGGGCATCAGCTTCGTCCCAACCTTCGCCCTGCGCTAGCAACTCCATGTCAGCATTGCAGGCCTTCTTGGCTTGAGCGTTGCCGTCGTGGTCATTGAGCGCGAACTCTCTGCGTTCTGCGAATTGAGCCTTTGCGGCTTCAAACCTCTTGGCAAGAGGAGTGTCATTCTCTGATCCTGCCGAGGGAAGCGCATTCCAAGAGGCGTCCAAACGTTTAAAGGTACGCTCTGTTTCCAGCCAATCGGATGATTTGGACCAATCATCGGCATCTCTGATCAGCTTCAGTTTGCGATTTTTGTTAGCGTCCGCCTGAGATTGAAGCTCGGAAATTGTTCCTGACAACTTGCGCTCTAAGCTTTGCAAGTCTCCAAGGCCCGGGTCGGCTTTCAGCTTCTCTTCCAAAGATCTTAGATCACCTAGATGAGAAACGCCATCTTCGGCTGCGGTCGCTTCTTCCAGTGCCCGATCGACGGTTTGCACGTTCCTTTCGAACAGTTCAGCATATTTCAGCAAAGCCGCCTTTTTGTCGCCGCCAGCTTTGCCGATAATTTTTTGATCACCACCGCGCAGCCTCACATTTCCAGCCGCATCAACGAAGCCCCAACGGGTTAACTCAACTTCCTCAGCACTCAGGCGTACTTTCTTCTTCTTGGGCTTTGTGTTCTGGCGAACAGCCTTAGACTTTTTCGCGGAGCTTGCTTTCGCCTTTGTTGGCGAGGTTTCGAAATAGGTAATTTGTGGGGCAACGAGCCAGCGCCAAATGCGCTTGATGAGCCCAGCTTTTTTTGTAGCCATGGTGAACTTTCTTATGGTCGCGTATGCCAGGAGGGCAAAAAGGCGCCTTCCCGTGTGGTTCTTTGAGTTAGGAAGTTTTCTCTGTAACGCGAATCGGGAATCTTGGAAAGATCAAAGAATGGCTGGTTTCTAGAAACCGCCCTTGTCGATGGCTATCGCTGCGGCCCCGATCGCTGCAGCAACAACGAGCCCGGCTAAGACAGCGAAGAAAATTTTCCAGCCGCTGTAAGGTCTTTCGCCGAAGACTTCCCCGTTACGTCCATTCACAGCAAGCCGATAGGTTTTGCCTTTGAACTGGAAAGCCGAAAGCCATAGCGGCAACAGGATATGTTTGAATGAAGTGTCATCATGTTTGGTGTCAGCATCTTGAATTCGCTGGTGATCCCCACCGATATCGCGGCGGATGTCGTTGTAAATCACGGAGCTCATGATTTCCTGCGCTTGGACGAAAGCATCGTCTACTTCAACCTGATAGCTTTCGGCGCGGAACCCTATAAGAAAGTCTTTTTGATAGCTCTCCAGAGATGAAAGGTCCCAACCGCTTATTCGGTCCAACGTTTTCCTAGGCAGAGAATGAGAGCCGGGAACTAGAACGTCATCGAAAAAGCGAGCGACGGAGCCTTTCACCGATTTCCATTTCACTCTAACTTCGGTTCTGGTCGTGCGGACCTGCTTGCCGTCAACCATAGTGGTGTGGGGAACTTTGACGTAGTAGTTGGTGCCTCTTTGACCGCGATACTGTGTCTGGGTATCGCTGTCGAAGGTCCAATAGGGCAGATAAATACCAGTGAAATCACCATTTCCACGCGCGAAACGGGCGAGTTTAGAGGGCGCGAACCACAACCCTTTTAACCAACGTTGCATGGAACCGGCTGCTTCTTGCTTCGTGATGGCAAAGGGAAGCAACGCGTCTGGTTTTATCTGTTTGGAACTGCTGGTGTCTGCAACGGTGTCGGTGCCGCAGAAAGGGCAAGATCCAGCGTGTTCGTTGGCCTCAAAGCTGTATTCAGCAGCACAGGAATCACATTTAACTGTGATGTTTTCTTCAACCTGATGGCCAGCTTTCGCTTCTTGTATAGCTTGTCTTAGGTCGTGCTCTATGACCGGCTTGTTTTCCGATTCAATCTCGTTGCCGTGCCCGCAATGCTGGCAAGTGATAGAACGGCTTCCTGGTTGAAACTTGAGCAAAGAACCGCATTGAGAGCAGGGGTACTCTCTTTGGTTTTCTGCTGTGGTTTCTTGGAAGCCGTCCGACATTTTCTATTGAGGCGGAAGGGGCGGTGGCGCTGACTCTTCGAACAGGCCAGCAAGGCCGGCAATAGATGAGGCCTGAGCCCAGTTCCCCATGCCTTTGCACCAAACCAGAGAAGAAGGTTTGAGATGGCCAGCCGCAACTTCGTTCTTGAGTGCTTCCATGCCAAAAGGCCCGGTCTGCTGACCGTCCAGAGCGACGTAGAATTTTACTTCTTGATGGATGGGTGGCGGGCCAGCTTCTGTTGGGGCTTGATTTGAGAACATGGTGCCCATTTGTTGAGCCATGGCAACACCAATACCCATTCCAACGCCAGCACTGGCTGTGCCACCGCCTGGATTGGAAGCAGCAGATCGCATGGCTTCGGCGGCTTGGAATTTCGCGTAGTCGTTTAGATCTCCAGCAACGGCAACAGATGTGCGACGATCAAGGACTTCTTCCACGTTCTTGGGCATCGAGATATTCTCGATCAACAATTGACTAAGCTCCAGACCGTAGACATCAAAGTCGGAGCCGATACGTTGAGTCATGAAGGTCCCAAGATTCTCGTAATTGCCCGCCAGATCAAGGGCCGCAATATTGGATGTCCCCAAAACAGAGGCAAAACGAGAGACAATGAGGTTTCTCAATTGGTCCGTAATGTCGTCCGTAGTGAAGTGGCCATCGGTTCCTACAATCTCGGTCAAGAATTTCACAGGATCAGACAAGCGGATAGAATAGGTGCCAAAGGCCCGAAGGCGCATAGGACCAAACTCAGGATCCCGCAACATAATGGGGTTCTTGGTTCCCCATTTCAGGTCCGTAAAACGCTTCGTGTTGAAGAAATAGACTTCAGTTTTGAAGGGGCTCTCAAAGCCGTAGGGCCAGCTTTGCAGGGTTGAAAGGATCGGCATGTTGGCGGTTTCGAGCTGGTACATGCCCGGCCCGAAAACGTCAGCAATTTCACCTTCGTTGACCAGGACAGCCACTTGGGTTTCCCGCACCGTCAACATGGCACCGTATTTGATCTCGTTGCCATAACGCTCAAAACGGTAAACCATTGTGTCATTACTGTTGTCGAGCCATTCTATGACATCAACGAACTCGCCGGTTAGCTTATCCCACAAACCCATGAGAGCCTCCTTCTTTCACTTGTTGATTGATTAAGCAGCAGGTGCAGCTTCTTCAACTTCCTTGACGCGTGCTTCAGCCGACAACAAAGCTTTTTTCAAGTCAACTTCTGCTTTTGCCAAAGTGGCTTCTGCTTCACGGCGTTTAGCCTTGCCTTCATCAGCGATACGTAGGCTATCGTCGATGGTTTCAATGAGCAAGTTGTTGGCTTTCTCTACGGCTTCGATATCGAAAATTCCACGCTCAATCTGTTCACGAACCTTAACGTTGGCTTCCTTGAGGTTCTCCGCATTAGCAACCAAAAGATCGTTGGTCAGGTCACTGGCGGCTTCGAGTTTTTCTGCGGTTTGGCCAGAGCGGAAAATGGTGACGGCTTGAGCCAATTGCTGGCGCCATAGCGGCACAGTGTTGGCCACCGTTGAATTGATCTTTGTGACCAAAGCTTTGTCGTTTTCTTGGACCAAGCGGATAGATGGCAAAGATTGCATTGTTACTTGTCTGGTCAAAAGAAGATCGTGCACCCGGCGCTCTAGATCGTCACGAGCAGCACGAAGGTCGCGCACTTCTTGTGCTTTAACCATGTCCCCTGTTTTCTCTGCTTTCGCATGCAATGCAGGGATGGTCTTTTCGTCCAGCTCAGCAAGTTTCTGCTGGCCTGCCGCGATATAGAGTTCAAGGTCATGGAAGTAATCGAGGTTTGAATCGTAAAGGCGATCAAGGTGTTCGATATCTTTCAACAGTACAGTTTTGTGGCGCTCAAGATCATCCGTGATGCCACCAATCTGATCTTTCACCGTGTCATACTTGTCGAGGAAGCCCATGAGAGGTGTCTTCCAACCGAACAGCTTTGCGAAGAAACCCTGCTTCTTGCCAAGGTCGAGGCCTTTGACGTCTAGGTCACGGATTTTTTGAACCATCGTGCCGAGCGCGTCACCAGCAGGCCCCACATCCTTGTTACGAACGCCTTCCAACATATTGTCAGATACGGTACTTAGTTTTTCCTGTGCCTTCGTGCCGAAATAGATCACGGAATGTGTGTCCGTCATGTCCAGTTCCGCCATCAATTCTTTGATGCGAGCTGGATCTTTCTTGCCTTCTAAATCTAGTTCCAAATCAGCATGAACTGATTCTGCAAGAACGAGTGTGTCTTTAGGTTTGGTGGCCATTGTTGTAATCCCTCCTGAATGGGGTGTTAGTGACGGTGTCAGACGACACCTTCTTTTTCCAATTGAATTCTCAGGACGTCTATTTCGACATCCAACTCTTGTGCATTGTTATCGAGTAACCGCTGCTCCTGCAGCTCGAAGGTTTCTTCGATGGTGGTCAAAACATTGCGAAAGTTCTCGTGTAGGGTAGAGCCTGCATGGTCATCTTGCTGTTTAGCGTACATTGTAACCACGCGCTCTGTACCCTCCAAATAGGTAACTAAGAATTTCCGAGACCGATCGAGATCGCGCGGGTCTTCTTCAATCCGGGCTATAACGGCTCGCGCGTTAAATGCAATACGGGCCAGTCGGTCTTTAAGCTCGCGGTTGTTAATCATACGCGCGTTGGTTTCTATAGCCGTAATTTTTTGGTCGGCTTCTCTTAAAGCATCAATAACACGCTCGGTCCTCAAGCCAGCCTTTGCGGCGACCTCTTTCGGAATAATCTTGTCGTTCCTCGGGTCGAATCCATAGCCGTAGAGCAAGGCAGCTAAAGCAACAGCGCCAGCCAATATAGAAAGCATGAGACTATTTCCAGCGCACAGCCAGGAAACAGCAAAGAATGACCCGCTCAAAAGGAGAGAACCAAAGAGTTTTCTGGGTGCTTTTGGGGCGTAGGCTATCTTTTTCTTGTTGAATTCGGCTTCGGCCTTGATACCCTTTTTGATCGACGCTGCGGCAATCCATCCGACGATATGGGAAGCGAGCGCGGTAAAGGCTACTGTTGTATTGCCTGTTACAAACCCAATCACAAAAACTGGGATGAGGATCAGGGGCAAAAGGTAAAGCGGCCAACTGCCTAAACCAGCGGGCAGGCTTGTTGGCTTCATGTCTTTTGAACTTACGCGCTTGGCAACCATGTTCACGCAATCCCTTTGTCGAAAGGAGAATAGGAAACCGTTGCCCGCACGGCGTCGCTATTGAAACTGCTTGTGAAACTTCGAACCATTGATTGGCAAGAAAGGATCGACAGTAGAAGAACGAGGACTATCGCCGCAATCCCGATACGTAGGCCAGATTTCATGAAAGACCCCAAAATTAGATAAAAATTTATTTAACCCTTGGCTTATATAGGGTCAAGCGAAAGCATTTTCCATGGTTAGATCGAAATTTAGCACAGAGAAGTGCCAGGGTTAAGCATTCAATGGTCGGAATTCACAAGTGTGGGTGTTCACAAAAAGAACAGCAGGCACCTGCTTTGACTTGTACGAGGCTGCTGTTCGCATTAGTCTAGAAAACTATGAAACGTCTCTATCTTCTTCGTCATGGAAAATCAGGTTGGGAAAATCCAGATCTCAATGATTTTCAAAGACCCCTCACAGAACGTGGCCGGTCCGATGTCCCTCTTATCGGACGTTATATGGCTGACAAGGGCTATAACCCAGATCGGGTTTTGTGTTCTACCTCGGTGAGGACACAAGAGACATGGGAACTCGTAGAACCAGAGCTTCCTAAAACCGATAGGGATGTGCGTTTCAGCAACCGTCTTTATTTGGCGATCCCTGAGCAAGTGATGTCACAGGTCCAAAACACCAGTGATGAAAGCCGCGCTTTACTCGTCATTGGTCACAATCCCGGCATGCAAGAGTCGGCCATGGGGTTCTCGAAGAGCCGTAGCTCAGAGCATTATCGGAAGATTGAGGACGTTTTTCCGTCGGCCGGATTGGCAGTTTTGCAGTTCTCGGTGGATAATTGGGAAGACGCATTCGCCGGTGCTGGCGAGCTCATCGACTTTTATACCCCAAAAGACTTCTAATCCGATTGAATTTTCCGATTCCCTTTTGTGAGTTTCATGATAGTCTCTCGTGTCGAGAGGATGAATTATGAAGACTTACGCTATTCCCGTTGAAAAACTCTATGTGCCTGTAAAAAAGCGCCAAGAGGTAGAGCAAGACAAAGTGGATACTTTGGCGGAAGACATCATTGAAAATGGCCTGAAGGTGCCGATCCAAGTGCGCAAAGATGAGGCTAAATCCAGATTGGTCTTGGTGGAAGGCGCTCATCGTTTGGAGGCTTACAGAGCACTGGGTGAAGAACATATTCCAGGCATTATCGTCCAAGCAAAAAAATTCTAGTTCTTACGAGCACATTGAAGGGTATCAGCAGATGTCACAAAAAGAACCCGCTGATCATTCTTCAGAAAACGATTACCCAAAACTATGGCTGGCGACATTTGCCGTTATGCTCGCTTGCGTGTCGTTTGGAACAGTCCCCTATTTTGCTAAGTCTCTGACGGACGCTGGACTGTCTTCCAGCGCCATTGCCTTTTATCGCTATATCTTGTCCGCCATTATTTTTGCTCCATTCTTGTTCAAGGATCGGTCGAATTTCCCAATTGCTTATTGGGGTTTTTTTTCAGGGATCGTGGTCGGGGTAACCTGGATCGGCTATGTTGTAGCGATTGAAACGGTACCGGTGTCCACCGCGGGCGTGATTTACATGTCCTATCCTGTCTTCACGTTGATCATTGGTTGGATCTTTTTCAAAAATCGACTGGGCTGGCGATCAATGGTTGCGGCGCTTTCAATTCTGATCGCCGCGACCATTGCGACGGCGCCGGAAGCAATAACGGGGGACGATTGGCCGTCTATTCTAATGTTGCTGGCAACGCCTTTGGGATTTGGATTTGGCATTAACATTTTGACCACGAAGTTGATTGCTATCCCTCCAATCGCCCGACCAGGCAGCTTTTGCCTTGGCGCCGTTGTTGGATTGGCACCGATGCTTTGGTTGATGGACGATGGTGTTGTGCTGCCACCAGATTCTCGCTCTTGGTTATTGATAGCAGGCATTGGTTTGCTGACAGCGGTGGTGCCTCAAATTCTGTACACTTATTTTGCACCAAAAATAGGCGCAGCGAGAACCGCCATGGCGGGATCTGTCGAGTTACCAACAATGTTTCTGGTTGGGGCACTGGCTTTTGGAGAAGCATTAACCTGGCATCAATTGGTTGCCGGGGGAATTGTCGTTTCAGCAATTGCCTTGACCCCTGCAAGAGCGAACAGAAATGTGTCGACTAATTTAACCTTACAAAAAGAAGACCAAGATGGATGATTTTTTCAACGGATCAGTGAAGCGTTTCGGAAAAGGACTGTCCGTTAGTCAGGATTTGCCTGACAACAAGTTCTTGACCCAGATCATGAATCGAGGGTCTTGTCGAAAATTCAATGATCAGCCAGTCTCCGATGAACTTCTAAATGCTCTATGCGCGGTTGCTTTGGCCAGCCCAAGCAAAAGCGACCTACAGCAAAGGGACATCATTCTGATCGAAGAGCAGGAACTTCGTGATACCATAAGACCACTCTTGGGTGCCTCAGGTTGGGCTGCCGAAGCGCCGGCCTTTTTAGTGTTTTGCGGAAACAACAGACGGCAACGACAGCTTCACGCCTTACACGGAATTCCATTTTCTAACGATCATTTTGACCCTCTGTTCAACGCGATAGGTGATGCAGCGATTGCTTTAGCAACTTTTGTGACGGCGGCAGAAAGCCAAGGGCTAGGCACTTGCCCGATCAGCCAAATTCGCAATTCTCCCGATCAAGTGAATGATCTGCTAAATTTGCCCGACTACGTTTTCCCTTTTGCAGCTCTGGCTGTTGGCTGGCCGGTTGGTGACGACAATGAAATCAGCCCTCGATTATCTCTTCGAGCTACGGTTCATTGCAGCCGTTTTGATGACAGCTCCACACAGCCAGGTATCGAAGAGTATGATGAGCGACGTAGGGAGATGATGCCCTACAAAAAACAGAGACACACGGATCTTTTTGGAAAGAGTGGAACTTATTGTTGGTCAGAAGAAAAAGCACGGCATTACTCGCAAAGTGAACGCGCCGACTTCGGGAGTTACCTAAAGAAAAAGGGCTTCAAGCTGCTCTAGCTTGAAGCCCTTCTGTCTCGTGTTGGTTTCCTGATTAGCTCAGATCACCGCAAGCTTTTTGAATGCGTATGCAAGCTGTTTCGAGTGCTTCGTTGCTGGTCGCATAAGAAATGCGGAAGTGAGGGCTGAGACCGAAGGCTTCACCTTGAACAGCCGCAACCAAATGATCTTCAAGAAGGTATTCAACGAAATCGCTGTCGCTTTCGATTGTTTTACCCGCTGGTGTTTTCTTGCCGATGCAGCCAGCCACAGAAGGGTAGACGTAGAATGCGCCTTCTGGTGACTTGCATTCAATCCCTTTGGCCTGATTCAACATGGATACAACCATATCGCGGCGTTCAACGAATTTTTCATTGTGCTTGGCGATGAAGTCCTGAGGGCCGTTCAAGGCTTCGACAGCTGCCGCCTGAGAAACAGAACAAGGGTTAGATGTGCTTTGGCTTTGCACTTTGCCCATGGCTTTGATCAGGTCAACAGGACCGCCTGCGTAACCAATGCGCCAGCCAGTCATACAGTAGGTTTTTGACACACCGTTGATGGTCAAAGTGCGATCTGCGATCGCTGGCTCAACCTCGGCCGGTGTAACAAATTTAAAGTTATCATAAACAAGATGTTCATACATATCATCGGTCATAACCCAGACATGAGGATGCTTGA
>Ga0055584_100008398_pt1 | contig 10130 bp, 8 predicted proteins | sample OSDHelmetaG_FD_58716 | JGI IMG/M metagenome (GOLD analysis project Ga0055584, IMG submission 58716) | Pelagic marine sediment microbial communities from the LTER site Helgoland, North Sea, for post-phytoplankton bloom and carbon turnover... | ecosystem: Environmental > Aquatic > Marine >...
GGCGGGCTGTCTGGATTAACGCTTCTTGCTCATCTGTCAGTGTCGGATCGAACATATCAATTACCTCAATTCTCTACCTTAGGGGCTGAACGCCTGTTGTTCCAGTGGGAAGGGACACCGGATCGCGGCTCTGGCTTCCTCGGCAAACGGGGCCAAACAGGGTAGAAGACTTCCGTGACAAGCAGCAAGGATTGGGGATTTGCCGAGAACCTGGACGGGATTCGCGGCGAGGTCGCGATCGCCGGGGTCGGCGAGTCCGAACATACGCGTGCCTCGGGTCGGACACCGAGTGAAATCACCGCTCAGGCCATCGAACGTGCCCTCGAGGATGCCGGCCTGCCTCCCGATCAAGTGGACGGACTGATGTGGAACTCCACTCTCGACGGATTCGATGGCCAGGCCTTCCGCGATCATTTCGACGTCCAGCAGGAAATTTGGGAATCCGACCAGGGCGGCGGCATGGTCTGGGCCGGGACCGCTCCCTATCAGGCAGCGCAAGCATTACGCAGGGGCCAGGCGAAATATATTCTCAATATCTTCTCGGTTGCCTGGGCTACCCAACGCGCCGACATGACCGGTGGACCCGGACAGTTCCACGCAGCCGAACTCTTCAAGCAAAACCTCGAATTGCCATTTGGCTGGTTTCCCCAACCCATCTATTTCGCCACCATTGCGCGCCGACATATGCACGAATTCGGGACCACCGAAGATCAGCTGGGTGCCATCGCGGTCGCTGGCCGTCGTCATGCGAACCATAACCCCGCCGCCGTGCTCCACGAGCGGCCACTTTCGCTGGAGCAGTATCGCGAGAGCCCCAAAATTGCCGACCCCTTCCGCAAGGAGGATTGCTGCCTGATCTCGGACGGCGGCGGCGCCTACTTGATGACCACCGCAGAACGCGCCCGCGACTTGCGACAGACACCCATCACGGTGGCCGGCGTCGGTCTGGGCACCTCGCATACAGGGATGCATTGGGCCGAACAAAGCGATTTCACCGCGACCCCGCAGGTCTTTGCCGCACCGGCCGCTTTTGCCATGGCAGACCTCTCGCCTGCCGATGTCGATGTCTTCAGCTGTTACGATCCGTTCACCATCGTCACATTGATGCAGCTCGAAGACATGGGCTTTTGCCCCAAAGGATCCGGCGGCGCCTTTGTCGAGGGAAAGCATCTGCATTTCGATGGCGGCGGTCTCCCCACCAACACGCACGGCGGAATGTTGAGCCATGCCTATGTTCTGGGGATCGCGCACGTGGTGGAGATCGTTCGACAATTACGCGGTCAGGCCGCAGCGCAGGTGCCGGACGCAAAGGTAGCCGTGTATGGCGGTTATACCGGGCCCCAGGCGTCCACGCTCCTTCTCGTTCGGGGGGATGCATGAGCCTGCAACGCGAGGACTTTCCCCTCCCGGATACCCGATGGGAGCCTACGCGAAAATATTGGGAGGCCGCCGCTCGAGGGGAGTTGCGGATTCCGCAATGCGCCCGTTGCGGGCGCTGGGTCTGGTACCCGAAGGCAGACTGCCCGGACTGCTACCATGCCGAGTTCATCTGGACGAAGCTCTCCGGGCGGGCCAACCTCTTCTCTCATGTCGTCGTGCGGCACGCCTTTCTTCCGCAGTATCAGAACCTGATTCCCTTTGTCCCCGCGCTGGTTGTTCCGGTCGAAGCGCCCGAGGTCAGAATCGCCACCCGCATCGTCGAAATAGAGCCTGAAGAGATCCAGATCGATATGCCCCTGCAGGTTGTCTTCGCACCCCTGCAATTCGATGGTGTCGAGGCGACCGTGGTCGCCCCCTTGTTTCAGCCCGCTCCCTAAAGGAGTCCGGCCAGCATCCGACGAACCGATTCAATATCCGGCACTCTTGTCGTGGCAATACTCCGGCCGTCCCCGACATGAATGGAGATAGCCCCCTCGGGCAAGGAGGCGAAAAGGTCCTCGTCGGTCTGGTCATCGCCCATCCCGACTACCATTGTTCCGTTCGCAAGTCCGTCCACCAGGGGCTTGACCACCGTACCCTTGTCCAGACCGAAGGGCCGTACCTCGATCACCTTGGCATCCGATACGATTTCCGCCGGAGAGTTGCTCAGGATTTGCGCCAGATGGGTGCGAATTTCGTTGGCCTGAAAGGCACCAAACTCGGCTTCCGCCCAACGGTAGTGCCAGGCAAGCGTTACCGTTTTTTCTTCGACAAGAGAGCCCGGCGTTCGCGCCGTGAAATTCTCGAGGATGTCGAGAACTCGCTGCCACCAATCCATATCTTCCGGCTTGGGTCTCGACTTCCACTGGTCGCTGTCCGCCGCGCGCGACCAGAATCCGTATTCGGCATGCAGGTCGATCGGGATCTCGCCAAACTGATTCTCGATCGTTTTTCTCGCTGCACCACTGATCAGATGAATCTCGGTATTGGGGCGAGCAGCCAATCGCCGCAAGAGATCAAGAATCTCATCGTCGGGTGTCGAAAGTTCGGGTACGGCCGCAACCGGGACCAGCGTGCCGTCGTAGCCGAGTAATAATTGGAGTTTCGGAGCGGCTCGCATGCTCTCGACCAAACTGGCGAGGTCCGGAGAGTCCGCCGCCATCCGCCCCACGGCTTCCTCACCCTCCACTGCCTCCTCGAGGGTGCCCAGAAAGGAGCCGACCCACCGATGCACGTCGTAGGAAAGCACCCTTCTTCGCAAGCCACGCATGCGCGCTCGACGCTCTTCCTCCGGGAGTTCCAGGGCCCGCACGAAAATTTCGGCAGAGCGATCGATATCGAACGGATTGAGCATCAAGGCCTCGGCCAGTTCACTCGCCGCACCGGCAAATTCGCTGAGCACCAGGACGCCGTCGTCGTCGGTACGGGCCGCGACAAACTCCTTGGCCACCAAGTTCATGCCGTCCCGCACAGGCGTGATCAACATCACATCAGCCGCCCGGTACATCGACACCAACTCTTCATCGCTCAGACTGCGGTAGAGATAATGGATCGGCACCCAATCGGCAGTCCCGAACTGTCCGTTGATCCGTCCAATCATGGCATCCACTTCGTGCCGAAACTCCTGATAGGCGTCGACACTCTCTCGCGAAGGCACCGCTACCTGAATCAATCGGACCCGGCCATGATACTCCGGGTGCCGGCGCAGCATTGCCTCGTAGGACAGTAAACGGCGTCGGATTCCCTTGGTATAATCGAGCCTGTCGATCCCGAGCAGAATCTTCTCGCCCATTTTCTCGCGCAACTCGGACGCGCGGGTTCTGACCTCATCCGAATCGGTGAGCCCCACGAATTTGTCGACATCGATGCCCATCGGGAAAACGCCCAGACGAACCTCTCGTTCCTGATAGAGGACGCGATCCACGTCTGCGGCCACCCCGAGGACACGCAAGATCGAGGAGCCGAATTGGCGCATATATCCGGCCGTATGAAAACCGACCAGGTCCGCACCCAAAAGACCTTCGAGCAATTTCTCTCGGGAGGGAAGGATTCGGAAGATTTCCGACGAGGGGAATGGAATGTGCAGGAAGAATCCGATGCGCGCGTCCGGGTAGCGTTCTCGAAGCATCGCCGGAAGAAGCATCAATTGATAATCGTGCACCCAGATTCGATCGCCGGGCCGATAATGCCTGCCGACTTCGTCGGCGAAGCGCCGGTTCACTCTTTCGTAGACGTCGAAATGTTCCACATAGAGCGGCAACTGGTCGAGCAGGTAATGGAAGAGCGGCCAGAGGACGCCATTGGAGAAGCCCTCGTAGAACGCCTTGACGTCCTCGGATTCGATCCAAACGGGTGCCGCCCGCAACTCATCGAGTCGCCGATGCAACCCCTCCAGCTCAGGTCGCGAAAAGTCGGCCACATCCCCGGGCCAACCGATCCACAGGGCATCCGAGCGCGAATGCGGTCCGCTAAGACCGGTGGCGAGACCGCCGGCACTCCGCTCGACGCGCAAATCTGCCCCATCTCGAGAAACCGTGATCGGCAATCGGTTGGATACAATGAGAAGTCTCGACATCAGTAGTTACAGGACCGGAGTCCATGATAAGAGTACCTGTGATCGGCGCAGAAACATAGAGGATGAATTCGCGATGACACAAACAGCCATCGGCGCCACAGCGCTCGCTCTCATGGCCGGAACGCTCGCTCAGGCTTTTGCTGCCCGTCTGGGACTGCCCAGCATTGTTCTGCTCCTTGCCACGGGGTTCCTGCTGGGGCCGGATTTCCTCGGCCTGCTCGACCCATCGGCGCTTGCCGGCGGCCGCGAAACCATCGTATCGCTCGCCGTCACGATTATTCTTTTCGAAGGCGGGCTGGCGCTCGATCTTGATCGACTACGCCGCCAGCAACGCAGCCTTCTGCTTCTGGTGACTCTTGGCGGGGCAATCTCGATGATTCTGGGCACCCTGGCCGCACGCTATGCGGTCGGGTTCTCCTGGTCTGTTTCGCTGCTTTACGGATCCCTGATGATTGTCACCGGGCCCACCGTTGTCACGCCGCTCCTCTCGCGTCTGAAGATCGAGAGGCGTTTGCGCGAACTCCTCATCAGCGAGGGCGTTCTGATCGACCCTATCGGCGCCATCGTTGCTCTGGTTGCCGCCGAATGGGTGGTTGGACATGCAGGCCTCTTCGAGTCCGGCTGGCTGGTAGTCATGCGGCTCAGCCTCGGGGCGGCTGCAGGCTTCAGCTCCGGAGTCTTGCTGGCCACGGTCCTGAAGCGCCAGTGGATACCGGAGCACCTCATCAATCCCACCGTCCTCGGAATCACGCTGGCGGTCGCCACATTTGCCAGCGGCCTCTCGGCCGAAGCCGGTCTGATGGCCGCAGTCGCACAAGGCGTCACGATGGCCAACCGGCAAATCCCCGGGATCGGCAAGCTGCGCAATTTCAAGGAAGCGCTCACGCTGATTCTGCTGGCATTTCTCTTCGTCACACTGGCCGCCGGCCTGCGGCTCGAATACGTGGAAGATCTCGGATGGAATGCCCTGATTGTCGTCGGCTGCCTGATCTGGATCGCACGTCCCCTGGGCGTCTTCCTCGCCACCTACGGCAGCGAGATGCCTCTGCGGGAACGCGTGTTTGCCGCCTGGATCTGCCCGCGCGGGATTGTGGCGGCAGCCATCGCGGGATTGTTTCACCTGCAACTCGAGCAGAGCGGCATCCCCGGCGGTGCAGCCCTCGAAGCTCTGGTCTTTGTCACAGTCGCCTGCACGGTCACCCTGCAGGGCCTCACGGCGCGCCCCGTCGCCTGGCTCCTGAAGATCGACTTTCCCAGCCTGCTCGGTACCGTCATCATTGGTGCGGATGCCTTCTCTCGTCAGGTCGGGCGCCTGCTCACCGATCTGGGACGTCCGGTCGTGCACGTCGACAGAAACCCGGCACTCTGCGAACGCGCTCGCGCGGCCAAGCTGGTCGCGGTCGAGGGAGATGCGCTCTCTCTGGAAACGTTGGAGGCTGCCGGCGCCCGATACGCCGATGTGATCCTGGCGCTGACCGGCAACAACGCCTTGAATGATCTTGCCCTGCAAAAGGCGAGCGAGAGCTTCATGGCCGAGCGCTATCTGGGTCTCGGCTCCGATGCTCTGCCGAGCGAAGAGGGTATTCGACCGGGCAACGTTCTTTTCCCGGGGAACTTCCCCGGGATTCAGGAAGCCAGTCGCCTCACGCGTCTCGAAAAACTCGAAATCACGGACCGTATCGCTACCCCCCGGAAGGACGCACTGAAACCACTCCGCGACTTGCCCTACGGCCCAGGGGAATTTGCTGTGGCTTTGGTGCGCAATGGCGCCGTGAACCTCGCCACCGGCGACCTGCAGCTATCCGTCGGCGATATGCTCTACACGGCACGAACGACGGGTCAGATCAGTCCTCTGGATGAGCTATTTTCCGGAAGCCAAAAGAAGCCACCCGGCCCCTCGGGCTAGACCTGCAAACGGGCCGCGCCAATCCCCGGCCAGATCCGCAGCAGACCAAAAATCGCCCGTAAGCCGATCCACGCGACGGTGATCCACCAAACCAGAACAAAGGATCCCGACCAGTCCGTTGGCAGAGTCATCAAGGCTACCGCTCCCGTGACCGTCGACAGAAGCATCACGTTTCGCAGATATCGGTAGTCGCCGGTGCCCCAATGAATGCCGTCTGTGACAAAGGAAAGCGCATTCAGCGGTTGTGCGATCGCCGCGATCCACCAGGCCGACCGAAAAATACTCTCTGCGGGAGGCGGCACCAGCAACCATATCGCGCCCGATTCAAGTCCGAGCATCGCGAACATCAAAAGCAAACCGGTCAACAGGGCCCAACCACAAGAGATCCCCGCCACCCGCCGTGCCGTACCCGTCTCGCCAGCGCCGAGGAAGAAACCGATCAGGCTTTGCGCGCTGGCGGCCCAGGCATCGAGCAGAAAGGCACCAAAAACCCACGACTGCCGAATCGCCTGATGCGCCGCACCTTCCATCTCACCCAATTGTGTCGAGGCACGCGTGGCAAGGAGCAAAAAAAGGAGGAGAGAACCCGTTCGAACGACCAGATCCCGTCCCACAACAAAAAGCTCCCCCACGGACTTCAGATCCGGCAAAGCGCGCCCCCCGAGCCGACTTTGAGCCGCGAAGAAAGCGAGCACGGCGCCCCCCCATTGACTGATAACCGACGCAATCGCTACGCCCGCCAGACCCATGGGGCGAACCGGTCCTGCTCCGAAAACCAGAAGGTAATCGAGCGCAATATTCAGCAAGTTCAGACCGACCGCGATCCGCAGCGGCGTCTGCATATCCTGAAGGCCTCGCAGCGCCCCGAAAGAGGCGAGCAGGAGCAGGATCGCGGGCGCTCCAAACAGACGAATCTCGAGATAGATCCGTGCCTCCATCGCCATGGTGGCATCGGCCCCCATAAACCGAGTCGCCGCGTCGATCCAGGGCCAGGCCAGAAGAGCCAGCGCCACACCGAGCAACAAGGCCGTCAGGGCAGCGGTCGACGAGGCCCGTCGCGCCCCCCGATCGTCGCCCGATCCCAAGGCACGCGCCACCGATGTCTGGGTTCCGATTCCGAGAAAGTTGAAGGCCCAGAATAACCCCGACAGAAGGACCGTACCGACGCCAAGCGCCGCGAGAGAGGTGCCTCCCGCTCGCGCCATAAAGGCCGTATCCACCAACCCCGTAACGGGTTCCGCCACCAGCGAAATCAGAACCGGCAGCGCCAGCCCGAAGAGTGTGCGGTGCGGCCGTTCCAAAAACGGATGTTCGCCAAGGCTTGGCTTCATGGGGCTCCAGATTGCCCGCGTTCAACCCCGAGCAAGAGGACCTTTCAATCGCCGGTCCGGAGAAATTCAGACAAACCGTAACCGACTCGATCGCCCCATTGCCACTCGGTCATTCCCTCGCCGATGAAAGTCGTCTGTCCGCCACGCCGGTTCCGGAGCGGAATGAAACTTTTGACTTTTCCATCGATCTTGATGTCTTCCCCGCCGGTGGTTCGAGCGGCGACGGTCAGGCTGCGATGAAAGGGCGTTCCCTCCTCATATTCGGCATCGATATGGCAATCGACCAGACCTTCCATCCTGCCGTCGCGAACAAGGACGCCTCCGCGGCGAATATTGTCGGCATCGCGCTCGATCACCGAGACCATCGCTCCGGCATTGGGACCAAAATTCATCGTGAGCCACTCATAGCTCTGGATGGCTTGCCAATAGCGAGGGCCCCAGGAGTGATCGCGCAAACCATAGCCGGCAATCTGGATGGTTTCGTCACCCAGATCGATGGTGCCCTCAACCTTCATATGCTGCTCGTAGTGCGCCTTGCCGAACTGCTTTTCCGCCGGGCGATCGGTCTCATCATCGTCCTGCTTGCTGCCATACATCGGACCGGCCGCGGTATGCAGAAGATCGACCTTCACGCGGCGGAGTTCGTTTTCCGAAAATGCCTTTTTGGGATCCGCCATTTGTCGCGGCTCGCTGAGTTCCAGAACCGAGCCCTCGTAGGTCGTCCGCAGACGCTCGGACGGCTCCTCGACCTGAAAGTGCATCCCGCCAGCCTGAAACGCATCGTTGTTGGCAATTTCCGGCCTTTTGAAGATGAACAGAACACGGCCGTCGGGCAGATAGAGCGTTGTGGTCATCTCGGCCTTGCCCTCGTTGGCACGGTTGCCGAGACGCAGAAAGCCGCCGGCCTGACGCTCCGGATCGAAAAAGTTGAAGTACATGCTCTCGTTGAAGTTTTCTTCAACGCCCAGAGGATGCGTATAATCGTCGTCCGCCGTGATATTTCCCAAAACCTTCGCCATGATCCTGCCCTTTCGTTCCCGGCATGCGGTGAAGCACCAAACGCCATGTGGCCTCTCCCTTGATTAGCTCAACATCTGTAGCGGTTGCCAGTCCCGCGGGCTCTCGGGTCAGGAAAGCGTATTCATCCGCAGAATCGCCGGCGCCTCCCGCTCCCAACCGAGAACCGTGATCGTCCCGGTCGACAAGACAAAATGGCGACCCGCAGACGGCTCAAACCCCAACCACCGACAGACGACCACACGGCCGACATGTCCGTGTGCAAATAGCACCACCGGCCCGTGGGCCTCGCGTGCCCGCTCGAGAACGCCATCGACCCGGGTCGCGACCTCGGCACCAGTCTCACCTCCCGGACAAGGATGGGAAAAAACCGTCCATTCCGGCACGGTCTTGCGAATTTCAGCGGTCGTGATGCCTTCGTATTCTCCGTAATTCCATTCCGTCAGACCGGGATCGAGGTCGAGCCCCTCCGAGATCCCCGCGAGCTCCGCAGTCTCACGAGCACGCTGCAAGGGACTCGATACGGCGAGCGAAAAATCCCAACCGGCAAGGATCGGTCTCAATTCTCGGGCTGCACGGCGACCATTTTCCGTGAGCGGGATATCGGTGAAGGAGGTATGCTGACCCGATTTGCTCCATGCGGTTTCTGCATGACGAACCAAAACAACCTGATTTCGCTGCGGCATACCGGAGATTAACCCTTTCCGGACAGCGCCGTCGAACGACCCGCGGAAACCGGCAAGGAATCACCCTCTTGCCCCCCGCTCCGGCACAGGGCATGAATGCCCGAGGCCATGAGCGACAACCGTTCCGAGACAGAGGCGATCACGCCCGAAAACTGCGTGTCCTGTGGAAGCACGCTGGCAGAGCGCTGGGCGCCTGTCATCGACCCGCAAACACGGGAGAGCTTTCGCGTTCTGGTCTGTCCGCGCTGCGGGCTCGGCCATACCGCGCCGCGCCCTCGGGATCTGGACCCCTACTACGGGGCGGAATATTATCAGGACGGCAAGCGGCATGGGTTTTCCGAGCAATTTCGCTTCCGCCAGCGGTTGCGCCACGTCCAGAAAGAAAAACAATCCCCGGCGAGACTACTCGACCTCGGCTGTGGCAGCGGAGGGTTTCTCCTCGTCGCTGCGGCCGGAGGTTTCGAAGTGCAGGGAACCGATCGCGGCGAAGCCGCCGCTCTCGCCCGGAGCCGCGGGCTGAACATCAGTGAAAGCCTGCAAACTCTCGTGGACGAGCCGCCCTTCGATGTCATCACGGCCTGGCATTCGCTGGAGCACTTCGCCGATCCGACCGAAGAACTGCGTCAGGCGCATCGCGCACTCGCCCCGGAGGGACGGCTGGTCCTCGCGGTCCCGGATGCCGGCGGCTGGCAGGCCCGCGTGCATGGACGCTTCGGTTTCGCGCTCGACGTGCCCCGACATCTCTATCACTTCGACGAGCATTCTCTGCAGCAGATCCTGAGCGAAACCGGATTCACAGTCGAAACGGTGCATCATCAGGAGATTGAGTTCGATGTCTTCGGATGGATGCAAAGCACCCTGAACGCACTTCTCCCGACGCCCAACCTGCTCTTTCAGAGACTGACCGGTAAAAGGGCACCCGATCGGCCCGGCGAGACAGCACTGAGCCTGTTGTTGGGTTCTCTTCTCTTTCCCTTCGCCGTCGTCGCGACGCTGGTTTCCACCGCCGTCGGACGCGGCGGCACTCTGGTTGTCGTCGCGCGACGCAGTTGAGAGTCGAGGGCAGAAGTTTCAGCCCGCCCTGGGGAGCACGAACCTCAGCCCGAAACCCATCGCACCAAAACGCCGGATACCACCAGAAGCAAGGAGAGCAGCCAGCCCGGTGAACGGATCGCCGCAGTCCGCGTCGTCACGTC
>Ga0055584_100008399_pt1 | contig 10130 bp, 6 predicted proteins | sample OSDHelmetaG_FD_58716 | JGI IMG/M metagenome (GOLD analysis project Ga0055584, IMG submission 58716) | Pelagic marine sediment microbial communities from the LTER site Helgoland, North Sea, for post-phytoplankton bloom and carbon turnover... | ecosystem: Environmental > Aquatic > Marine >...
TCAAGAGAGGGATACAATTTTGCCAATTCCACAAAGTGTAATAGATGCCAATTTAACAGGGGAGTTTCCTCAAAATCCTGGTTATAATTAATTAAAATAAAAGGTGTGGTTGTAGTTTAAGTTCTGTTAACCTTAATATGAGTATTATGATAGGTTTTATCTGGATTTTTAATTCAGCAAACTCCTTAATGTCTTAAAAATTAACAACTATTAAATAACATAATAATGATAAAAAGTTTTTGTACTAAATCAATAAAAAATAGGATTTATCTCCTAATATTTGCTATATGCATTTCTTTAAGCGGGTTTTCACAGGAAACCAATATTGCAAAATATAGAATTGTAACCCATTCATCATCAGTAAATCAAAATCAAACAGGACATCTGGTTGTAGATGGTGATTCAAATACCTATTGGGAGGCACACTATAATGATGAAGAACAGTCTCTCTTAATTGATTTAGATTCACAACAAAACATTAACACACTTAAAATTGAATGGGGAGTTAACTATGCCACAGCTTATAAAATTAGTCTGTTAACAGATTCTACATCTAATGAAATTTTTAGTACTAATCAAGGTAAGGGAGGTGAACAAATAATAGATGTAAAAGGTAAATCAGCAAGATTTATTAAAATTAATATTTCTAAAGTGAATGATGGTATTAGAGGGTGCACCATTAACGAAATAGAAGTATTAGGTAATGATACAGGAAGATTTAAACCATCAGAGGTATATAAGCTTTCAAATGAAAACCTATCATTAAACGGATCAATGTGGAGGGTTCAAAATGCTAGTTTACTTAAGGATAACGTTCAAGAAATAAGCAAGCCTGAATATGATGATAGCCAATGGATTCCAAGTACGGTGCCTGGAACTATTTTAGGTGATTACTACAATTTTGGAGCCGTTCCGGATCCTTTATATGGAGATAATATGCATCAAATTTCAGATAAGTTCTTTTCTGGAAATGACTTTTGGTATCGTACGGAAGTGGTGTTTCCTAAAGAAGTATCTAATAAAAAAGTATTTTTAAATTTCTCAGGAATAAATTGGAAATCTGATATTTATTTTAATGGAACACATTTAGGTAGAATAAATGGAGCCTTTCTGCGAGCAGAATATGAAGTATCAGGTTTGATTTATGACGATAAGCCCAATACGATAGCAGTGTTAGTTCATCATAATGAAAATTGGACTTCAGGTACGTTTAAAATCAAGAGAAAACAATTAGGGGATAGAACAACAAATGGAGATATGCTTGGTCTAGATGGTCCAACATCTTTAGCATCTGCTGGTTGGAACTGGTTACCAATAATTAGAGGACGTAATAATGGTATTTGGAACGCAGTGAACTTTAGAGTTGGAGGCGAAGTTTCAATAGAGGATCCTTGGGTTGTAACTAAATCGGTATCAGAAAATTTAAAAAAGGCGGATTTAAGAATAAGTACCGAACTTAAAAATCATGCATCAACAGACTTGAGTGGAACATTAGTTTTAAAGCTTAATGGAAGCAAAGATATTAAGGTTCCGGTAACACTTCAAGCAAATCAAACGAAAACTATTACCATAGATAATACAGATTTTTCAGAACTTAGTATTAAAAACCCAAAACTTTGGTGGCCAAATGGTTATGGAGAGCAAAACCTTCAAAATCTTGATTTAGAGTTTGTTGTGAATGGTGAGGTTTCTCAAAAGAAATCGATTAAGTATGGTATTCGAAAATTAGAGTATAAAGTTATAGATGGTGTATTGTTTATTTACTGCAACGGAACCAGAATATTGCTTAGGGGAGGAAATTGGGGCTTGCCAGAGGCTATGATGCGTTTAGATGCAGATGGTTATGACTTGAGAGTAAAGCTTCATAAAGAGGCCAATTTTAATATGATTCGTAATTGGATTGGTATGACAAATCATAAAGAGTTTTATGAAGCTTGTGATAAATATGGCTTTTTAATATTTGATGATTTCTGGTTGGCAAATCCAAAAAATGGACCAGATCCTTTAGACATAAAAATGTTTATGGAAAATGTTCGAGATAAAATTAAATGGGTTCGTAAACACCCGTCCTTAGCTTTTTATTGTGGTCGTAATGAGGGGCTTCCTTTGTTAGAATATGATGTGGCCATGAAAAAAGAAACCGAGTTATTAGATGGCACACGCCATTATATTCCTCATTCTGCGGCAGGTACGGTTAGTGGTTTTGGCCCATACCAAGTAAAATCACCAGAATGGTATTTTAAAAACAGAGGAAAAACACTTCACAGTGAATTGGGAATTATTGCCATACCTGAGATAGAGAGTTTACGAAAAATGATGCCAGAGGAGTATTTATGGCCAATCAATGATATGTGGGCTATACACAATTACCAACAAGGAAGGTCTGAAAAATACACAAGTACATTAGAAGAGCGGTATGGAGAAGCTACCAGTGCAGAAGATTATAGTAATAAGGCACAATTGCTCAATTATGAAACTGGTAAAGCTATGTTTGAGTGTTTGCAAACTAACCAAGGAAGTGGAATGCTTCTGTGGATGAGTCAATCTGCGTGGCCTTCACTAATATGTCAATTATATGACCATTATTTAGAATACACATCATCTTATTTTGCGGTTAAAAAAGCATCTTCTCCAATTCATGTTTTTTGGGATATTGAAAAAAATGAAATACGTGCAGCTAATAATACTAGAGAAGATGTTAAAAAAGCTGAAATTAGAGCGACAATATACGATGCACAAGGAAATATGATATGGAATAAATCAGGGCGTTTTGATATAAAATCTACGTCTGTTGTTTCAACTTTTCTATTAAAGCATGAACCAGCTAAAAACGTACGTTTCCTAAAATTAGAATTAATTCAAAAAGGAAAAGTGATTAGCGATAACTTTTATTGGTTAGAAAACGATAATAAGGATTGTTTAGATTTAAATGACTTACCAGTTACAAATGTTAAAATGGATATTGTAGAGGGTTCAGAAGATAATTTTTATACTGCACAAATTAGGCTAACGAACAATTCAACAAGTATTTCATTATTGAATAAAATTAAGTTAAAAGATAAAGCTTCAGGAGAAAGCATACTTCCAGTATTTTTTGATGATGATTATATCTCTTTGCTTCCAAACGAAGAAAAAACAATAAACATAAAAGTGGATAAGAAATATTTAAAGGATAAAAATGTTGAAATGCATTTGGAAGGGTGGAATACCAAAACAGTAAAATTAAATATTAACCAATAAGTATAAAGCCTTAAAATCCAGCTAATAACTAAAATTATGAAACAAACTTTGAGAAGTAAATTTTTAAAATGGATTGCTTTATTTCTTCCAGGTATATTTCTTCTTGGGCTTAATATAGGTACAGGAAGTGTAACCACAATGGCCAAAGCAGGTGCAGAATATGGTATGTCATTATTATGGACAATAGTGGCATCTTGTCTAACAACGTTTTTTATGATTAACTTGTATGGACGTTATACTCTTGTTACAGGCGAAACAGCATTACAGGCCTTTAGAAAACATATTCACCCAGGTGTAGGCATATTTTTTATAGTTGCATTAACTACCGGAGTGTGTGGAAGTGTTATGGGAGTGATGGGTATTGTTGCAGATATTTGTTTTGAGTGGTCTAAAAGTACTGTTGATGGCGGTATACCTTCTATTTATTTTGCTTCCTTTTTCATTGCATTAGTATATTTCATTTTTTGGAATGGAAAAACACAGTTTTTTGAAAGAGCATTAGCTGTAATTGTAGCTATTATGTCTGCTAGTTTTCTTTTAAATTTCTTTATTATGATGCCTCCGCCAATTGATATTTTAAAGGGGTTAATACCTAATATTCCAGAAACATTAGATAATGGCAAAAGTCCATTTTTAGTTATAGCATCCTTGGTGGGTACAACGGTTTTTTCAGGGCTTTTCATTATTAGAACAACTTTGGTCAAAGAAGCAGGTTGGAGTATAGAAGATTTTAAAAAACAACGTAACGACGCTTTAGTGTCTGTTACGCTCATGTTTATTATTAGTGCTTCCATAATGGCAGCCGCAGCTGGAACATTATATGTAGAAGGGTTAGGTTTATCCAAAGCATCTCAAATGATAGAACTATTAGAGCCGTTAGCAGGAAGTTTTGCTACATCTGTTTTTGCTATTGGTATCATTTCGGCAGGGGTTTCGTCACAATTTCCAAATATTTTAATGCTTCCTTGGTTGTTATGTGATTACAACAATTCTGAAAGAGAAATGACATTGCCAAAATACCGAATTATGGTACTGTTAATTTCATTATTGGGTCTAGTTGTACCTGTTTTTAATGCAAGACCCGTTTTTGTAATGGTATTATCTCAAGCTTTTAATGCTGTTATTCTGCCTGCTACTGTATTAGGGATTTTATATCTAAGTAACCGAAAAGATTTAATGGGAAAAAGCAAAAATACACCAGTTGAAAATGTTTTTTTAGTACTCATTTTATTGTTTTCAATTTTCACTTCTTTTATAGGAATAAGTGGAGCGATTGAACTTTTAAATTAAAATAATTATATGGATTTACAAGAATTAGCATACATGCCTTTAAAACAAAACTCTAATCGAGTTTGGAGAACTTATGGAGGGGGAGCATTAATTGATAAATGGAAAAAACATACTCCAGAGAAAGATAGTAATATGCCAGAAGAATGGATTATGTCTACAATAACAGCTAGAGGTAAAGGGCGTCCAGAAACTGAAGGGTTATCTTTAATTGATACAGCGGTAGGAGTAAAATCTTTAAAGGAAATAATAGAATCTAATAAGTCTCTATTCTTAGGAAAAAGAATAGCAGAAAAATTTGGAACTACGGGAGTTTTAATAAAAATGCTAGACTCTAATGAAAGGTTAACAATTCAAGTGCATCCCGATAAGACTTATGCTAAAGAAATACTAAACTCAAATTTTGGTAAAACAGAGTCATGGTACGTATTAAATACCAGAGAAATAGACGGTGAAAAACCTGTAGTTTACATGGGGTTTAAAGAGTGGGTTACTAAAGAACTTTGGAAGCAATATTTCTTAAAACAAGATATTGAGGGTATGCTAAATTGCTTGCATAAAATTGAAGTAAAGCCAGGTGATGCGTTTATGATTTATGGAGGCGTGCCTCATGCTATAGGAAGTGGTTGTTTTTTAATGGAGGTTCAAGAACCTACAGATTATACCATGAGAGTAGAAAAAGTGACCCCGAAAGGATTGAAAATTTCTGATGAACTTATCCATCAGGGCGTCGGAGAAGAAATGATGCTAGAATGTTTTCATTATGACTTTTACTCATATGAGGATGCCGTAAGTAAGTGGAAGGTAGAGCCAAAAGTTACTGATGAATCAAATAGTTACAGTTTCAGGTCAATTTTTAATGAAACACATACAAATTGTTTTGGACTAAAGGAACTTGATTTAAATGGAGAGTATACTATAAAAGGAAACGGCAGTTTTTATGTAGTAGTAATATATTCTGGAGAAGGAACAATTCATTGTAATGGCAATATAGTGAATTTTAAACAGGGGGATGAAATTTTCCTTTCAGCCGCCATTGATGAGGTTACGTTTAAATCTAGTGAGAAATCAAGAATATTAATGTGTTATCCCCCAAGTTAAAATGAAGCGAATAATTTGCATATTGTTCTTGGTGGCTAAAGCATTTAGTGTAAATGCACAAGATTTTATATCTCAAAACTTATCTGACGAACAGATTTTGGAATTGATTGAGCGGCATAGGCCATCAAAAGGAGGCGAAGTACCTAAAGATTTAAAATATCGATTGGGGGCTACACATGTAAATGGACAATATCATTTAACCAACGAACCCTTTATCATTGAAGGTGCAAAAAAAATGCAAGATTTAGGCTATGGTATTTTAAAACTCTGGTTTTATAAAGCAGATGGTCAGGCGCATGGTTATAAATATAATTCTGAGTGGAATTTAACCTCATTCATGACTCTAAAGGATTTGGCTCAACATAAATATTATAAAGAAGTTTTTGATATGCCTTTTAAAGTGTTCGCTTTAAATATTAAAGATGGTTATGGGGGAGCATCAACAGATGATCAAACTGAAACTTTAAAGCGAATAGAAAAAGAGTTTTACGATCTAACTACTCATTTTTTAACTAAATACAAAGATAGAGAGGTTTCCTTTATACTTTCAAATTGGGAAGGCGATTGGATGTTACGTGGTGGTACAAGTGCAAAAAGCCGATGGAGAAAAGACTCGGTATCTCCTGATGTACCGATAAGAGTAAAAAATATGATTGACTGGATTAAAGCCCGTCAAAAAGGAGTAAGTCGTGCAAGAAATGATTTTGGCAACTCAAAATGTAAAGTTTACAACGCAGTTGAGGTTAATAAAGTTTATGATGGTATTCTTCATAGTATGCCTTCAATTACAACAAGTGTATTACCACATGTTCAAGTAGACATGGTATCGTGGTCTGCCTATGACGGAAAATCCGAGGATGGTGTAAAAATGTACAAAGGTATTGATTATCTAAGGCATTACATGAACCCAACACCTTTTATGAAAGGTAAAAAGGTGGTTTTTATTGGAGAAATAAACGAACATGAAAATAGAAACAACAGGACTAGAGCATATGTGCAGAATTTTGTAGATGTTATAATGGGAGTGTATTTAGCGCAAGATATTCCCTATATTTTTTATTGGGAATTGTATTCCAACGATACTAAAGCAGGGTCTAAAAAACAAGATAGGGTTCTTAAATATGAAGAGTTAGCCGGTAATTGGCTAATTCGTCCAGACGGATCATTTGGTTGGGCACAAGAGTATTTTAGTAACCTTTTAGAAAAAGCCAAACAAACTAAATAATTTACTATAAAAAGTCGAATAAAAACTGATTATCAATATGAAAAAAATTATATACTCATTTATATTAATAATATCATCGTTTAGTGCGATATCACAATCTTTTAATTGGTCAGTTGATGCAAATGGTATTTATAGAGATGGAGTACCGTTCTTTTTAAACGGACAATCATGGGCAAAAGCTACACCTTTTACAGATGGAACTGGTACAGTAAATGAGACTTTGGTTAAAGAAAAACTATCAGAATTAAGTGCTATTGGGGTAAATACTATACGTATTTATGGTAGTCCTGATGATAGTGATTGGGGAAACTCTTATTTTTCAAACTATGCCAACTTAATAAGATGGATAGAAGAATGGAATGTTGAAAACCCCGATGGTGGAGATCCTAATAAAGCAATACATTATATGGTTCAAATATCACCTGAAGATAATTTGTCATCACTTTCAGATGATTTACCAACAAATGATGAAGCTTCTTTTGCCAGAGCTATAAGTGATACATCTCATCCAGGTAGTGTAGCAAGTTTAATTAACACAATTAATAATGCTGCAGGCACAGGAGGAAGTAAATATTTAATGGGATATCTAATCTATCACGAATTAAATGTGTCTTCAAAATATGCCTCATGGTATAATGCTGTTGGAGCACAAGGAATTGAAGATTTCATGAACGCCGTTGCAGATGCTATTCATAACACTTATGCTCCTGGTAAACTAGTGTCTCACACTGGAGATGCTAAAGACTCTGGAAATGGTATAGCGGTTAATATATATCAAGAAATAGAAAATTTAGATACTACTTCTGGTAACGTATTTAAAAACTTTGATTTAATAGGATTTAATCTGTATATATCTACAGATGCTATGCTGAAAGAGAATCAATATTACGATAGAATTGTTAACCGCCGGGGATTTAGCGTGAATAGTAATCGAGGTTGGTATGTTGGTGAAACAGGAGCTTCTTATGATAGAGATGCAAACCCAAGTAGTGTTGCAGCAGCCAATTATGAAAACCATGAAGGTGGAGCTAATTTAGAAATTATGTGGCATAAAACTAAAGCACTAGGTAATCTTATAGGCTTTATGTTATTCACCGTTCAAGATAATGATACAGATTTACCTGTAAGTAGTGCTATTAAACAACGCGGGCACTATGATTTTTATGGAGATAAGAAGTTTTTATATTACATCTATAAGGATATTTTAATAGATGAAGTATCAACCAACAATCGTTTTCATTCAACAGACGAGCACGAAATTGGTGTAAACATAGTTGAAGGGGCTACAGATTATACCATTACGTTTCAATTTAAAAATAAAACAGCTTCAAATAAAGAGTTTTTCTGGTCTATTCATGGAGATGCAGGTTCTGGTAGCCAGCGTTTTTCAGATTTGGAAGATGAAGCTTATTTAATATTAAGTCCAGGACAAGAAATGTCCGTAGAAAGAACGGTTACCAAACCTTCAAGTAATAGCCTTTACGCCATATCAGCATTGGTTATTAAAGAAAAAACACCTAGTAATCAGTATTTCTATGGAAGGGAACATACACTCAGTGATGGTATAAGTACGGTTGCTGGTTTGAATTTATATACAGACAACCCAGCATTATCAATAAATGATTATCTAGTTAATAATAGTAATTCGAAATTAAAATCTGGTTTAATTCTAGTTACTAATAAAGGAGGATTTAAGTTACCACCCGAAGGATCTTGGCATTTAACACTATATACTTTAACGGGAGCTAAAATATTAAACATAAAACTAAATAATGGCGTGTTTTTAAAATGGAGTGAATTACTACCAAACATAAAATCTGAAACATTGATTTATAGATTGAGAAGGATATAACTTTTAAATAGATAACCCAACAAACTAAATTTATTGTAATAATGAAAACTATGAAGAATTATTTTAAACAAAAAAAAGAGAGCCCTTTGCTTACAATTAAATTGACTCTCTCTTTTCTAGTAATTGGTTTCCTGTTCACGACTTCATGTAGTGATGATGAAGTCTTACCGCCAGAAGCATCCTTTACATTTACCACAGACGACAATAGAGTGGTTACAATAACAAACACCTCTACAAATGCAGATACCTTTTATTGGAGTTTCGGAGAAATTGGTGCAGCTATTTTAGAAGAAGAAAACCCTGTGTACACTTATGGTTCAGATGGGACTTTTAAAATAGTGTTAAGTGCTGTAGGGCCAGGAGGTGTAGATCAAATTGTTCAGGAGGTAACTGTGGAAGAGGTTATTCCACCAGGAATTCCTGTACCAGAGTACAAATTAACCACAGATAATCTAAATTTAAATTTTGAAAATTTAACTAATTTAAATGATGCTGATACTTTTACTTGGGATTTTGGGGATGGAAATACATCAAATGAAGTTAATCCTACTCATACTTATTCAGAAGCAGGGAGGTATGAGGTAACATTTACCGCAACAGGACCATTAGGGTCTTCTGTATTGGTAGATAGCGTTTTTGTTGCCACCGAACTAAAAATAAAAAATGGGACATGGGATGAAGAGCCTGTTAAAGATGATAATAGAACTGCTTGGAGGAATACAACGTTAGAAAAACTTGCAGATGATTTTTATGGAGATTCTGATTATTTTGCAAAAGCTACAAGTAGTAATAATCATACTCCAGGAGGTAAATATTCAGCTAATTTAACTACAAATAATACATCTACGAAACCAAGACGTTGGTTATACCAAGATATTATAGTGTCTCCAAACGCTAGTTATACCATAAAGTTCTGGATGAAACAGACTCCAGACGCTGGTTGTGCCACATATGTTAATATTTACGAAGATCATTTTGATTTGCCTGAGTTTATAGGAGTACCTGAAAAAATAATTGCTTCTCAAACGTATGATGATTCAACAGGTAGTTCTACTGGAGATTGGATAGAGCAGTCTATAACCTTTGAAACAGGCTCGAGCAGTGAAGTGGTATTTTTTATGACCAATAATATTGATGCTTCAGATCAATCTTATTATGATGATTTTACCATTGTAAAAAATGACTAAATATAACAAATAATCCACTTTTTAAGTTTAGGCTTAAAAAGTGGATTTAATACAACAACCACTAAATTAAATATTGTGAAAACAAAATTAGACACTATCCCGTAAAGTGTATAAACAAAATTTATCGAGGGTTTAACTTTTTTAAAGTTGAACCCTTTTTTTTAAAACAGTTAAAAATTGGTTTAAAATAATGCCCCAGTTTCTAATGGGCATCGACCATTTTTTTGTGGCCTCTCTA
>Ga0055584_100008400_pt1 | contig 10129 bp, 7 predicted proteins | sample OSDHelmetaG_FD_58716 | JGI IMG/M metagenome (GOLD analysis project Ga0055584, IMG submission 58716) | Pelagic marine sediment microbial communities from the LTER site Helgoland, North Sea, for post-phytoplankton bloom and carbon turnover... | ecosystem: Environmental > Aquatic > Marine >...
ATGTTTCGCCGAGCCAATTTGAGGGATGACATTGAAGGCAATTGGGTGGGCGAATGCCTGATAGTCCCACGATTTATCTTCGAGTGCGTTTCGTGTCCCCTCAATCAGATCTGCCTGTCCAGCGACCCCTGCCCCGCTGGTAGATTGGTAAGTTGAAACGACGACACGTTTGATTCTAGAGAAATCGTGGAGAGGTTTCATGGCAACAACCATCTGCGTGGTGCTGCAGTTGGGACTTGCGATAATGCCCTGGTGCTCGGCGACGGCATTCGGATTAACCTCGGGGACAACTAACGGTACGTGATCGAGCATCCGATGGTATCCACTTTCATCGACCACAATCGTACCCCGTTCAACCGCCCAAGGAACGAAGGTCGCAGCGACGTCGTCGGGCGTACTGCCAATAACCAGATCGATATCGTCAAAAACGTTGGGTTCGAGCAGTTGGATCGTGTGCGGCTCGCCTTTGAATTGCAGTGTTTTCCCTGCTGAACGTTGCGATGCGAGGAATGTAATTGTCTCGTAAGGGAAATTCCGCTGTTCTAGCATTTGTCTTACGAGGCGACCAACGGCCCCGGTTGCTCCTGCAATGGCAATTTTTTTGGCCACGCCTAACTCCGAATCAACTGTTTGTAAACGGCTGCGCGAAAATGTCGCGCGTTTCTTGAATCCGCCATTATACGAGGCGGAATCAAATTCCGAAATGACTCGGAATTAATGAAATTTCAATGCGAATAAAACCGCTGAAGCCTGAAGGGATGGACCTGATTCAACGCATGTTCTCGGAGAGAAGCTCGAGTTCAGCAGATGAGGGGAGCAATTTGTTAAGCCAGCGTGGATCAACGAAAGCTAGATTCCCCACCAACATTACAAGTCCAAAGGAGAGCATTCCCATGCAAGCGCCAATGCCAAGATGGATTGGGATTGAAAATAGCAACATGATTGGCCGTGTTAATTTGAGCCAAATTAGAGCTGGATAAGCTAATTCCCACGCCAGCGTACCGAGGGTGAGGATCGCAACTAGCCACATATGATTCGCAATCCACGACATATCGATGGACTGATATTCGTAGCTTGCCAGTGTTCCCCAAACGGCTTCTCCGTTGAGCCAGGTCGTGCCTTGGAGTTTGCCAATGGCTGCAAAAAGGTAAACGGCACACATGTGAATTTGGATTAATCGAATTGCGATCCGATTCCGAGTGCACGACCTCCCCTGCCCTGCCCCGCGACGTTTGGCAATCCACTGATCGATCGAATAGGCACCTCCGCAGTTTCCAATCGCGAGATAAATACAAAGAAAACTGCTGACCTGATCGAGCCCAAAGAGCGCTCCCGTTCCACGATTCGCGTAAGAGATGATTAGTAAAGCCGTAAAAACGGAAGTCCAGTTTGTCCAAATGCCAAGCGTGAACATGGCGATCATGAGCAACCCCAAAATGTGAACCGCCATTAACAATTGGTTATTTGAAAACCAGTCAAAATGGCTCCACGCAAAAGGACTCTCAAATAATAACGAACGATATTCCAGAGGTAGTAAACCGTCGGCACCTAAAAAAGTAGAGAGTTCAAGACCCCATGTGAAATGGGTGTAGAGCACGATAAGGCCCACAAATATTCGCATCGCGCCCAACGTGTTGGGGGCCTCTGGTCGAAACCAAAACTGATTCCAATCCCTGCTCCACGAATGAATAAACGCAGTTAGGGGGCCGGACTGTATGACTGTGTCTTCCAAGTCTGTTTTCATCGATTTGACCCTTCCGGATTCTGAGGGTCATCTCGGTTCGCCGCGCGATAGCCATTGGCATCCAGTTCGCCGATCTTGTTGAGCGGTAGTAGAAGTTGGGTTGAATTGAGTTTCAAACCATCCAAAACCTCCTCGGGAAAAGGGATGCTTCGTTCCTGGCTGAAAAGTTTGATCGAAGTTGCCTCGTAACGGTCGAGCAGTACGTTGGCTACTGAGTTGGCGAGGCGATTGACTCTTTCAGAGGCTCGCTGGTGGTAGCGGAGCTCAAGTTGGCGATCCAGTTTCAATTGCCTAAGTTGATGGGTCTGGTTGGCTGACGTCAATCTAGCCAATTGATTCTCGTAAGCTATCTTTCGATTCCTCAAGAAATTAGCGTCCGCCTGGCTCGCGTGCTCTACAAAGAGTGTTTCACTGAGCATGAACCAGCGATGATAAAGTAGGCGAGGTTTTTGGTTTTTGCGATCGGGAAAAAAACCTTCGAATTTTGAGCCGTCTTTTCTTACGCCTCGAAAAACCAATCGATGCGTTGGTCCCGGGTCAGGTCCAAAAAAACGATAACCATGGCCTAAAAATAAGATGCGATGCAGGGGGGCAAGTTGTTTTGCAATCGGACCACTGAAATATCTCGAGGCAATTGGGTTCGCGAGTGGTCCCATTACAACTACAAACAAGTAGGTCAAAATTAAAACAGTGGCAATCGTTCGCGCGGGGGCACTCCACTGAAGCGGAGGAACCGGGAGTTCTAAGAGAGTGGAGGACTCGCTTGGAACCTGACTGGATTCAGATCGATTCGATCGGTTTTTAGAATTTGTGTTTCGTTTGCGATTTGCCATTGCCAACGCGAGCTTAGGATTGAGTCTGCTTTAGTGAATCTCTGTTGGAGACTACCCCTGAATCCTAGTCTAGTTTAGGAATTAGCTGGAGCAAATTATCACTGAGTTAACGTGCGAAGTTGGGCAATTACTTATCAATAAAAAAAAACCGCCAAAATTTTTGGCGGTTTGTTCTTAATAGAGCTAAGTTCGTTGTTACTTGTTAACAAATTGTGATGCTAGGGAAGCATCGCCGTTGAACGAAAACGAGTGTGATTTTCCCGCAAAAAGATCAACCGTTTTTTCTTGAGTAATGATCTCGCCGTCACGTTCGAATTTGACTTGAATTTTATAGTCTTTCCAAGTTTCTCCCGAAGGCAGGCGGTTGGTGGTGAAAGTTCTCAACTTACCACTTTTCTGGGTTCGGCTGCCGCAAAGGGTGACGATTGCGTCCTCTGGGACTTCTAGCCGAAGCGTTGTTGCAATCGCCGTTTGCAGGGGTTTATTCTTCTCAAAATTAAATTGAATGGTCTCGTTTTTACCTGGTGTCAACTTCACCAATTTTGTTTGGGTTGTCTCGATCCCGTCGCGGTTGATGACTGCTTTCACACTGTAACGATGCTCTTTGCCAATTTCCAAATTAGTAGAACGAAAACTGCGAGTTGATCCCTCTGTTTTGGTTAATTGCTCGTTGATGAAAACTTTAGCGTCTTGGGGTAATTGCACGTTCAGGATCGAGGAACCAACGGCCGGCTGATCACCTGAATTAGCGTCAGTGTCATTGGGTTGAACGGAACCTGCGGGCTGAGATCGTTCGACGGGGCCTGGGTTGTCGAGCATTGAATTGATCGAACCGCCGTCGGGGATACGTGGTGAGTTCTCAGGAGACTGGTCCAAAATCGAATTTGGACTTAGAGATCCCGACATGGGTTCACCGTAGGGGGACATCATTGAGAGGCTTCCAGCCGCTGCATCCCAGCCGCCGCAACAGCCGTAATTCCCGGTGCCCCACATCGTGATCGGTGCACGATAAAAACCTCCACAGCAGCCGCCGGAAGAGTGGTGACCAATGCTGGAAATACGATAGCCAATTCGGCCAAGGACGTTTCTTACCGGTGTTCGGTAGACGCGTTGTGCGCCACCCGAACTGCCACCGCAGCATGAAAAGCCACCGCTGGATCCGTAAGCATTTGTAGAACCACCCCAGCCACCGCTGTTAGCCAATGCATCACTGGTCGTGATGAATGAAAGACTAAGTGAGAGGGATGCGAGGACTGCTAAACCCTTTAAGGAACTGAACCTATTCATCTTTATTTTTTGCTCCGAAGAATTCTCGTCATGATGAGGAAATTGAAATGTTTTGAGCGCTTCTCATTGGGGAGATGGACTCAAAAATTCAAAGATCCCTGCGTTGGTTAGGATAACAGGCGAACTTGGCAATTCAAGTCGGTTGGGGTGTTTTAGGCGACTGGGTAGAGTTTGTTGCGTGAAATCCGCGATTTCGAGGTCGAATTGGCCGGAATCCCAGCTCCAATCCCCGATTCTGTTCCCCTTGCAGAACGATCATTGGTTCGGCGACGCGGGGCAATATGAGCCGGTACCTTGGTTGGTGAGAGGGGGTAATCCAAGCCAAGTGAAGAAAAATCTCCCCGATTATTTTTTGACCGCTTCAATCGTGACGTTGTCAAATCGGGCGGTGCCGGTTGCGCCCCAGAGGCCGATTCGCACAATCCCCTCTCTTGCTGATCGAGGGATGCGGATGACTCTCGATTGGGTGAACCAGTCTTTGGTACCTTTGTGAGCACCTAAAGAGAACATCCCTAATTCCTGACGATCTTCGTCGTAGAACGAAATTACGGCTGTTGGTAGATCGTTTTGACGGGGACCGACGACAACGTTTTCACACGAGAATGATGCAGAAAATTTGATAAGTGGAACTTTACGACCATCGCATGCAAAAGCCTGCATCACTTGGGCTAGTTGCCCTGGGATATTGTTTTTGAATTGCACAAAGTTGTTAGCTCCATCTTCGGCACTTCCTGTTTCGAGTGTTAGTTGACGCTGGTAATACCAGCCTTCGGCAAATCCTTTTTCGTCGAGCCCCTGTTCAAATCCTGAATTGATAAGTTGAGGCTTAGCCGGATCGGGAAGAATCTTTCGATTGTCTTCGGCTGTGCCTGTCATCGGAACAAATAATGTTGGGCGCAAGGCGAAGCGTTTCATCTCTCCGTTAGTTTTCTTCATGAGAAACAGTGTCTGTTGATGCCGTTCTCCCATGGGAACAATGATGAGTCCACCTTCGACGAGCTGATCAATGAGCGGTTGTGGAATATCCTCCGGTGAACAGGTTACAATTATTTTGTCGAAGGGAGCGTTTTCTTCCCAGCCTTTGTAGCCATCCCCAATTTTGGTATAGACGTTGTCGTATTTGAGTTTTTTCAAAACCTTCGCAGCCGATTTTCCAAGTTTCTCTACAATTTCAATTGAGTAGACTTCCTTAACGAGCGGACTTAAGATGGCCGCTTGATAGCCACTTCCAGTGCCGATCTCCAGAACTTTGTCGGTTGGCTGAGGATCCAATTCCTGAGTCATGTAAGCGACGATGAACGGCGAGGAAATCGTCTGGCTCTTGCCAATAGGTACACCAGCATCAAGGTACGATTGGGTTTTACGGATCTTTTTAGGGACGAATTCATGTCGGGGGGTTGCCCGCATCGTTTTTAAAACGCGTGCGTCAGAAATACCGGCTCCGACAACGGCAATTTCAACCATTTGATTTCTGAGTTTTTCGAATTCCGCCTCATTTTGAGGCATGGCTGCTAAACCCGGGGCTGTTTGTGAAGTCACCGCTGCGAACATGACGCAGCAGATCCAAAATTTGAGATAGCTCTTTTGCATGGTTCAAACCTGATCAAACTTAGTGTCGAAGGCTAAAAGGCTCTGTGATTGGAAATCGTGGCCAACATTGTGACAAGTAACACGAACGCAGGCTATTATAAGCAGGTTGTTTTGATCAAGCCGAGTTTTTGACCTCCGGCTGATGCAATCTGATATGACTTTTTGATGATTAGTCGCTGAGATTAGCGAAATCGAGTTATAATTGGGCATGGCGAAGGGTATGGCAAAGAAAGAATGGCAACAAGACACCGCGGGGATTCCGCGTTCATCGAGCCCCCTGCCGTTTGTTTTACCACTCGTAATATTCTTGATGATTGCGAGTCGCTACCCAGATTTTGCCTCTGAAGAAGAACCGGATACGATTCTGCGGTCGGCCCAGTGGTATCTAGGCATGATTGCTTTACAGGTGGTGTTGGCAGTTGGTGCGTTGGTCTATTTTCGGAAAATTTACCTTCAGCATTTTCCTTTTCAAGTTTCCCTGCTGTCGGTTGCGGTCGGAGCATTGGGTGTCGTTATTTGGATTGGAATCTGCAGCTTGCAACTCGAGCCAAAGGTTTTAGGGTTATTGGGTTTTGATTTTAGTCGGCCTTCTTTTGACCCGTTCACACTCCAGAGTTCGGTAGTTCGAGCCGCTTTTCTTTGCTTCCGAATGTTGCTGCTGGTGGTTGTTGTACCTCTGATTGAGGAGTTGTTTCTGCGAGGCTGGTTTGTCAGGTGGGTCGAGGATCCTGAATGGGAAAATCTTCCGCTTCAAGGCTTGTCCTGGAAGGCGTTGCTGGCCGCAAGTGCGTACGGTGTTCTGACTCATCCCACGGAGGCCATTGCGGCTTTTGTGTGGTTTGGTTTAGTAAGCTGGCTGATGAATAAAACGGGCAGTCTCTGGGACTGTGTTGTTGCGCATGCCGTGACCAATCTGTTGCTTGGCATTTACGTTTTGATTTTCGCGCAATGGCATCTGTGGTAGCTCACTGAGAGAATGTCGCTTTCTCACTGAACGATTGGAGTTCAAAGTCGAGTTGATCTGCGGGCGCGGGGGGATTGTTCGGCGGCGGGCTTTGTGATTTAGAAAAGGCTTGCCCATTGCTTTTGATGTTATTAACTATGCCGGCTAGAAAAAAGAAAAGTGTTTGATTCATCGGCACGATCGACACGTCGTGAAACATGCCGGAAATAAAATAGTGCGCGATGACGACCAGCGAGAGTAGTCCGAATTGTCGTGGCCAGAGATCGAGAGATTGATCCCGCCAGAGGGACCAACTGGCGTAGGCGACAACCGCCAATACCCAAAGCAGGGTAATTAAGCCAACCAGTCCGGTTTCGACGAGGTGAGCGAGGAATACATTGTGTTGGTAAAAAGGTTTGGCAAGTGCCAGCGGTTGCCCGGAGTGGGGACTCTGAATGTACGGCCGCTTGGCAATCGTGTACTGTCCAAATCCACATCCCAAGAGCGGGCGGTCTTGAAACATATCAACCGCGATCGTTAAAAAAAGCTCTCGCAGTACTGCCGATTGCTCCATGTCAGCGACTGAAACATATTTGTCTCTTTTAAACGCCCAGATTTTGTTTGAAACAAAAGGGAACGCAAAAATGGCAACGACGGTTGTGACAAGGATGAGGGTCCCCCGCTGCTTGCGGGATGCCGGTAACCACGTGAAGATTCCTGCACCCACAATGAATCCAAGCCAAACACTTCGGGTAAGTGTGGCGAAACAACCGGCTGCAAGAAAACCCCCCGCTAATATTAAACCAAATTTGCCAATTCGATTTATTCTGGGCCACCACGTCCAACAGCAACAGAGGCAAACCGACAGAAAGATTCCATTGGAAACGGGGTTAAGAAATGGTCCGCGGCCCCGCCCAAAAAACTCTGTCTCTTCGGCGGTTACGATGTAGCGAGGAAATATAACTGCATAAAGTTCAGAGATTTCGGCCAAAGCAATAAAGGCTAGGTAGATTCCGAACCCACCGAGGGTGACAGTAATGACGCGCAGGTCGCCAATCTTTGTTTTGTAACTGCGAGCTAAACAATAAACGGTCACGGGTAGGAGGTTGAAAAACAGCAAACGCGACAGAGGAGATTTATCCATGGCTCGCCAGTCATGGGAGAGTGTATTTAACGTCAGGCAGACAATCCAAACCAAGATTGCTAAGTCCATCGAATTAAAGTTTGGCAAATCCTCACGACCCGTTAGCCACCTCCATCCGAACATGGCGATCGCAGTCAAGAGGAGCAGGCGATCCAGTGTGACCGGAATCGGGCCGAAGGGCGCGTGAAAAAAGTCGTGCCCAAAAACAGAGCCTACAATTACAACGCCAAGTAATAATGCCGGCATCGTCGACATGGGGATTTTCGGATTGATGCGGTACCACGCGCATCCACAGACAATTAAGAATGGAATCAGGATGACGAGAATCAGGTCCATCGAGGCAAGTCACCTTGGTTTACTGAACAATAAATAAAAGGTCTTGCTCAAGGTTTCCTTTTTTCTGCGCATTGAGATCTTCGATTTCCATTCGCAATCGATAGTTGCCCGGTTCCAATTGGTTTAAGTCGATTTTGAAATACAGATAAAAATCCCGCCGCCGCTGCGGGGCGGTATCTTCGATGGTGGGGAAATCTCCTGCTTGCACCTGCTGTCCGTCTTCATTGTGGATTTGATAACTGCCCTGGAATCGCGATTGCACAACTGTCTTTGAATCGATTTCCCGATCTTGAGACTCGTAATTCTCAACCTCGCAATAAACCAAGATCGGCTGCCCCGGTTGAAATTTGTTTTCAGGAAAGGGTTTGTGTTTTCCAAATCCTGTGATTTCGCAGCAAAAGGCACCATTTTTGATTTGCAATTCCGCGATGGATTCGAGGCGGGTCATTGCCTTCCTCAGGTTGGCAAGTGTTGCATCGGCTGCACCGCCAGTCGCTTCTCCTCCTCCCCGGGTCATCATCTCAATTGCTTCAAGTTGGTGTTCCCAGTATTTTTTTTCTTCCACGGAAATCGAAGTGAGGGTGCCATCGTTAGCGAGTTGATGACGCAAAAAATCGAATAGTTGCAGATTGATTTCGAGAGCGTTTCGCCGGTTGGAATCAGTCTCAAGGTCCAGCTGGCTCTCAAGTTTTTGAATCGACGCTTCAAGTTGACTTTTTTCTTCCGAGGGGGTTGGCAATGGATTTCCCGGGGGTTTCCCAATGTTCGATTTTGGGACGAAATCACTCGAGTGGCTTTCCTTAACTTTAGAGACGGGATGCTCTCGATTGGGAGCTGTCGGGGGAACGAATGCGCGTTCAATCGTTGGCGTGTTTTCGGGTTCTATGCCATTTACTTGACGGTTGGGGTTTCGGTCAGGATTCTGTGATAGAGTCGGGGTATCAGGGCGGTGGTTGCGAGGTGACGTATCCGATTCAAATTCAGCCTTGGCTAATGGAAGTGTGTGGGCAATTTCAAAAGGCGGCTCGGTGATCACGATGGGGTCTTGCGCGGGAATGATTAAATCCTTTGTCTCGCACGAACCGGATTCGCAATCAGGGCAATCAGCATCCTGAGAAACATCAAAGGCAAACAGATTGTTCCACCCTTGATCTTCCGAAGTTTTGGGAGTGAGACAGTCCCCGGGGCATGTGATTTGCTCGCAATTGTCGCAAGGCTGATCTACCAGTTTCGTTAGTCCATTGGTCTCCGGATTAATCGAGGGCCTCTCGGTTTGCTTTGCAGGGAGCTGCGGTGGTAGCGCTTCGAGGCTTTTATTGGTCGTTGAAGCAATTGATGGCGAGAGTGCTTGGGACGGCAACGGTTTAAGATGAGACTTTGGCTGGAGTGCCAGCGGCCCCAACGCTTTAGGTGTCATGCCGGACCGTAATGAGTTGAAGTTATCGTTCGATGCTTGAGTTGTCTGGTCAGACGTTTTTTTATTCAGCGGTGTCAGCGAGTGATTGTCTACGGCCGGGTAATTTTCTTTGGCGAGTTGCGGCGCTGCAGCGTGAGGATTGGCTGGTTGCAGATGAGGGAGTTTATGAGGGAGTTTGGGAGGTTTTTTAAAGTTTTGGCAGTCGCATTCCAGTGAGTGCCCACAGTTAATTGGATTCACCGGGACGGGTTGATCGGAACTCTTTTTTTCAGGTTTTGCAGTTAGCTTTACCGAAATGTCGGTAGATTTCTGATTGGCGAGGTCAATCGTTTTTCCCTGCTCTTGCTCCGAGCCTTCTTCTGTTTGCTCGTTGTTCTCCAGTTGATCCGTACTTGTTGACGAGCCTTCCAGCCAATCCGCTTGCTCGCCAAGCAAGTCCTCCGTAATCGTCGTCTGTCCCAACTTAGCGCAACCGATGTTTGCGCCGATCAAGACCAAGATCAAAAGCCATTGGTATTTCATTTTGCTGTTCGCCAAAATGGGTTTTGGTTGTCAAAACCTGAAGGAGAAGGGATGCCCGCCACTCAAATTGAAAAGGGAGAGTGGTTCTATATTCGCGAGGATATTAGAGAAATCTCTAAATCTGCTCAAGGCAGCAATCCCGCCTGCAATCGGCTTTGATGCTGGCACACTAGGGGGATAGGGCTTTGTGGCGAGGTTTCACCGACTGAAAAGACAGAAAAAGGGGTAATCGAGAGGCTTGGCAATCACTCGAAAAAATTCGGCTTGGCGCAACGTCTGATACGATTCTCAGGCTGCAGATTCTCAGGCTGCA
>Ga0055584_100008403_pt1 | contig 10127 bp, 8 predicted proteins | sample OSDHelmetaG_FD_58716 | JGI IMG/M metagenome (GOLD analysis project Ga0055584, IMG submission 58716) | Pelagic marine sediment microbial communities from the LTER site Helgoland, North Sea, for post-phytoplankton bloom and carbon turnover... | ecosystem: Environmental > Aquatic > Marine >...
CTTGTCCCGCTTGACTCCGGGGAGTCCCCAAGCAAGGCCGCGGCACCCGAAAAAAAGAAGAAAAAGGGGCTGATGGCCCTTCAAATAGGTGGTGGTCCGAGTAGCGAAGACATATCGGTTTTCACTCGTCAAATGTCTACTTTGGTTCAAGCGGGCCTTCCTCTGTTAAGGAGCCTGGAAGTGATGATCAAGCAACAGGAGAAAAAACCAAAATTCAAAGCCATGCTTGAAGACATATCGGAAAAAGTTTCTTCGGGAGGAAACCTTTCGGATGGTCTCGCGCTTTACCCAAAGACCTTTGACAACCTTTTTGTCAACATGGTGAAGGCCGGAGAAGCGGGTGGAGTGCTTGAGCTTGTTTTGGACCGTCTTGCCCAGTTTCAGGAGAAATCAATCCGTACGATCAAAAAAGTAAAGTCGGCTATGATTTATCCGGCCGTCATTATGTTCGTGGCCGTCGGGATCGTGACCCTCTTGATGATGGTGGTGGTTCCCCAATTCCAATCGATTTTCCAATCGATGCTCCGAGGCGCGCCTCTTCCCGGTCCAACCCAGATCATCATTAACATCAGTGACGTCTTTTCCAGTCACCCCGTCCTTGTTTTGGGCGGAATGGCCGGTTTGATCGTGGGTACGATTTTCTTCAAAAAGACTAAAATCGGGTCCAAGACCTTCGATTGGTTGGGGCTCAACCTACCCGCCGTCAAAGACGTCGTCGGCAAGTCCAATATTTCTCGTATCACCCGTACTTTCGGGACCTTGATGAGTAGTGGAGTTCCCATTTTGCAAGCCCTTCAAATTACCCGTGATACCTTGACCAACACCTATTTCATGCAGGCGATGGGGAACGTACACGACTCGGTTCGCGATGGCGAAGCAATGGCTGTGCAAATGAACCGAGAAAAAGTGTTCCCGTCCATGGTTACCAGTATGGTCGAGATCGGGGAGGAAACGGGTGAACTTCCCGACATGCTTACCCGCATCGCGGATAATTATGATGAAGACGTCGACAATGCCGTTGCCGGGATGACCTCTTTGATCGAACCAATCATGATTGTTTTCCTCGCACTGGTGGTCGGGTTCATCGTGATTGCCTTGTTTCTCCCGATCGTGGGAATCATCGAAACCATCGGAAAGTAAGGCGGCAGATCAATTCCCAAAGTTGTTGGATTGCTTCCAGCTGTTTGCCTTGGCGGGATCAATCTTTTCCCATGCGCCCAAAGCACGGTTCAACGCTTTTGACTTCTCATCCGAGTTTTGGATCGTCATTGCCCAACCCATGGCTCCTTCGGGATCGCGGGCTGAAATCCGACTGACGAATTCTCCGACTGCCGAATCCATTGCAGGTGATGGCGTAAGGGTGTTCAGCCACTTGGCTGTGGAAACCGGATCGCTCAAAGACCAACGGGCGGTAAGTTGTTTCATCGCATAAGCCCGTTTTTCCGTATTTTCCAGTCCCTGAACCCATATCGAGGCTCCGTCGGCGTCTTGGGACACCCATTGCATAAGCAAGTTGTCCGTGATTCGCCGGGCTCCCTTGTCATGTTCCATTTTGCTTACCCAGTCGGCCGTGCCGGGAAGATCTTGCCGGGCAAGTTTTGCTCCGAGTTGCCCTAGGATCGTCTCCTTCATTTTAGGATCTTTGTCCGGGAAGTTTTCGGCCCATTGGATCGCCTCCTCGGTGCCGAGTTTGGCGTATTCCTGAGCCAGGAAAGTCGACGCCTGCCAACGGGCTCCCCCCGCGGGCAGTTCCCTGAAGAGTTCGTCGGCCACCTCCAAGTTGTTTTCGGCCAATCCTCTTATGATGCCAACCAACATCGCATTGTCTTCGTTCTTGGCGTTGTTGCTATTGGCTTTGGCCCATACGACGGCACCTTCCGGATCACTGTTTGCCCATCCTGCAAGCACTTCCGATACCCCAAACCTTCTCTCGCTTTTCTGGTCCAGTGAATTGTTGGCGTAGGCCAAAGCGGCTTGTGGGTCAATGGCCGCCCAACTTCTCATCAGGAGTTTCATTTCCAAGTGTCTTCCATATCCTTTGGGAAGTTCTTCGAACGCTGTAACGACTTCCTTGACGTTGGAACCGTCCATTGCGCGGACTGCGTCCAAATAAGATCCCAATCGGGAAATGATGTCCCGGCCTTTCATGATTCTTCGAAGGTTCGGAGGCAGGGGAGGGGAATCGGTCCTTGGACGGGAAGTTCCCTCGCTTGGCTTGCGGTAGGAAGAGTTGACCGTATCCGAAACTTGACCTGACCCTGAAATGTCGGAATTGGGTCCTTTCGATGAGAGTGCCCTCTCCGAGGAATCTGTGTTTTCGACGGATAAATCTTCTGAGAGGCGAGTGGGAGTCAACTCTCCGGAGTCACTGAGAACATGACCTCCGAGGTAGAAGGCGAGCATTATGGTCAAAGCCCACGGCAAACCGATTTTGAGAAAGAATTTCATCCTGAAATGACTATCGCACCAAAAAAGACAAATCGCGTGCGGGATGCAAGGGAAGACTTAGATGAATAATATTAATATATATAATTTGTTTCATAAATCATGAATTATATTAATATAAATAAATTCTTAAAGAGTTAAAAAGTTAGCATAAGTAGAAGTTGAGTAATGAATGGCGCGATTATTGCAAATTTCGATGGATAGGCCTAACACTGCCTAATTCTAACAAACTAAACATATGAAAATTAAAAACAAATTATTATCTTTGGCAAGCTTGCTTGCCATATCAAACGTTCACGCAATTGAAATAGGGCCGACAGGAAGCGGATTGGAATTATCCGGCTTCGTTGATCTGTATTTTCAAAGTCAAAATGACGTCGAAACTACGGATGTTTCCCAAGTTGAACTCAACTTGGATTACGCAAGCGGACCTGTTTCCGTCTCCATCGATTTTGACCTCTATGACGCACCTTCAGATGGTACTGGAGGAAATGGTGCTGTTTTGGAGGAAGCGATCATCACCTACGACTTTGGGCACGGTTTCAGCGTAACCGGGGGCAAGATGCTCTCTTACCTCGGCTTCGAAGCCTATGACCCGACCAACATGTATCAGTATAGTTATGCATATGATGCCGATGGTTTTTTGGGAGCTGGATACGAAGGAGCCCAAGACATATACGATGCCTACGACGATGGGGTGTCACTTGATTTCGCCAACGACATGTTCAGTTTGGGTGTGTTCGCCAGTGTCGAGCAAGACGGTGGGTATGAGTACGCCTTTGCTTTCACCGGCATAGAGAACTTTACCTTTAAGGCGATCATGGCTGACTGGGATGCGTACGAGACCACCACGTTTTGGGCGAGTTATCAAATGGACAAGCTTCTTCTTGCCGCCGAAATCGCGGAGAAGGATGTGACCGCTACTGCCGACCCGGATATCGAAGGTTGGTTGATCATGGGTAATTATGCCGTCACTGATTCTCTTGGACTCACCCTCAGGTATTCCGAGCAGGAGGTTGGACTTTTGAATGAATTCGAGAAGATTACCATCTCTCCAAGCTATGTTTTCACCGACAATTTGTCCGGTCTTATCGAATACAGCACTTACGAGGCCTCCGTTGCGGCAAACGATCCCGGCGAGCTCTTTGCAGTTGAAGTGATCTTTACATTCTAGGTTTCAGTCTAGTTGTTTGTTTGCGGGTGGGCGGCGATTGTCGCCCACCCGTTCTTTTTTGTGAGAATTTTGAGCGACCAGTTTAATTCATCATATTTATTAAAGATATTCAGGATAAACATATTTTAAAAAACTTTTAACAATATTACTAATAAAGCCGTAAACCGATTATTTGTATTAAATTTAATCAAATTCAATTGTAACTCAGAATGGCGCGATAAATGTAAATATAAATTTCAATTACTCCTGATCTCTACTTTGGATCAGATTTTAAAAATTAACAAATGCGGTTCCCTCCGCCCTACTCAATGAAATTACTAAAACCAAAACATATTCTAGCCTCTTTTTTGTTGGCTGCCCTTTCAACCTCCAGCCTGTTTGGCGTCAAAGTCGGAGTTTTGCACTCACTTAGCGGAACCATGGCGATCTCTGAAACCTCTCTCAGGGACGTAGTCATGATGGCCGTTAAAGAAATCAACGCAAAAGGAGGCGTACTTGGCGAGCAAGTCGAGGCTGTCGTTGTTGATCCTGCCTCCGACTGGCCCCTTTTTGCCGAGAAGGCAAAGCAATTGATCAATGAAGACAAGGTGGCGGTTACCTTTGGGTGCTGGACTTCCGTTAGTCGCAAATCCTGTTTACCTGTCTTCGAGGAAAACAATGCTTTGCTTTTTTATCCCGTCCAATATGAGGGCGAAGAGCAATCTCTGAATGTCTTTTACACGGCGGCCTCACCCAATCAACAACTTGTCCCCGCTGCTGAGTACATGGCAAAAGAAATGGGTTGTAAAAAGTTTTATCTTTTGGGTACCGACTATGTTTTTCCGAGAACCGCCAATAAAGTTTTGAAAGCCTACCTCAAAGCCGAAGGCGTACCCGATGCAAACGTGATGGAGGAGTATACGCCCTTCCACCACCAGGACTATCAGACCATAGTATCCAAGGTGAAGCAGTTTGCCGCTTCCGGGGACGCCTGCATTCTTTCCACGATAAATGGGGACAGTAATGTTCCATTTTACAAGGAGTTCGCCAACCAAGGGCTATCTTCCGACGACTGCCCCATCATGGCATTCTCCGTATCCGAGGACGAACTGCGGGCGATGGACGTACCACCCCTCGTAGGACATTTGTCCGCTTGGAATTATTTTCAAAGTGTTAAAACTCCCAGTAATGCGGCATTCGTCAAAAGCTTCAAGAAATACTGCGTTCAGGCCGGTTTGCCCGGAGGAGCGAAACGCGTAACCTGTGACCCAATCGAGGCGGCCTACTTTGGTGTTTACGTTTGGAAGGCAGCTGTTGAAAAATGTGGCTCGTTCGACGTCGATAAGGTGAGGAAAGCGGTCTACGGTCTTGAATTCGATGCACCGGGTGGAAAGAAGAGAATGCATCCTTCCAACCAACATACGCTCAAGCCTGTTTATATCGGTGAAATCCTGAAAAACGGGCAGTTCAAGATTGTCTATTCCAGCGACGGATTGGTCTCTCCTGACTCTTACAGCACCTATTTGTGGCCCGATGGAAATTTCCCGAAGCCAACTGGAGGTCCCAATGGAGATGGTTCTCTCTAATTTTAACCTAAAAAAATAGTTTATATTTGATTCAAACGGACCCGGTGCGATTAGTTCGGCCGGGTCCGTTTTTTAAATCAAGCTCCATTCCATGGGTAAGTTTTTTTTACTTGCGGTTCTTTTCAGTCAATTTTGCTTACTTGAGTCACAAGCCGAAGATGAGACCAACGCCAAGGTTTCGGGAAATGCAAATCCGGTTTTAATCAAAGAGAATACTCTCCTTCCTTTGCTCTTGGAGCTAGCTTCGGAAGAGGATGAAAAGAAGGCCGACATTGTTTCAAGGTTAGCCCAAACAGGGGACCCTCGCTTGGAGGAGTTCTTTGAGCTTTATCGCCAGGGAAGCGTTTACAATTGGCCTGACGCGGAGGGTAATCCACGCATCGTAGTGAATGAGGAAACCGTTATGGATGATGATTTCAATGAGTTTGCTCCTCTCTTGGACCCATTGAGCGGTCAACCTTTTCTAGTGGCCGGGAAACAAGCAAAACCAGATCTCCTTGATCTCGTTGATATCAGCCCCGACCGAAAACTAAGAAAGTTGGTGAACGCGTCCAAGTTCCTCATTCGCCTCTTTTCTCCCGATTACGAGACCCGGATTTCAGGGGTTAAGAAATCGGGGGATCCACCTTTTCTCGAGGATGCTCTGCCCACGCTTAAAGAGATAGCCGAGGACTCCTCCGAGGATGAAAAGATTCGGTGGACTGCCCGTGAAAGTATTGCCTTGATCGGTTTTGGTAAGAGTTCCTCGAATCTGGAAGAGACTGAAAGCAGGTTGGTGTTTTTAGAAGAACTTGGCGAGTTGAACAGCCTCCGAGCTCTTGCCAGGCTCGATTCCTTCAAGACGGATATCAGTGAGCTTGCGCAATCAGGAAACCTTTCCGTTTCCGATCACGACGGGTTTTTCGGAAGAATTTCAAAGGTCGAATCTTCCCTTGCCGACCACAGGGACTCGGTAGAATTGTCCGGTAATTTGTTTCGTGGTCTTTCTTACGGGAGCGTTTTGATTCTCATTGCATTGGGCTTGGCTGTCACTTTTGGTTTGATGGGAGTGATCAACATGGCTCATGGAGAGTTGGTCATGATTGGCGCTTATGCCACCTATGAGGTGCAGCGTATCTTGGGGCATTCGGCAGACAACGCCGTGGATCACTATTATTTGGTTGCCTTGCCCGTCGCTTTTCTGGCCTCCGCTTTGGTTGGACTTTTGATGGAGCAATTCGTCGTAAGGCATCTTTACAACCGTCCTTTGGAGTCGCTTCTTGCGACATGGGGGGTCGGGTACATTCTTATTCAAGTCGTTCGACTTCGTTATGGAGACAACATCGGGGTTAATGCTCCGACTTGGGCGAGAGGAGGCTTTGAAATCACTCAAGACGTCGTCCTTCCCTATGCTCGATTGTACCTTCTGGCCTTATCGGCAACTTGCGTTGCTTTTCTCTACTTCATTATCCGAAAAACGAAGATGGGCGTATTGATTCGAGCCACCATGCAGAACCGCGATATGGCCCAAAGTCTCGGCGTAAGGACAAGGAACGTCGACCGTTTCACTTTCGCAATTGGTTCGGGTATCGCCGGGGTTGCCGGTTATGGATGGACTATCGTCGGTGGAGTCACTCCCGACATGGGAAGCAAACTCTTCATCGTGGATTCTTTTCTCGTTGTAGTTACCGGAGGCGTCGGCGAGCTGGTGGGCGTAGTATGCTCGGGTTTGGGGATCGGGGTCCTTACCAAGATGATCGAGCCAATGGAATTTGGAGATTTTACGATCGGTCCGGTCTGGGGAAAAGTCATTCTCCTGGCAGTTATCGTGGCATTCATCCAGTTCAGACCAGCCGGTCTGTTTGCCCCCAAAGGTAGGTTGGCAGACCGCAAATGAATCCTCAATTCGACAAACTCGTGGGTTCAAGGCGGGCTTTCTTCGCCCTGCTTCTGTTTACATTCGTGGTTATGCCGGTCATGTACTCGGCCGAAATGATTACAGTTGGCCAAATAAACATGATCGGTCGTTACATGTGTTTTGCTATTCTCGCACTCGGCTTGGACCTATTGTGGGGTTACGTGGGGATTTTGAGCCTCTGCCAGTTTACTTTCTTTTGCTTGGGTGGCTATGCGATGGGAATGCATCTCGCCCACCATGGAGGCCCTGAAGGGATCATAGACGGAAACGGCTGGAAGATTCCGGCATGCCTTTTCGTCGTTTATCCCTATGACGTCGGCGAATCCTCGGGAGATGCCTTGGTTCCCGGATTTTGGAAGCCTTTTTGGAACCTGCCGCTTACCGTTGCACTCGGATTGCTGATACCCGGTCTTGCCTCTTTCGTGCTTGGGTATTTCGTCTTCCGCAGCAGGGTGAGGGGGGTTTATTTTGCGATTCTTACTCAGGCCATTGCGGTGGCGAGTTGGTTGGTTTTTTGCCGCAACGACGTGAAGTTATGCGGTACGAATGGATTGGTTCGTTTCGACGTCATTGCGCCGGCCGAATCCTTGACCACTTTTAACCCGGTTGATGCCAAGGACAAGTGGATTGAATCACACGAGGGGAGTCTGGATCAGGATCTAAACAAGGACGGGAAGCTTGATCAACTCGACTACTCGATTGCAGACGTCGGCTTCTCACTTTCATCGGACGAGGTACGATTTGGTTTATACCTGATAACGGCAGCCTGTCTTTTTGGTGCTTTTTTACTTTGTCGATGGGTGGTGAATTCCAGGTTGGGAAGGGTTCTTCTTGCTATTCGTGACGACGAATCCACTTTGTGTTTCTTCGGCTACAAGCCCTACGTATACAAAATGTTTGCTTTTAGCTTGGCCGGCATTTTGGCAGGACTGGCAGGAATGCTCTATGTTCCGCAGATGCAAATCATCACTCCCTCGAACATGGAAGCCTACCGATCTTTGTTGGTTGTCGTTTGGGTGGCGGTTGGAGGGCGAGGAACCCTCGCGGGCGCCGTGCTCGGTGCCTTGGTGGTGAACCTTCTTTATAATTACTTTACTTCCCAGCATGACTTTTATTTTTTCAGTTGGAACCCGGATTACTGGCAAATTCTACTCGGTTTGATGTTCGTTTTGGTGGTGCTTTACTTGCCCAATGGCCTAATCGGTCTGTTGGACAAAGTACGTGGTTCCATTGGTTTGTTGCTCAGGAGGAATAGGTCATGACGCAATCGTTGGAGAAAGAAAGGCCCTCTTCGGGTGACGTCGGGAGCGTCTCCTACCTCGAGGGTTATCGCGAATATCTGCCCAGCCAAGTCAATCATGAAGCATGGTCCTCCCGGTTTGTCCTCTTCGTGGAAAATCTTTCCGTATCATTCGATGGTTTCAAGGCCGTCGACATCCCATGCTATGGGGTCGGGCATGGAGAACTGCGAGTAATCATCGGACCGAATGGAGCGGGTAAGACGACCTTTTGTGATTTGGTCAGTGGAAAAACCCGCCCTTCTGCCGGACAGGTTTTTTTTGACGGAAAGGAAATTACGACCATGGACGAGTCCGAGATCGCACTGCGCGGGATTGGACGAAAATTTCAGACTCCAACCGTATTCGATAGCTTGACTACCTATGAAAACCTTCTTCTCGCCCTTCCTGGTAATCAAGGCTGGAAAGATAATTTATTCAGGGCCGAGAGCAAAGCCGAGTCGGCGAACATAGAGGAAATCCTTGAGAAGGTATCTTTGGCCGACCAGCGCGACAAGCTTGCCAAATCGCTCAGTCACGGGCAAAGGCAGTGGCTTGCCATCAGTGCTTTGATCATAGCGAAACCCAAGCTTCTTCTTGTCGACGAACCGGCGGCTGGTCTTACGGATTCAGAAACCGAAAAAACAGCCGAACTTCTTCTCGAGTTGGCCAAAGAACATACCTTGGTGGTCATTGAACACGACATGGAATTCGTCCGAAGGTTGGATAGCACGGTAACGGTTTTGAACGAAGGCAAGGTCTTGGCCGAGGGATCGATGGGCGAGATGGAGAGAAACGAGGAAGTCATGGAAGCCTATCTTGGAAGATGAGGAAGACAAAGAATTCAAAGGGTGCTCCCAAGAAAAGTCTTGGAATTCGCGGGAAAGTATCTGCCCATTCCTACAAATCAGACAGGAAAAAGTTCTCGTCGGGAAGAAAAGCTAAACTTGGAACTTGCTCGGTTGTCTCTTCCGAGAGGATGAATCGAAACAACTACATGAGCGTAACGGGGCTTGAGTTTTCCTATGGCGAAGTGCAGGTGTTGCACGGGTTGGAATTCGAGCTTCCCGCCCAAAGCGTTTGTTGCGTGATGGGCAGAAACGGCGTGGGCAAGACGACGTTCTTGAGAAACATCGTTGGCTTGGAGAAACCTTCTGCGGGCAGCGTGCTGATCGGAGGCACGGAGTTCCTTGGTTTGGACGCAAGTGACCGAGCGGTTCGAGGAATTGGTTACGTACCCCAAGGTCGTCAAATATTTCCCCTCTTGACCGTGGAGGAGAACCTTTCCGTCGCGCTGGAGGCGGCTCCACCGGATCAAAGGCAGATCCCTACGACCGTGTATGATACTTTTCCCGTGCTCTATGACATGAGAAAGAGGCGTGGAGGAGATCTCTCCGGCGGGCAACAACAACAATTGGCAATCGGCAGAGCCTTGACTACGCGTCCCAAACTCCTCGTGCTTGACGAGCCTACGGAAGGGATTCAGCCCAACGTGATTACTATGATTGGCGAGATCATCAGGAACCTCGTTGCCCAACAGGGTCTGACGATTTTGCTCGTCGAGCAATACCTCGACTTCGTTCGTAGCTACGGTGACTCGTTTGCGGTCATGAGCCGTGGCCAATTCGTCGCCTCGGGCCGAGTCGAGAATCTGGACTCGAGTACCGTACACAAGCACCTCAGCGTTTAGAGACATGCACCTGACACCAAGAGAAAAAGACAAGTTGATGATCGTCGTTGCGGCCGACCTGGCCCGTCGCCGCAAAGAG
>Ga0055584_100008404_pt1 | contig 10126 bp, 4 predicted proteins | sample OSDHelmetaG_FD_58716 | JGI IMG/M metagenome (GOLD analysis project Ga0055584, IMG submission 58716) | Pelagic marine sediment microbial communities from the LTER site Helgoland, North Sea, for post-phytoplankton bloom and carbon turnover... | ecosystem: Environmental > Aquatic > Marine >...
GCACCCGTTCACCCCGTACATCACCGAGAAGCTCTGGGAGGCGCTCCACGAGACCCTCGGGGAGACGCCGGAGCACATGCTCGCCGTCTCGCCCTGGCCCACGGGGGATGGTCTCGCGGTCGACGCCGAGGCCGAGGGCGAGATGCAGGCGGTCCAGGACCTGGTGGGCTGCGTCCGGCAGGTCCGCGCGCTGACCATGGTCGCCGAGCGCCGCCCCCTGCCGGTGATCGCCAACGTGACCCGGGAGGACCTCCGGAGCGTCCTCGAGCGTCACCAGGGCGCGATCCGATCCCTCGCCTTCCTCGAGTCACTCACCCTCGACAGCGCCGCGCCCCGGCCCGAGGCCAGCGCCGTCGCCGTGGCTGGCGGGATCGAGGCGTACGTGGTGCTTGGCCAGGACGTGGACTTCGACAAGCTCAAGACCGTCCTCGAGGGCCGCGCTGCGAAGGCGGGCAAGGCGCTCATGGGCGCGAAGAAGAAGCTCGAGAACCCCGGGTTCCTGGCGAAGGCAGACGACGACGTGATCGCCGCAGAGCGGCTCAGGGTCGAGGAGCTGGAGCTCGAGAAGGAGCTCCTCGAGCGCAACGTCGCGGGCTTCTGATCGCGCCGATGGCCCCTCCCTCTTGGGGGGCCGCTGCTGCGCCGCTTGTGGGGCCGCGTCGATCAGGCGAGGGCCAGGGCGCGGCGCCTCTCCAGCCACGCGCTGGAGTTGGCCTTCGAGGCGATCCCTAGGAGGTCACCGGTCTCGTCGCCGAGGGCGCTCAGGGCGCGGTGCACCAAGACGTACCAGTCCGGCGCGAGGCCCTGGAGGTCCACGAACGGGGCCAGCATGGTCATCGCCTCGGCCGGGTTCCCGGCCTCCACCTCGATCTCCGCTGCGAGCAGCGACCGGGCGAAGCTCCAGGGGCCCTGGGTGGTGGGGAGGGCCGCGCGCGCGCTGTCGAAGCGGCCCTCGCTGAGGTGCAGGCCGCTGATCTTCAGGCGAGAGAGCTCGTCCGTGATGGAGGGGAGGACCGGCTGAGCGAAGTGCTGTCCGTGCGCAGCGAGCACCTGCTCGAAGCACCGATGCGCCTCGGCGAGGTCCCCGAGGCCGGTGTGGGCCAGGCCCTCGACGTAGACGAGGTTGGGGTGCCGTTCGGGGGTGAAGCGCAGGGAGGCCTGGACGGTGGCCACCGCCGCGGCGTGGTCCCCGGCCTCGGTCTGCAGGAGGCCGAGCGAGTAGCCGATACGCACCATGTTCTCGGCGTAGTGGCCCTCGGGCCGGTTCTCGTTGCGCTCGAGGAAGGGCTGGAAGTGTCGCTCGCCGATGGCGCGCGCCTCTGCGTGCTCCCCGTCCTTGATCAGCTGGACCACCAGGTAGCCGGCGATCTCGCCGTCCACGGGGTCGTCCTCCAGGCACATGCGCAGCAGGCGTGTGTTGCGGTCATCCTTGGCCAGCCCCGTGCGGTGGGACGGGACGTCGCCATAGTGGATGAGGGCCGCGCCGACCGCCGAGGTGTCACCGAGTCCACGGGCGTGCAGCTGATTGAATCCGACGGTCAGGGTCTCGTGGACCCGCCGGGTGAAGCGCATCTCGGGGAGATTCCGGAAGAGCCTGGGGACGAAGGCGAGCTCGCCGAGCTGCTTCGCGCCGGACATGACCTCCTCGGGGTCCGCGTCCATCTCGCTCGCGTTGTAGAGGGGCAAGCAGCCGAGCAGGACCCGGGGGTTGTTCGCGGCGTCGAGCAGGTTCTGCCCCATGTTGGGGGCCAGGCGCTCGTCGGCGTCGAGGATCAGGACATGGGTCCCCGTGGCCCGCTCCACGCCGGCGTTCCTCGCACGCGCGAAGTCATCGCACCAGGGGAAGTGAATCACGATGGCCCCCTCGGCCTCGGCGATGGCGACGGTGTCGTCAGTGCTCCCCGTGTCGACCACGATCATCTCATGCACGACGCCGCGCACCGACCGCAGGCAGTCGGCGAGGAAGGCCGCCTCGTTCTTGGCGATCATGCACAGGGAGATGCGGGTGCGCGTCTTCATGGACATAACGTGCCAACGCCCGAGGGGCGATTCCACGAAGAAGCCCCCCCGGCGCGGTTCGGCGCCGGGGGGGCTTCGAGGTGAGTCGGGCTCACCGGCGCCAGCCGGAGCCGATGGCGCCGTTCTCGACGCGCATGCGGAGGCTGAGCGGGATGATGCGTGACTTGGCCGTGCGTCGGACCTTGGCGTCAAAGGTGAGGAAGTCGTGGGTCTCCTGCACCTTCTCCTTGACGGTGGCGCCCACCCAGACGGTCTTCTGCTCGGCGGAGACGCCGGTGACCGAGGTCCGCTTGTTGTCCTTCTGGTCCTGGGCCTTCTTGGCCTTCATGGAGGCGACGTACTCGCCGGTCTCGGCGTCCATGAAGATGATCAGGTTCTCGTTGAGGTCGATCTGGCGCAGGAGGCGCTGCTCGGTGCTCAGGAGCTCCAGGGGCGTCTCGTCCGTGATCTCGGCGGGGGCCTCCTCTCCCTCGTCGTCGTCGGCCTCGCCCTCGTCGTTGTCGGCCTCGGCCTCCTCCTCGGAGGTGATGACCTTGCCCTTCTCGCGGTAGGCAACGAGGTAGTTGCCGGGATCGAGCTTGGGCTCCGCGAAGGGGATGGTCGTGGAGAAGTAACCGAACAGGACGGGGGCGACCCGCGAGGCACGGTTCAGCTCGCCGCCGGGGCTCTCCGAGAGCTCGTTACGCGGCACGAGGACGGCGTACTCATAGCCATCGATGATGGCGTAGCCCTCGGGGCGGCTGCCCTCGATGCTCTTCGTCGAGTAACGGTCGATCCCCACGGACTCGCTCGAGTCGAAGGTCTCGCCGCCCTTGCGGGCGCCGGAGTTGCGGATGATGTTGCGCCAGACCGCGTCCGCGATGTCGCGGCCGGGGGCCGTGCTCGCGGAGATCCGGAAGCCGAGGCCGTCGGTCGTCTCGCTGCGAGGGGTGGCGCGGCGGGTCGTGACGCGGGCCGCGAGGAGCTCGAACTGGAAGGCTCCGCCCATCACCACGCGCTGGTTGGCGTTCCAGCGCGGCGCGGGCTCGACGATCTCCTTGCGACCGCCCGACTTCTTGAGCTTGTACTTGTTCGGCTTGAACTTCGGGTACGCGGTGTACTTACCGGTGGTCCACTCCCAGACGCTGCCGGACTGGTCAAGCACGCCGTAGGGGCTCGCTCCGCCGGGGAATGAGCCGACGTTGAAGAGCTTCTTGCGGCGACTCTCCTGGGTGTGGGCGCGGCCTTCGGCCTCCCACTCGTTGCCCCAGGGGAACCACTGCTCCTTGTTGCCCCGGGCGGAGTGGATCCACTCCGCCTCGGAGGGGATCCGCACGCCAGCCCACTCGCAGTAGGCGGAGGCGTCGTTGAAGTCGACGAAGACCACCGGCGCGGACTCGAGACCCTCGGGGATGGACCACTCGGAGTCCGCCCAGTTCTCGTCCCACCAGCGCTTCTTCATGCCGTTGTCCCACTTCTTGCGGAGGTAGCGCTCGCCGGCGTCCCGGGCGGCCTTGGCCTTCTCGGCCTCCTGGCGACCGAACTCCGTCTGCGCGGCAAAGATCGCAGTCTCTCCCCAGTGGGTGGGGGGGCGGAAGCCCGTGTCCTCGACGAACGCGAGGTACTGCTCGTTCGTCACCTCGAACTTCCCCATGTAGAAGGGGTCGATCTTGACGTCATGCTGCGGCGTCTCGCCGTCCAGCGTCCGCGCGTAGCCCTGGTACGCCTCGGTCTGGAGCAGCGCCTCGAGGTCCTTCGGCTTCGAGCCCACGCGGGTACTGCCCCCCTTGACCGCGACCGTTCCCGGCGGCGAGACCTTGGAGGCCTCGATCATGGGGGAGGCGTCGTCGCCCTTCTTCTTGTCCAGGGACGGGGGGTTGCAGGAGAGCCCGAGGGAGGGCGGAGACAGCGTGAATGCAGCCAGGCAGAGCGGGGCTGCCAGGGCGTGGATGATTGTGCGCATCTGGTTCGACGTAGTGGAGGTCTTGGGTCCCACTGGGGAGGCCCCCGACCTAGCGACGGGCGTCGCCGGCGTTTCTGCTACTGACAAAAAAAGCACCGGGGCCGACGTGTCGTACCCGGAGGAGGGCGAACAGTTTAGCCGCGGAGGAACCACCTCACTACCCCCTCCCCCTGGATGACCGACGGGGGGGCTCTCCCGGCCGGATCGCCGGGCTCGATCCCGCCTCAGGGGCGGACGATCGCAGCCTCGGCCAGGCCGGGGGCGGGGGCCGGGTGGTCGCCCCCGGGCGGGGGCCCCTGGGAGCCCCTCTCGGCTGGCACCAGCAGGCCCGCGGCCGCGAGGTCCGCCCTCGGCGCCATCAACCACTCCTCCCCGTGTACCTCCAGCAGCCGCAGGAAGGTATCGATGATGTCCGGGGCGAAGGCTCGGCCGGACTGGGACTCGAAGAAGTCGATCGTCTTCTGGAGCGACCAGGCCCCCTTGTATGAGCGGCGGGTCGTGAGGGAGTCGAAGACCTCGACCACGCAGAGGATCCGGCCGGGCCTGGAGATCTCCTCACCGCGCAGGCGGAAGGGGTAGCCCAGCCCGTCCCAGCGCTCGTGGTGCTCCACGACGTACTGCACCACCCGCTTCAGCTGGGGGTGCTCGCCGAGCCGCTCGGCGCCGACGAGCGGGTGACGCTGCATCTCACGCCGCTCGGCGGGGGTGAGGGGGCCCTTCTTGGTCAGGAAGCCGAGGTCGTCGAGGAAGATCTTCCCGTAGTCGTGGGCGATGGCGCCCAGCTCGAGGTGCTCGATGGTCTTGCGGTCGAGGCCGAAGTCCTCGGCCACCATCTTGCAGTACTTGCGGGTCCGCTCCCCGTGCCCTGCCGTGTAGGGGTCGACGCGCTCGATCGACTTCGCCACGAGCCCGGACAGGATGTCGACGAGGTCCTGGTAGGGGAGCTCCTCTGTGCTCAGCCGCTGCTCCCGCACGGCGCGCTGGATCGTGGCCCCCAGCAGCTCGGGGTCCACCGGCTTCTGGAGGTAGTCCACGGCGCCCACCTTCATGGCCTGGACCGCAGCCTCGACCCTGGGGTACCCGGTCATCAGGAGGCACACCGTGTCGGGGCGTAGCTTGCGGGTCGCGGCCAGGATCTGCTCGCCCTCGCTGGTCCCGTCGAACACCACGTCGGTGACCACCGCGTCGAAGGGGGAGGCCTCGACCGCGCGGATGGCGTCCGCCGACGTCGACGCGAGGACGACGTCGAGGCCCTGGGCGGTCAGCGACGCGCCGAGGACGTCGAGGGTCAGCTGCTCGTCATCGGCGAGCAGTATCTTCAGCGGAGGACTTCCTTCCATCGTCCCTGGGATAGCAGTCGAGAGGTCCCGATGGAAGCCGCTAGGCTCGGGTATCGTCTCTGCCCGGAGCCCACCCCATGCCTGATCCCACTGAACTCAACCTCGAGATCCCCGCCGAGCAGGCGGGGGATCGGCTCGATGTGGCCCTGACGGTGCTCGTCCAGGGCCAGTCTCGGAGCCAGCTCCAGCGCCTCATCAAGCGGGGTGCGGTGAAGGTCGGGGGGGAGCCGGTCTGCCGACCGAACACTCCGGTCGAGGCCGGCGCTGCCGTCGTGGTGACGCTCGAGGCCGACCAGGAGGTCTCCACGGACGTCACCGGGGAGGCGATCGTCGAGCTGGAGGTCCTCCACGAGGACGCCTCGGTGATCGTGATCAACAAGCCCGCTGGCCTGGTCTGCCACCCCAACCCGCGCCAGACGCGGGGGACCCTCTCCGACCTCGCGGTCGCGCGCTTCGGCCCGCTGCCGGAGGTCCAGGGGGCCAACCGGCCCGGGATCGTCCACCGGTTGGACCGCCTCACGAGCGGCGTGATCGTCATGGGGCGGACCCTCCCTGCCCTCCAGTCCCTCAAGGAGCAGTTCAAGGAGCGCGAGGTCTCGAAGATGTACCTCGCGGTGGTGCACGGCGCGCCTCGCTTCGATTCGGAGTGGCGCACCGGCGCCATCGGCGCTTCACCGAAGAATCCCGAGCGAATGCGAGTGGTGCCCCCCAGGCTGCAGGACGACCTCGTCGAACGCGGGGAAGCGCGCGCGGCGGAGACGCTCATCGAGCGGGTCGAGGAGCTCGGGCCGGCGACCCTCGTGGCGGCGCACCCGCGGACGGGGAGGACGCACCAGATCCGGGTCCACCTGCAGGACGCGGGGCTGCCGATCGTGGGGGACCGGGCCTACTCCCACGGCAGCGCGCAGAAGCACGCGCTCCCCCGGAGCGTCCACCGCATGGAGCGCCCCGCGCTCCACGCCCGGCGGCTCTCCTTCCGCCACCCCGAGACCGGAGAGAGCGTCACCTTCGAGGCTCCGCTGCCGGCGGACCTGGAGGGGCTGATCGAGGGCCTGCGGGCGCTCCGCTGAGCCCCCAGACCCGCTCCGCTCCGGCGGGCTACTCGTCCGCGGGGTCGAAGCGCAGCCGGGTGCGCGTGTCCCGGGACGCCTTGACGGTGACGCGCTTGCGCTCCGTGCGGCCGTCCTGGGCCCTGGCGGAGACCGTGTAGCGACCGGGCGCCAGCGGGCCGAAGCGTTGCTCCGTGGTGGAGACCCCCTCCCCGAAGGAGCGGAAGAGCTCGGTGCCCGCGAGGCCGCTCACCTCGCGCCCTTCGCTGTCCACGACCGTCACCTCCGCGCGCACGGGGGTGTCGTCCTTCTCGACGGTTCGGATCACGAGGTCACTCGCCGCGTCGACCTCGAGGCGAACCTCGGTGTCCTCGCCGGAGCTGACCTGGACGCCTGCCACTCCCTCCGAGGCCTGGCCGTCGCCTCGAGCGCTGACCACATAGGACCCCGGGTTGACGCGGGAGTACGCGAAGCGCCCGTCAGCGCCGCTGCGGACCGTGGAGATGGCGTCCACCGGCCGACCGGAAGACTCGCGGACGAAGATTGTCGCGCCCGCCACGGGGGCCCCGTCCCGTCCGACCACCACGCCGATGACGCGGCCTGGGCTGGACAGCTGGACGTCGACGCCGGCGGTCATGGACGTGGCGTTCACCTGAACGCCTTCCACCAAGGCCACCCCGTAGGCGTCGCCGGTGGAACCGCCGCCACGGCCCCGGCCCCAGCCCCGGCTTCCCACCCGGAGGGCATAGGTGCCCGGGTCAAGGTCGCCCAGCTCGTATCGCCCGTCGGCGTCCGTGGAGGCCGATCGAGGGTCGAAGCGATTGAATGAGAACGATGTGCCGGGCTCCGCGGTGACGCGGATCCCCGCGGCGGGACGCCCGTCCGAGTCCGTCACCCGGCCCGCGATCCCGCCCTCGGGAAGCTCGAGGTCGACGCGCTGCTCGCCGCCCGCGGCGACGTCAATCAGGAAGCCGTTCCTGCGGGAGCCCCGCTCCACGGACACGAGGTAGGCCCCGGGCCGGTCGAGCTCGATGCGATAGGTGCCCCCCTGGATCTCGGCGCGCTTCAGGTTGGCGAAGAGGTCGCCGCCTTCGCGGGTAAAGGTGACGCTACCGTCGTTCACGGCGGTCCCGCCGCGGGTGATCTCGCCCACGACGATCACGGGCTCACGGGGCTCGGCGCCGAGCTCCACGAAGACCTGCCCGCCATCCTCGACGTCGACCTGCTGGCTGAGGTTCTGGGCCATGAGCTCGAAGAAGGCGCTCTCGTCGCGGGCGCCCTCGAAGGTCTTGAACATCTCCCGCTCGCCAGGGGAGGCGTTGACGGTCCATGGGCCGGGGGGCACCCGCTCGAAGGAGAAGCTCCCCGAGGCGTCGGTGGTCGCCGTGTCCGAGCCGCCGAACATGGCCATGGGCCCGCCGCCCTGGGCGTAGGTGACGCGGCGGCCCGACCAGGGGTTGCCCTCCGCGTCCCGCACGATGCCGCTGATCTTCCCGCCGCGACGCAGCTCGAGGACCAGACCCTCGGCGGACTCCCCGGCGATGACCTCGACGCTGACGGGCTCGGACTTGGCCCAGTCGTCGCTGGACGCCTCTAAGCTCTGGGCCCCGGGCCGGAGGTCCTCGATCTCGAACGAGCCGTCGTCGCCAGAGGTAACTCCCTCCTGGCGCCGGCCCCAGCCGCCGCCGAAGCCGCCTCGATTCTGGGTGCGTCCCACCGTGGCCCCTGCGATCGGCGCGCCGCCGGGCCCGACCACGATGCCGCGCACGCTACCCCGTCGTTCGAGGATGAAGCGGGGCTCGGGCCCCGCCTGGGGGACCGTCAGGATCCGAGTCTGATCCTCGGGGGAGGTGTAGCCAGACGCACGGATGGACACGGACCAGGTGCCGGCGCTCAGCCCGGCGACGCTGAAGCGGCCGTCCTCGGCGGAGATCGCCTTTCGCAGGCCATCGCCCGCTCCGGAACGGGAGCTGTAGCCCTCCCGCGCAGCGCGCACCTCGAACTCGGTCACGGGGTCCCCGACGTCGTCGACGACCATGCCAGCCAGGGTGAGGGTCGGACGAAGCACGAGCTCGAGGGGGTCGCTCGCTCCCGGCGTGACGTCCTCTGCGATGGCGACCAGCTGGCTCTCTGTGCCTCCCTCTACCTCGCCCTCGGCGGTGGCCACGACCCGGGCGGCGGTCTCGGTGAGCGCGGCGAAGCGGAAGGCGCCGTCGTCGTCGGTGTTGGTCTCCTTCCGCTCCGGGCCGCGATCGCCTCCGCCCCAGAAGTTTCGGCGGCCGCCCTCATCGCCGCCTCCCGCCCGCGCCTGCTCCAGGCGCACGGGGACCCGTGCGGCGGGCGAGCCGTCCGCCATCAGGACGAGGCCGCTGATCTCGAGCCCCCGGACCATGGTGATGAGGGTGCCGGTGCGGGTCATGCCCTCTTCGACCTCCACCCGCTCGTCCGTCTTTCCACCCCGCCAGTCGTCGAGGCTCGCGGACACGGAGTAGTTGCCGGCGGAGAGGCCGCGGAGCTCGTAGGCCCCGTCTCCGTCACTGATCGCCTCCCGTGACGGGCTCCTGCCGCCGAACATCATCCCGCGCTGGCCCGAGGCCCGGAGGGTGGCGCCGGCCACGGGCGCTCCGGCCTCATCGACGACGCGGCCCGCGATGCCGCCGCCCGGGCTGAGGGGGATCGGGCAGTTGGTGCGCGTGCCCGGCTGCAGGTCGAGAGCCTCGCTCCGTCCGGGGGCGAGGGTGGGGACGTCGACGCTGACGGTCACGGTGAGATCGGGGCGGACGCCCCGGAACTCGAAGGTCAGGTCGTCGCTGAGCTCGGCGCGCCGGTCGGTCCAGCCCATGCCGCGCCCGCGCCCGCGGCTCATGGTGCCCCCGGAGAGCGATACGGTGCCGAAGCTGCCGTCCTCATCCGCGCCAAGCTCCACGCCGCCAGTCTGGACCGTGCCGGTGACCCAGGCGCCCAGCTCGGGCTCGAGGACGACCCGGTCGACGCCGGCTCCAAGATCGACCATCACCGGCTCGGCGAGGAAGAGGTAGCGGCCGTCGATCTGGATGAGCCCCTCGCTGACCCCTTCATCGAAGCGCAGCTCGACCACGCCGGAGGGTGCGGCGGCGGACACGCTCCAGAGGAGCTCGTCGTCGTCGCCGTACTCGGCGATGGACCGCAGGGCGGAGGCGCCGGAGGAGCGCCGGCGGAACCGCCTCCGCATGCCCTCATCGCGCCAGTTCATGTCCTCGCCGTCGAGCGCCACTTCGGACCAGCCGATGATCCGCAGCTCGTCGTCCACGGGAGCCCCCGGGGGGAGCCGGAGTTCCACGGCGACGAGGCGGGCCCGATCGTCCGCCACGTTGGTGGAGGCGCTGGCGAGGTCAAGCTCGAGGGGCTCGGGGGTGAGCTCCAGGCTGGCCCGGCTCTCCGCCTCCGTGCCGAGGTCAGCGAGGGCCTCGGCCGGGCGCTGCGCGCGGTCCTCGGTGGGGCCGGCGGCTCTCGCCACGGTCACCGCTTCGAAGGACTCGCCGTCCGAGGCCGGTCCGCCCCCGGAGAGCACGACGACGGCGGCGATGGCGGCGAGGGCGGAGGTGCCCGCGAGGGCGAGGAGCGTCTTTGAATTCATTGGATCGACGGGAAGGAGTCCCGTGGCAATTCGCTGCGGCGCCGGCGGGGGCGGCAACTTTCGTGCAAAACCCACGGGGCCCGCGGGGTCGTGATCCCCCCTGATCATGGCGGCACGGGGGGCCGGGCTCGGTAAGATCTGCGCCGCGCAGTCCCCCCCC
>Ga0055584_100008405_pt1 | contig 10126 bp, 6 predicted proteins | sample OSDHelmetaG_FD_58716 | JGI IMG/M metagenome (GOLD analysis project Ga0055584, IMG submission 58716) | Pelagic marine sediment microbial communities from the LTER site Helgoland, North Sea, for post-phytoplankton bloom and carbon turnover... | ecosystem: Environmental > Aquatic > Marine >...
TGATGATGATGTAATCGGCCTCCGGGATCCCGCCTCCTTAGCCCAGACGCACCCACCCGGCTGATATATAATATACTAGCTAGTATATGCATAGCTACTGTCTGCGCATGTAATACAACTACGAGCGTACTAGAGTAGAGTACGAGCTCAAGTTTGCATACTACTACTCTACTCTAGAGTAATAGGAGTACAGTAGTATGCATACTAGCTAGAGTATTAGTAGATGAGGATGCAGACTAGAGTAGGAATTGGTCGTCGGTTTTTTTGATTGCATGTCGAGATCGACGACCTTAACGACACGTCACTCTCGACGATCTAATCTACGAGCGTAGAGAACTCTAAAAAGCATACGAGGTTAGGACTACTAGCTCGTACGAGTTCGTAAGTAAGACGATGCTCGTCGTTGTTTCAGTGGCCGTCCATGTTCTTCGCCCTCATTACCGAGAATCTACAGAACACCATCATGTCATGTCGTAAAATTGTGCGCATCACGTCGTAGACCTTTTTTCTCACACAATAGCTGAAAAACGAATCGAGCCATGAGGATCAAGCTAGCGTCCGCCATCGCTCTTGGCCACTCGACCACCACAATGGCGTGGGTGTCCCCCACTTCCCGCTCCTCTTCCTCCACCTTCCGGCCGTCCTCGGCTCTCTCCATGGCGTCCGACGAATTCTGCGTAGGCGTTCTCGGTGACCTTCACATCGACCCCCGCAAGATGGAGGATTACGAAGCTGGCCGCGCCCATTGGATGCCAATCCTGGACGAGGCCAATGAGGCGCACGGCAATGTCGCGATCTGCTCCCTTGGCGACCTTGGAGAGTCGAAGAACTGCGACCACAATCCCACCAACGATTCCGAGCTCTTCGCCGGCACTACCGTCTGCCACGAGATCGCCGCCGAATTTCTAGGCTCTTTCGGGGACGCCCCCTACGAGGTGATCGGCGGCAACCACGACCTCGAGGGCATCGACGAGTTTGATACCGACGCCGCCAACCTCGAGGTTTTCCTCAAGGCGCACAACAAGCCCAGCCCCAACTTCATTCGTGAGATTGCCGATAAGACCCTCCTCGTTGGTCTCTCCTCCACCCTCTTCCGTGAGGCCCTGTACACCTCGCATGAGGTCACCATCGACGATGAGCAGATGGAATGGTTTGAGCAGATGCTCATCGATCACCCTGCCGATGATGGCTGGAAGATCTTCGTTTTCTCGCACGCTCCTCCAAACGGCTCCGGCCTCCGCGTCCTCCAAGAGAACCACGTCGTCAACGGCTGCTGCTGGCTCAACCACTCCGACGACAAGAAGTGCCGCAAGTTCATCGAGCTTGTCCGGGAACACCGCTGCATCAAGGCTTGGTTCTCTGGCCACTTCCATCTCGGCCAGGACTACCAGGACTCAATCACTTTTCCCACCATCGACCCCAAGGATGGCCCCTACCCCAACCGTGGCTCCTGCGTCTTCGTTCAGACCTCCGTTATGAGGTCCGGTACCTCACGTGACGGCCGCCAGCAGTCTCGCCTTATCCGAGGCAACAAGGAAGGCTTCGAAATCTGCACCGTCGACCATCAGAAAGATGGAGAAATCCGCCTTGACGCCACCATCACCTACAAGGGAGGCAGCAACGAAGTCGGCGTTTATGCCCATGGTGACGACGACTCCAAGGACCAGAAGTACTTCAAGGTCTACCAGCCTTCGGCTGGAGACGACCTTCACCCCCCTGATGATGGCTACATTGGGAACAAGTGGACCGATGATGGGACCCTCCTCTGTGTCGATGAGATCACACCCGAGACAAAGGCTTGGTGGAACATGGCATGTGGCCGCGTCCTTGGCATGCTTAACGGCATGCTCATCGAGTACGACCCCTCCACCCTCGCCCCCCTTGGCCTCGTCGTCGGTGCCGACGAGCTCGTTGGCAAGAAAATTGCAGTTGTCTACTCCGGCGTTGCGGAGTGCGACATTGATTTGAACACCCCCGGAATGGAGGGTGCTGAGTGCGAGGGTTACGAAGAACAGGAGCAGGCCGTTCTACTCATCGACGAGGCGAACGGCGGGATCACTGTCGTCCAGCCCAACGAGGATGGATCCTACTGGCGCAAGATTGTTCGGAACAAAATGATCCGAATGAAGGAGGCCAGAAGGATTAAGGCAGCGAAGGCCTTTGCCGAGGAGATGAAAATGGGGGAGGAAACCGATGTCGTTGCCAGCTGGGGCCCTTACATGTCCGTGAGTGGTACCGCGAAGAAGACCGGCGTCGCTGGTCTCACCGCCCCAGCTAAGATTTAAGTGGAATGAGCACATTGATGGTTTGCAATCTTTCACTCTTTTTCGTTAGATGCATACGACATATATAGATGATATTAATCCTTGCTAGCATATGGCAATTGCACCACGATTGACAGCCAAAGATCCTCGCAGGAAAGGTTAGCAAGGTGGGGATTGCGGGCACATCACCTACATAACTTATTAAACCCAGTGTTGAATATAATCTACTATTCTCATTTACCAAATCGACCTCCTCAGCGCCTCCTTTGACCCCCCTTCCGTCACAAGCTGATGTTTCTCAGAGAAGACCCTGGCGGCTCTCGCTGTCTTGGTCAGTGCAGCAAGGTGGGACAGGAGGAGCGCCGAGTCGCGCTCGGCCTCCAACGCCGCCGAGAGGGCGTCGCCGTCTGCAGAGGCCAGCAAGGGGAGACGGAGGACCAGCGAATCTATTTGCCGTAAGAGGCTAGGATCAGGAGGCACCTCCCCTACCTCGACCCTTCCGAGGTAATCGAGAAGGACGTCGACTCGGTCGTTCATGGATCCGATGGCGGAGCGGATCGACCGCAGGTGCGCGTCAAGCTGCGAGGGCCCCGCCGCCGCTGAGTTGGCACGTGCCCCGCCCGGCGCCTTATCACCAGACTCCTGCTCTTGTTGCACCAGAGCGCCGACTTTCAACTCCTTATCAGCAGCGGCCTTGGCGGCGGCGGCGTGGGCTGCAGCAGCAGCCGCAGCGGTAGCGCTGGGCTGTTCCTGAAATACCTTCTCCACTGCAATGCGCTCCGGCTCGGACATTTCTAGATCGAAATCCAGGTTAACGAATACCGCACGGGGTGCCTCAGCGCTGCCCGCTCCACTGCCACCAGCTTCCCCCCCTGCCACCAGAGTCTCATAGATAGCAACAGGGAGCTGCTCGTCCCGATCGAGCCTCTCCCGCGCGGAGGACGGGTCGCCCAAGTCCGTCCCCGCCGACGAGTTGCCGCCCCTTCGTTCGCCGCCAGAATGCATGAGGAGGAAGAGAGGGCTCTCGTTGTAGTCCCTCATTCGCCCCGTGTTGGTGCGGAGATCCTGTTCTGTAGGGACAGCGGCACCCGCTCTGGCCGGCGGCTTCCCGACGCGGTACCAGCCAAGGCACTCATGCGAGGGGAAGACCTTCTGGTGCAGTTCGATTTTGGTTTGCACCGAGGAGCGGTGGGCGGCCTGCTGCGCCTCGGTCCCCCCCCCAAAGTCACCCTCGCCGGTGGTGGAGGCAAATGAATGCTCGGTCTCGACGGCGTCGCAGATAGTGACCTTTAAGCCGTCCTGCTGGCCGAAGAGCAACCCGACGCAGGGAGCCGTGGGCGGCAGGGTGGACCCCCCCGCAACGATGCGAGTGTGGTGATCGGTGATGGCGACAAGGGCGAGCTGGCATGGGGGCAGGCAGAGTAGGGAATAAGAGAGGAATGGAGTAAGAAAAAGAAAACTTGGGGGAAGCAGTTCGATACCAGCAGAGCTATGATCATGCACGGTAGCAGCTGACCGATACAAATTTGATTGAGCTAAAGGATAAAGACACATCTTCGGGCGAAAACGACGCGGCGACTGAACTCGATTCAACTAAACTCACCGGATGACACTTGACTGTCTTCTCCTGCTCCACGTCTGGCGCTGCTCCGCCCGCCCCGGCGTCGAGATCCATCCTCTCAATCTGCTCAGCACTCATATCTGCGGTAAATTTGTGAGAGCGACAGATCAACGCGCTTGGTGGATAATGGACGAACGCAACTTTATCCCTACTCTCGTACATTTTTAGGTAGTAATTAGGTCGGTACTAACATGGTGTAAGTATTACGAGCTCTTAATACATACATTCTAGCTACTAGCTAGTATTACGCGTAACTACATACGAGCTCGTAAATGTAATTTCGTAAATCATATATATATATATATATATGGTCGGATGATCGAATCAATCGACGACAGTCTTTATCTATCTAGATCTGTAGAGCAACCAGCCCAAGGCAACAGGTAGAGAAGTGAATACCCAGGATGGAAACCGGAAGGAGGCCATGAGTGAGGAAGTTCCCGCCCCTCTCCCCGCACCCAGGGCGCATGCATACCTGCCCGGCACATCCCACCCCCTGTTCCCGGAGAAGTGGGCGCATCGGGGGCGGGAAAGAGTTCGCCCCCCTCCCTTGCGGCCGGGCGGGGAACTGAACTACGACCGTCTCCCAACTTGCCTCGCGCCAAGCCCTGATGGTGCCCCTCTCGAGATGCCGATATTGGAACTTGACGATGTGGTTTTGTTTCCTGGATGCACGGTGCCACTCAGGCTACGCACACCGGAGTGGGTGGAGTATCTAGGCACGAGGATCGACGAGGCCCGCCTCGGCCGCGGCGGCTTCGGCGCACGGGTTGAGGTGCGCGTGGGCATCTTAATGGGGCTAAGCGAAGCGAGGAGGCGGGTGAGAAGCGAACGGAGGGTCGGGACCACGGATGCGCAGGAACGGGAGGAAAGTTCTCCCGCCAATCAGCAGACGGCCAGACAATCCCGAAGGAGACTATCAAGTCCAGCCTCCCCGTCTCCAACTCGTGAAGATCCTCTTGTGGGACGGATAGGAACTGTAGCCACAATCACTAACACGCACGAGAATACAAATGAAGATCGGCAAGGAGGTTCAATCGATAATGACGGGGACGAGGACCCCTCGGCTCCCTATCGGTCGAGGGTTTGGCTGCGACATTCAGGACAGCTCGTCTTGACAGCGCTGGGGACGTCGCGATTTCGTATCGTTTCCGGAGTAGACAACATCACGGAGGGAAGCCGACACCGACACATGCTAAATCATCAAATTGGTGATATGGCAGACATCAAGATCTATAGAGTGGAGAGGCTCGAGGATGCCAACCTTCCTCTCCCCCCAGTATCGGTCCGTCGAGGCGTACGCTTCTCCATACCGAAGGACAGTTCTACCATCGAAAATGCTGGGAAAACGAAAGGAGCCCATCATAATTCTGGGCAATTGTTGCACAGTGGGATGATACGTCATCTTTCGTATACTACCCCTATTCCAGCTCTCGCGTATAATTTTGTATGGCCTTGGAGGCTGGTTCATGATATTTGTGCAGAGCTCATAAACATACCTGCATGGGAGGGACTAAGAAACAGTCTACCCGCTTCTTCTGGATGGGTGACATCAAGCGACAGCAGTACGGCCGCAGGACAACCATTCTCGCATCTTTCCAATGCTTCCGACCCAATGGCGTTTTCCTTCTGGATGGCATCGAACCTCCCTCTTTCTGACTTTGAACGTCTTGATTTACTAGAACTGCAGTGCACATCGAAGCGATTGCTTCGTATTCTGAAAAAGGTAACTCATCAACGCGAGGTCGAAATGCCTATTCAATGCAGCCAATGCGGTGAGAAGCTTTCAACCGTGGATGAAATGTTTACTGTCCTTGGAGCAGAAGGAACTACAGGGGCCTACGTTAACGAGCACGGTGTCGTTCATCAAACCATCACAGTTCGTACGGTTGAGATCCAGGCAATCGTCTCCGTGAACAGACCAGAAAGCAGAGACTCTTGGTTTCCAGGTTACGCATGGACAATTATCCACTGTGCACAGTGCTTTCAGCATCTGGGTTGGATGTTTGACCTCGAGAAAAAATATCGACGGGATAGATCCGATATGCATGACAAGGATCTCCCCATCAGATTCTTCGGTCTTAGCGGTGGGAAAACGACAACAGAGGAACGGCCGAGGCAAGAGAATCATCACACTCCTCTCCGCGAAGCTGTTCTCGACATTGTTAGAGATAGATACCCTGACTGAACCTCGGGATGAATTGCTGGTCGAGACGTTTTTGGAAGGAGATGCAGATAAGGCCGAATGATGTTTCTTAAGTACGAACAACTATTAAGTGATCTTCCCCCAATCGGAAGATTTACTGTCCCCACATCTATATATCTGCGCTGGACTACTATACTTCTTCCACCTCGCGCTGTCCGCCAGCGGTAGCCCCCTGCGCTGATGCGGCAGGCGGAGCCGTCCCATCCATCAGAGCAGGAGGAACACCACCAGCGGCCGCTGCTGTAGCCGATCCGGGCACAGGATCGACGTTGACCTTACGAAACTCCATAAGAACTGGAAAGACCTTCGTCAGCGCTTCGCTCAAATCGATTTCTGTTTTCGCGCCCGTGATCACAATCTTGCCAGAAACAAAAATGAGGAAGACAACGCGGGGGCTGACCAGCCGATAGATGAGCCCGGGAAATAGCTCCGGTTCGTACGATGCAAACGTCGAGTGGGCGTACACCAGACCCTCCAGACGGATGGGGAAACCAACATCTGCCGTTCCGACAATGTTTTGGACCTTGAAATCGATGTACGTCTGCGGTTTGAATCCGACCCGCTCAACGATGTATGCGAACTTCTTGGCAGCCAAGGTCGAGTTGTGCGTCGATTTGGTCCCAGTCACGCACATCTTGCCGCTGGCAAAGATTAGGGCCGTGGCGCGAGGTTCGCGAAGGCGCATTATGACGGCAGCGAACCGGCGGGGATTGAACTCGGTGTTTCGGCAGCGAAGGGCTATTTGCTTCAGATCGAGGCGCACACCAAGATTAGCTGTCAGAAGGGGACGAGTGCCGGAACACGAGTGAGTCTGATGGGAAAGTGGACAACGGCGGCACTTGTAGGGCAAAACAAAACATCAAATTTGAAAAGATCACTAAGACTCCTTCCATCCAACAGCCATCGCAAGATGAGAACAGAAAAAAAGATTTATCACTCTGAGCGCAGACAGAGCATCTCACCCGTACTGGACATGTTCTGGATGCGGATGAGGCAGGTGCCACCAAGGCCATTTGGGGTCTCGATGACCGACCCTGCCACGCTGGGGGCATGGGATGCGGCTGCCGCAGCCGGGAGCTGTTGCTGGGAAGCGGCAGCAGCCGTCACAGACGTTGCCATATCCCTTCGCTGCCGACTAGGATATTCTCGGAAAGAGCACCAGCACGATTGGACCAAGCAGTGAGGGGATAGTAGTACCGGCAAAGGTAAAGTTTGGTTGCGTCTTTGTTTTGTTGAGCTGATTGGTGATAACTGATAGAGCAGACTTTGAGCTGTCGAGAATGTGCAGAGGCCGCCGTCGTCGTCGTGCTGTCTGTGGGCGGTGGTGTTGAAGGTTGGGACGTTCGAAATCTATAAGGGTTGGGGTCTATAATGTGTACGAGCTCGTACGATGGACACGGGTAGGAAACAAAGCAGTTCTGGAGAGTGATTAACTGTTCCTCATACTTCATTGGAGTGACACTGTTACACATACTCTACGAGCTCGTAGTATGCATACTCTAGAGTAGGAATTGTAGACGTACGACTCGTACTATTACTCTACGACTCGTAGTATGCATAGTATCATAATGTAAATGAAGGAATTACTAGCTAGTATGCATAGTACTAGTTAGTATGCATACGAAAAAGGAATCATCTACTACGAGCGTAGCTCGTAATCATCATCATCAAGGATATCGTTGCGTTTATTACGTCTCCGCGTCTCGGCCCCGCCTCTGTCTTCGGTCATCGTCGGATGTTTATTTTATAATTTATAATCCGAACCAACCAACACAATACGGCGAACAGCCATGGCATCGCACAGGTTGTCTCTTTCACTAGGACGGGATGGTCTCCTCTCCCAGCTAGCCAACACCGCCGACGGTATTCCTTTAAGGTGCGCAAATAAGACCGACGAGCTCGAGTTGCCAGAACACAATTTATCGGCCAGAAACGGAAAGCGAACCTACGAGTTAGTTCGATGGGTTCTTCCTCTAACGACCCCTTCTCGCTCATCGCCGCACGATCTTTTTCCTTGCTCACCGCTGCCTCTTTCTATTGAACTATTCTGTATACACCGTGGCGTGCGAACAGGCGGAGTAGTCAGACCCCGTCCATATCCCACAGCGGATTCCTTATGAAGCGATCGAATCTGCCTTTGCCACAACAGGTGCCAGAGTTGTCTCAGCCAAACAGCGGTCCCACATCACCCACACGCGACGGGATTCTAGCTCCAGTGCGGTCTGCATCGCACGAGACGATGCTAAAGCAGCGATCGAATGAGGCAGAGATACCCTACAGGAGAGATTCTTTTTCAGGTATTTCAGATAGAGAGGGTGACGTCCACACCCCCAGCTTGCCAGAGGATCGGAGGCTGGAGAACACGGTTGGCCTCCTTGGACACTTAAATTTTGGCTCTAGCAGTGACAGCGGGAAAGTGGTGGCGGTAGCTACGGCCGCTCAACAAATAGTGGAACCGCCAGAAATTACCAGGACGCGAACGCCCCTCGATCCCGTGAATTCGTCGTCGTCTGCTGCTGTTCCCACTCAGCCCCGCACCTCGGCGCTCCATGCAGCCCTAGCAGATATGGAAGAACTTCCCTCGCCACACACACCCACGTTCGCTCGACTCAGCTCTGCACCCGCTGGTATCTCCCCCCCACCACTTTCGTCCACGGCAATCCACTCCGGCCCGGGTGATAAGCACAACTACCAGGCCCCACCAATCGATTATATCGACCCGTCCGACGGGCACATATGGCGAGCAAAGTACTGCGTATTAAAGGATGGGGTCCTTTATTTCTACCGCAATGCTGAGGAGGGAAATTCGACGGAGGCACAGGTAGAGCGGGAACAAATGTCACCATTTCAGCATGAGCAGAACCAACAGCAAACCTCCCACAAACGTACCCGCCAGGAAGAGTTCGAAGATCTTTCTAAATCTCCCATGCCTCGTCGACATATAATAAACTCTCACCAAAACTCAAGTTTTAGCTGTGATGGAAACGTAATTTGGGAGAAGCGAGTGTCACTCGATCATGTTGGAGAGGTTCGTTCGGCAGAGTTGGAGTACGGGAAAAAGGCTTTTGAGCTCCTTGCCATAGGGTCCGAGGATAATCCCAATTCGGTAGATGAAGGTGACGATGGGAGACCTGATAATGATGCGGATCGATTGATACTCCGAGCCTCTTCCAAAGAGGAGATGGACGAGTGGCTATTCCAGTTCCACCGCTCTCTTGAGTCGTATATGAAGAAAATTTTCAACATGGTTGGATCTAACATATCTGGGGTGGGAGATCTACACTTTCCGTCCAATACATACGAAGGATACCCTGGGGCAAAACTGGTTCCGCCTCGATCTCATCAGAAGGGACGCGGAGGCTCCTCCGCTCCGATTCCCATTGCAAGGTCTCCAGGGTTGCCAATAGGTGCTGGAAGAGAAGACATGGGAGGGCGAGGAGAAACTTATCAAATCATGCAGTCATATAGTCCCAGTGCACAATTGACAGCTATATTTGGAGAGGGATCATTATCTCATGGTCACGGCCGCAACGGTGCGCATCGTCGACGAGTGCGGAAGTTTTCTTCTGATTCGACGGGCCTGTTTCCTGAAACAACGCATACAGATGCAAGTACCTCCCAAGCAAAGAAGGATTTCGACGTTGCGTCGTTATCTGGATCGAGTGAGGGAATCGGCATATCACCACCGAGGGCAATCCGGAAGGGCATCACCGAGCTTGTTCACGTGGAATGGAAAGAGTCAGAGCTCAATGAACCTATTCCGTCTGTTAGTGCTGGAAAATATATACCTCCGCACATGCGAAAAAAAAGAGTGGACACACCTGAAACAAAATATGTTCCTCCTCATTCGCGTAGCAAGGAAGGAATTCAATTGCACATGAGAGCACAAAATGCAAGTGACGATGCCAACAGTCTCGCGGGTGGCATATTCGAGCTTGCTATCGAAGGTCTTGAGAGTCCCTCCGGTATCGGAACGGAATTGTCGAACCACGCAGATGAAATGGGCATCGGCAGCATGGAAAGATCTGTTGAGAG
>Ga0055584_100008406_pt1 | contig 10125 bp, 7 predicted proteins | sample OSDHelmetaG_FD_58716 | JGI IMG/M metagenome (GOLD analysis project Ga0055584, IMG submission 58716) | Pelagic marine sediment microbial communities from the LTER site Helgoland, North Sea, for post-phytoplankton bloom and carbon turnover... | ecosystem: Environmental > Aquatic > Marine >...
GCCCCGGATCAATCTCGCGACGACAGGCCTTATTGAACACATTAAACGAGAACAGCGAGACCCTTCAAAAACTGTCCGAGAAAGTCACCCTGCAACGATACGATTTTGATGAGTCGCTTTTCGAGCGGGACTCTTTGGAACTTTCCACCGATGGTGAGCAAACGGCGGTGGGGGCGAGTTTAGAAGAATTATTGCAGGAAACGACCAACGAACGTGTTGTGGGTGTGCTGCTGATGACGGACGGTGCGCAGCGGGCGTTCGCTCCACTCAATACCGACCCTAGAACTGTGGCACTCCGCTACGGCGAACAGCGAATCCCCATTCATCCTGTCACTTTTGGAGGGACCGGACAGAGTGAAAATGCTCTCGACCTGGTAATCGAAGATTTGTTTGTTGACCCGATTGCATTCGAGAATACGACAATACCGGTCACCGTCCGCCTGCGTGCATTGGGGGCCGCGGGGCGAAAGGTCAAAGTCAGACTCATGACCGAAGATCGTCGGGCCAGAGCACCGGGAGATGTGGGGCCTCTTGGTACTCCACAATTCACCGGAGACGACCGACCCATCAAAGAAATTACCATTAACTCGTCGAATGAAGTACAGACAATCGATCTCAGTTTCACGCCGCAGATCACGGGAGAATTCAAACTGCGTGTGGAAGCGGAACCTCTTGCGAAAGAAGTCAAAACCATCAATAACTCGCGAGAGACTATCATTACTGTGCAGAAAGGTGGGATCCGGGTCGCGTATCTGCATTCGATTCCTCCCGAAGCCAAATTCATTCTTAAGGTCGGTGGGACGGAACAAATTCAGATCGAATCAAATCTGCTCTATCTGGGTGCCTTAAAAAAACAGAATCGCATCCCCGATGACTGGTTTGAACCAAATCGATTTGATGTCTACATGATCGGCGATATCCCGGCAGAGTTACTCACCAAGGAACAAATGTCGGCACTCGCTTCTCGTGTCTCCGAAGACGGAGCGGGATTCATCATGTTGGGTGGCTTACGAAGTTTCGGACCGGGTGGTTACGCGGGAACACCTCTGGAAGAACTGTTGCCTGTTGAAATGAAGCAGGCCGAAAAGTCCGATGGCCGAGTGGCTCCCGACTTACACTACTTTCAAAATCTGCAAATGCTGCCGACAGGACGCGGGGGAACTCACTATCTGATGCGTCTCGATAATGCCACAAACCCGAACACCATCTGGTCAAAACTTCCTCCGCTTCAAAAAGCCAATAAACTCAAACCGCGTCATCAACTCGTCGAAGTGCTCGCCCAAAGCGAGGAAGGGGCTCCGCTGCTGTTTGCACATGAGTTCGGACGAGCGCGCGTTTTGGCCTTTGCCGGAGACACCACCTGGTTATGGCATTTGAATGGCTTTCAACAGGAGCACACTCGCTTTTGGCAACAGGTGATCTTGTGGCTCTCCCGAAAAGAATTCGATAATGACTCCTCCGTTTGGGCGCGGGTCGATCCTCGCAACTTTCGTCAGGGGCAACGTGTGCCGATCACATTTGGTGCCCGTGACGACCGGGGAGAACCACTCGCCAATGCGAACTTCCAGGTGACAGTCAAGACTCCCGACGGCAAAGAGTTTTCTCCGTCGTTTCAAGGATCGGGAGGGGAGCGTGCTCTCGAAATCAACAACACCGAACTCCCCGGCGATTATTGGGTGAAGGTGGACGCCACCCTCGATGGACAACCAATCGGCCCCTCTGCCTGGACGCGATTTCTGATTGATGCGGGGGACCCGGAACTCGATAACCCGGCTGCCGATTATCAATTGTTGGAAGAAATTGCCAAGTTGAGCGGGGGAAGCATGATTCTTCCGGAAGATCTCGACGATTATCTCGAACAACTTCAGAATGAGCGGTTACCGAGTCTTGAACTGACCGAAATCCACATATACTCTTTATGGGACAACAGTTATGTGATGTTACTATTCGTTTTTATCATCTCTTCGGAATGGTTTCTCCGCAAGAAGAGTGGTTTGGTTTAACGGCTGAACGGGAACTCTTGGCCCTCTGGTGGCGTCTCTGTCGATATAATCAGGAAGAGCAACACAACGTCTGCCCCTTGGTATTTTATGTCATCCACGATCCCTTCAAAATCTTCTTCCAAGTATGTCGAGTACGATGAATTCGTCGAATACCAGTTGGAAAAAACGCGCAGCGAGATCAAGTGGAACGATGTGCTCACGACGATGGCGGGAATTACCGCACTGACACTGGCTTACCTGTTCGTCTTCACGCTGCTCGACCACTGGGTGATCGAAGGTGGCTTCTCCCGATCAACACGAGGGGTGTTGTTGTCCTCATTATTGACACTGAGCGTTGGCTGGGTGATCTGGAAGATTATCATTCCTTGGTGGCGCAAAGTGCATGCACTCTTTGCCGCTCGCATGATTGAAGAACATGTCCCCGGATTACGAAGCAACTTACTTAACCTGATCGACCTTGAATCGACGGGACGTCAACTGAATCCTTCAATTTTGCAAGCGATGGAAAAACGGTCCGCCCTCGAGCTCTCCAAAGTTGACATGGAAAACGTGATTGACCGCCGACAGCTCTTGAGAATCTGTTACGTTTTGTTGGCAGTGGTCGTTCTGTTTTGTTTGTACGCGCTGCTCAGTCCGAAACCGATTTCGTTTCTGCGTCCGCTGACGATCGCCAATATCCCCGTCGCCACTCAAACACGAATTGTCGAAGTAAAACCGGGGGATGTCGCAGTTCTCGCTCGGCGTTCCTTACCAGTCACAGTCTTGTTACGCGACAAAAAACCGGAGCGAGTACTGTTCCACTATACGACCGAGGATGAATCGTTCGTTGATGAACAGTTGGAGATGCAACCGAATGCGGAGAAAGAGGGCGAGTATCTGCTGATGTTCGCGGGAGAAAATGGCGAAGGGATCGGCCAAAAAACGACCTATCACATCACAGCAGGAGATGCCCGTTCGGAAACATTTACCATCGACGTGCAACGCGTCCCATCGGCTGTGATTGATCGGATCGAATACCGTTATCCTGAATATATGGAACTGGATCCACGTTCTCAGTTCATCGGTGCCATCGATGCCTGGGAAGGGACAGAAGTGACTCTCCACGCCCGCGTGGAAAATGGTGTCCCGGTCAAGTCTGCTGTCATTCAGTTTATTGATCCCAGTCAAAACTCGACGGGATACGAAGAGGTTCCTCTACAAGTCCTTGACGGCAACCGCTTACAGGCTTCGTGGAAACTGGAATTCCGCAATGACGGAACTTACGCCCGTGAATATCGGATTGTCTGTCAGTCTGAAGAAGGACTGAGTGAAGACGATCCCCCCAAGTATCCCATCACCATCCGTCCCGATGCGGCACCCGAAGTCGGGTTCGTCGATCCTTCGGGAGACATCGAACGTCCAGCAAATGCAATCATCCCCTTGGTCTATAAAACCCGGGATCCTGATTTTCAGTTGCGGTATGTGACGCTGCGTGTGGAAAAAGACGGGGAAGAGTTGCAGAGCTATCAGCTCTTTGAGGGTAGCCAGAAAGCGGTCGCCGACCGATATCGCTGGGACTTGAAACCGTTGGGTCTCACTCCGGGAGATGTCGTCACCTTTGCGCTGGAAGCACGAGATAACAAGCAGCCGTTCGGAAACCGTCGCACGTCACAACCACTCAAGTTGACAATCACTGCACCAGCCGAAATCGACGAGATTGAAGAACAACTCCAAAATGAGGAAGCCGCGCAAGAACCACAACTGAAAGACGAACAACAATCCGCCGCCGAAGAAAACGGCGAAGAACCAGGCGATTCAGACTCCGAACAATCGGGAGAAGAAGAAGGAGACAACACATCCGAAGAAGGGACTAAAGAGACTGATGGCGACAATTCCCAAGATGAAGAGAAGGGTCAGCCGAAAGGAGACGAGCCAAACGAAGAAAATTCGGGGAACGACGACAACCCGAAAGACGACCCGACAACAGAGGGAGATAAGCCGACACCCGAAAATCAAGAAGAGCCGGAACAATCGACAGATGATGGCATGAACGAAGACTCTGACATGCCTGAAACTGGTGAGGAGAAGGGGGCTGAGGAGTCTGATCCGAACGCTCTTAAAAATGACGGCACCGACGACGCAGAAGCTCTCGAAAAAATCATCAAAGAGCAGCAAGAGAAAGGTGACCAGGCATCAGGTTCTGGAGAGAGCGGCGAGGAACAGACAGCAGAAGAGGGGGGTTCGGGAGCAGAAATGCCCGACGACCAGCCGTCCGACGATCCCTCTCAGGCAGGAGAGGGTGCCGCAAAAAAAGGTGAAGAACCGAACGACTCCAAAGGGACCGGCAACAAAGGAGACGCCAACAACAACGATGAGCCGGGAGAAGAGAGCGAAGGCCCCGGCGACGAAAAACGTCCCGGCGATCCTGACGCGAAAGGGAGGGGGACCCCTGATAAGAATACAGATCCCGAAAACGCCACCAAAGCGAACGACCCCGACAACATCAAGCGTAAAGAAGGGACAGATCCCGAGACGGTACCCTCCAAAGATCCTCAAAGTTCGGACGATCCTAAAAAAGAAAACTCCAATCAGTCATCTGATCGGCCTCCCAATGCTGGAGAGGAAAAAGGGAAACCCAACAGTCCCGGTGACAAAACTCAGCCGGAGGGCCCCGACCGTCCCGATCCGGGAGAAGGGGATCCGAAAGGACAACGGTCGAAGAATCCCGATTCGGGTGAAAAAGGAAGTTCTCAACAAGCTTCTGACGGTCAAGACGGAGGCAGCGAAAAAGGAAGCGGCGAAACCACCGATAATCCCGGCGACACAGGAAAGAATCCCGAGGGAAAAGAAGGTGGTAAGCCGGGAGAGCCAATGTCTGATCAGAAACAAGCAGGCGAAGGAAAACCGGGAGGCGAGAAATCATCTAAAGGCGAAGGCAAAGGTGAATCATCAGGAAAAGGATCTGGAAGCGGAGAAGGGAAAGGGGATCCCTCCGGTGAACTGGGTGAAGGCTCTGCAGGAGGAACAGGAAAACAACCCGGCACAAATGGTGGTGGAGCCGGTTCGAGTGAATCGGGAACGACACCCAGCTCGGGCGGTTCAACTTCAGGGAAAACTGAAGAACAAAATCTCGATCATGCCAAAGAAGCGGCCGATCTGGTTTTGAAACGCTTGGAACAACAGTTGGAGCGGGGCGATGTCAGCGACGAACTTCTGAAAGAGCTCGGCTGGACCGAAGGGCAGATGCAAGCCTTCGCCGAGCGAATGCGTCAACAACTCGAACAGAATCGCGAGGAATTGACGAGTGAAGAACAGGTCCGCCAACGACAGTTTGAAGAGATGCTCAAGAATCTGAACTTCAAGCCGCAAGAAAAATCTGTCCGCAAAAACAATTCTCAACCCGGCGGAGCAACTCGAAGTTTTGGCGGTCGCAATATTCCAGTGCCAATCGAATACCGTGATGCTTACGAATCGTTTACCCGTGAGTTGGGTCGCAAGAAGAAGTGATTGAGAGTTCTTATTCTCTTCCCGGTTTGGGTAACTGGTGAGGCGTGATCAAGTTTTGATAAAACTCCGGACGACGATCGGCCATGCGGTCAATCGAGTGTTTGCCGGGAATTCGTTCCACGCGCTTCTTTCTTGCCGCAGCGGGATCAATCTCCGCATATAAAATCGTCTCGTTCGCATGATCGGCGACCGCCAAGGTCTCACCGGCTACTCCACAAATGCGACTTTTGCCGATAAAATCATAACCCCGTTCGTGACCAACACGATTGACCGCAGCGTAATAAATGCCGTTCTCCATCGCACGGGTGTTGATGGCATGTTCGGCAACATGCTCGGCACCGGGGGGCCAATTCGTGGGAAGTGCAATCAAATCGGCTCCCAATAAAGTGAGCTCTCGCGATGATTCAGGGAAGGCCGAGTCGTAACAGATATTCAAACCGACCTTCAGGTCTCCGGTATCAATTACATCAAAGGGCCGATCACCGAATGTCGAAAACTGATCGACTCCCAGAAAGGGGAGATGGACTTTGCGGTACGTTCCAAGCACACCCTCTCCATTCACCATCACTGCTGCATTGAAAACACCCGCATCGCCGGCGGGTTCCAACATTCCGAAGACAGCGATCCCTCCCAGATCGGCACATGCGGCAATCATCGTCTGCACACTCGGTCCAGAAGTTGGTTCGGCGAATTGACGAGCTTCGTCCAGAGAGTCAAAACAGTAACCCGTTAATGCGCATTCCGGGAAGATGGTCAGGTCGGCTCCTTCTTTCCTTGTTTCTTTCAGCCGTGAAATCATCGAGTCGAGATTCTGGCTGACTTCTCCGATTTTCACATCCATTTGTACGCCGGCAATTTTCATCGATCTCTCACTCATTGATTTCGGGACTTGCAATTGTTGGTGGTTTCTTTAGAAGATGGAGATGCCTGATAAATGTTCGCTGAGTCTTAACCGAGGCCCAGCTACAATCGAACTCAGAATCAGCCGCTGGGCGCTAGCCCACGGTTTTTAATGCTACGACTCTTCTTGTTTTTTCAAACCGGACGCTAGCGCGTTCCGGCTAATTACGTTTACTCATAAATTTTGTGAAATCCAAGGATACACGAATGCGTTCATTAATTCTGTTGATCTTTATCACTCTCGCATCTTCTCTCTATTCCCAACTGTCAGCGCAAGAGATTCAGAAACGGCCCAATATTCTTTTTGCCATCTCAGATGACCAATCCTACCCGCATGCAGGTGCCTACGGCGACCAGGGCGTCAAGACACCCGCCTTTGACCGAGTCGCCAAAGAAGGGGCACTCTTTCATACTTGTTTGGCCGGTTCTCCCGGATGCAGCCCCTCACGCGCTGCACTTTTGACAGGCCGACACACCTGGGAAATCGAACAGGCCGGTACGCATGCCAGTTCTTTTCCGAAGATGTATCAAGTCTATCCCGACATCCTGGAACAAACAGGATATTTCGTCGGCTATACCGGGAAAGGCTGGGGGCCAGGAAACTGGAAAGTGAGCGGACGAGAGCGAAATCCTTGCGGTCCTGCATACGGCAAACACAAAATGAAATCTCCTCCCGGCATCAGTTCAAACGATTATGCTTCGAACTTTGATGACTTTCTGAAAGACAAACCCGCCGACCAGCCGTTCTGCTTCTGGTACGGAGCAACCGAACCTCATCGATCATACGACAAGGGGATTGGCATCAAGAACGGCAAGAAACTGGAAGACGCGACCGTCCCTTCATTTTTGCCGGACACTCCTGAAATTCGCAGTGACATCCTCGACTACTATGTTGAGATCGAATGGTTTGACCAGCACCTCAGCCGCATTCTGAAAACACTGGAAGAGCAGGGGGAACTCGACAACACGCTGATCATTGTCACTGCCGATAACGGAATGCCATTCCCTCGGGCGAAAGCCAACGGCTACGAATACGGCGTGCATGTCCCCCTGGCGATTCGGTTCCCCAAAAGTATTCCTGCCGGAGTGAATGTGAAGCAACCGGTCGATTTTGTTGATCTAGCACCCACGATGCTCGACGCGGCGGGATTATTCCCCACAATTGCGATGAGCGGAGAAAGCCTGTTCCCACTGATGCAGGGTGAAAGTGATGATCGCGGCCCGGCGTTTTCCGCCCGCGAACGTCATTCGTCTTCGCGACACAACAATCGCACTTATCCCATTCGCTCGATGAGAACGGAAGACTATCTGCTTGTCTGGAACCCTCGTCCAGAGCGTTGGCCTGCCGGTCATCCTGCCCCGTTCAAAAATGACACCTTCGGCTATTACGATATCGACGCCTGCCCATCGAAAACCTTTCTGTGGGACAATCGAAATGACCCCAAAATCGGTCCGTTCTTTCATCTCTCCGTGGACAAACGACCGGAATGGGAGTTGTTCGATGCCAAAACCGACCCTGGCAATCTCCACAATCTCGCCGACGATTCGCAGTACAATTCACAGTTGTCACAGCTTCAGAAAACGATGCTCGATTATCTTCGAAAAACCGGGGATCCCCGTGTGATTGACGGCGGTGACATCTACGAAGATTACATTCGGTACTCACACATCCGCGAGTTTCCTGCTGATTGAAAACTCAATTCTAGTTTTTTTTAAGTTCGTCGTTGACAACACTTAGCCATATGGCTATGTGTCGTCCCTATGATTCACTCACGAGAAGCTGAACTTGATGAGACGTTCTTTGCCTTGTCTGACCCGACACGGCGGGCAATTCTGGAACGTCTTTCGGATGGGCAGGCCACAGTCTCCGAACTCTCCGAACCGTTCGATGTTTCTGCGCCTGCTATCTCCAAGCATCTCAGAGTTCTGGAAAAAGCGGGCTTAATGGAACAATCTAAAAAAGGGCGCAGCCGCATTTGTCGCCTTCGTGCAGAGCCTCTACAGGAGGTGAATCAATACGTGGTCCGTTACCGAAGGTTCTGGGAGAAGCAGCTTGATCAACTGGCTGATTATCTGGAATCACTCGACAAGACACCTCCCGAGAACCAATCCGAGAAGGAATAGCTTGCATGATTCAACCAGTCCCTGCATCCGAGTTCACGTTAGAACTTTCTCGCATCATCAAAGTCGAACCTGAGAAAGTCTTTGCTGCCTGGACGGATCCCAAACAGATCATCCAATGGCTCAAGCCGACTCCAGAATTCACACATGGACAAGTCGCTTGCGATCCCAAAGAAGGGGGTGAGTACGTGATCGAATTCATTTCTCCAGAGGAGACCAATCATCTCGTCACAGGAACTTACACAAGATTCGATCCTCCCCACGAATTGTCTTTCACATGGACGTGGCAAAACGGTAATCCCGATCATCAAGGAATCGAAACAATCGTCCACATCGATCTCAAAGCAGTCCCCGAAGGAACAGAACTGACATTGCGGCACGAAGGACACAAAGACGACGAAATGAAACAAAGTCATGGTCACGGTTGGGGTGGCGCTCTCGAACAGCTTGTCTCACGCCACGAATAGTCATTATCCATTCCCCTCAAGCAAAAGGAATTTCAGATGCATTCCAGAGACGTTCTCATAAGCTCAATTGAAATGGGTAGTAAGCTCATTCTTCCTATGTTTCAAGATCTTCAAGACGCACAACTTGAAGGAACTATGCCCAACGGTGGCAACAGCGCCCATTGGATTCTCGGACACTTGATTCTGAGTGAAGCGCAGATGTGCCGAGGATTTGCCATGGGACAGGAGAATCCCTACGAATCATGGACTGCTCTTTTCAAAGGGGGATCGACACCCGACCCAGAAGGAAAAGGTTATCCTCCTTACGAAGAACTCCTGAAGACATTCTCAGAAGAACGGGAGCATACAATTTCGATCTTGCAGGGGCTTTCGGAGGAAGACCTGGAATCCAAGCCAGCCATCGTCATGGAAGGCTACGAAGAGTTTTTTCCCAACAAAGCGGCTGTGTTTATTGTCAATGGAAACCATCCCTTCATGCACCGCGGACAACTGGCCGACATCCGTCGTCGCCTCGGACGTCCCATTCTGATGGTCTGAATTGTAGACATGTCACAACAGAAAACTGATCCAGGAACAGAAACCGAAAACCGCGTTCGCAGTCTCCTCAAACGCCGAAAAGGGTTTGAGGAGAAGCGGATGTTCGGCGGGCTGGGCTTCCTTCTGCACGGCAACATGTGCTGCGGTGTCCACAAAGGAAGATTGATCCTGCGGCTCGGTTTTGATGTTGCTGAAGAAGCTCTCAAGAAAAAGCATGTCAAACCATTCGACATTACCGGTCGTCCGATGCGCGGTTGGGTGATGATTGAATGTCGGTTGATTGGCGGCGAAGAAAATCTACGAGATTGGGTGTTGTTGGCAGTCGATTTTTGTAAATCATTACCGCCCAAGTAATGGCATCTTTTGTTTACTGAAAGAACGGCGCGTCGGTTCCTGCTCCCAGCTCGACATGTTTTGTCTCTGGTTCAGGATTGAGCTCGTCTGCCTCAAACGGAACAGCCTGAGCATCATCCAGTTCGACCGATTGTTCGTTTTCCGGTGGAGAGCTGGCCGTCTCGACAATCAACCCGACATCTGACAATGCCAGGTAGCCCAAAAACATCACCGCCGCCCAACAGAACGCATTTGCTGGCACACTGTGACCAAACCAC
>Ga0055584_100008407_pt1 | contig 10125 bp, 7 predicted proteins | sample OSDHelmetaG_FD_58716 | JGI IMG/M metagenome (GOLD analysis project Ga0055584, IMG submission 58716) | Pelagic marine sediment microbial communities from the LTER site Helgoland, North Sea, for post-phytoplankton bloom and carbon turnover... | ecosystem: Environmental > Aquatic > Marine >...
AACAACTATACTCGGTTAAAGATAATATTTAACAATGATGAAACTGGCCCTTAATAGCCTCTAATTTTCCCAAATTGAAATTAAGCCTTTATAATATTTACTAGATAATAATCAGTTTTTAAAGGGTAGTATCTTGTTAAAAAAAATCTTCATTTTTATTATAATTTCATACTCTACTCAGGCCTTCTCTAACCTTAATACTGTTAAAAACCTAGTCAAAGATAAGAGGTTTCAAGATGCGCTTAATATTCTTAATAAGCTTCCCTTAAATGCAGAAAACTATTATTTAAGAGGAATTTCCTACGCTAGGACGAAAAAGTTTAACCTCGCTATTAAAAACTACGAGCAAGCCATCAGCAAAAGGGCCAAATTTAAAGATATTCATTACGAGTTAGGACAGGCCTATTATGCTTCTAACGCTCTTGATAAGGCCATCACAAGGTTTAAAATCTCTATTAAAAAGGACTATAAAAAAATAAACTCTCTTTATTATGTAGGGTATATTTATCAAATTCTTGAAGAGCATAAAAAGGCCATTAAATATTTTAGTCAAATTATTGAGCTTAACACCAAGGATAAAAATCTAAGACAAATAGCTTATTTTCAAAGAGCTGTGTCTCGTTTTAACTTAGAGCAAAATAACAAAAATATAAAACAAATCGCCCAAGATAAAATCATTCTCGATCTAGAGTTGGCCAAAGTTACCGATAGAAAAAGTTCTTTGATCGCAAAAATAGATGAGCAATTAAGAAACATAAAACAAAAACTTGGGCTCGATCCATACCTTATGAAAAATGGAAGGCGTGTTAAAGAGCGAGACTGGGATTTAAGTCTTTCTCACAAGCTTGTTTATGACAGTAATATTATTTTCGAGTCTGATACGCCTGAAACAAGATCAACCAATACTGATTCTTTCTACCATAATACCTCTATTGAAGGGTCTTATCGTTATATTCTAGAAAAAGAATATATTATTACTCCCTCTCTCAAAATAGAACAAAGGTATCATACCAACAGAGATGAAAGTGTCGTTCACACCAACGACACCTATGACATTCAGGCGAATGTTAATTTTAGCTGGGAAACAAAAGCTTTCAATTCTCCCTCATCCGTCCTGGCCGATTTAGAGTACAAATATAGTGCTAAAGATAGGCTCTCTAACAAGGAGAGGATTTATAATAGTCGCTATAAGCTTTTAGGAATTGGAAAGAAGTTTAAATATTTTGATTTTGGTCAAACTACGGTTAAGTTTAAAATTAAAAGTTTAAAAAGTTATACAAGTCAACAAAACAACAATACAAGAACACTTTCTCTAAACCAAATTCACATACTCAAATCAGGAAAAATCCTTGTCTACACTTTTCAAGCAGACTTAACTAAAGTCAGTGATTCTAATTCAAGTTCTGACAACTATCTCTTTAGAGTGGATTATATTTGGCCTAGTATTTGGCCTAAATATACTTTAAACCCATATTTTTCAATTTCCTTTCTCGATACTATTGAAAACCAAGATACAAGAGGGACTGAAAAAACTTTTACACCTGGATTTAAATTATCCAGAGAGGTAAGTAAAAATTTTAAAATAGTCTCTGGATACTCTTATCAGAAAAAGACATCAAAAGATAAGGACACTTTTGCTTATAGCAAGAGTGAGTTTTTATTTGATCTTAAGTATAATTTTTAGGAGGCGAAGTGCTTAAAAACATTCTTAAGTTTTCAGGCATGATCCTCATTGTCCTTTTCTGCACAACTAGTATCTTCTTTGCCACAATTAATCGAGAAATGAGAAATTCAGAGTTCAAAGACCTAACTGGTTATAGCTCATTTTTCGAAGATAGGTTCTATGATTGGAGGATGAGAAAAACACTAGATAAAAAGAGGGTCGAAGATAGAATTGTTCTTATTGAAATTGACGATAAATCACTAAAAGAAATTGGGCGCTGGCCTTTTTCTCGTGATATCTGGGCCGATGTCGTTACCAAACTCAGTGGCCTTCAAGCGAAAATCATTGCATTTGATATCTTTTTTTCAGAACCAGAAAAAAGGTTTCAGGGAAATTCCCCTGATGAAAACTTCTCTCAAGCAATAAAGCATTTTCAATCTAAAAAAGGAAATAAGGTTATTCTCCCCTATGGTGTTACTCTCTCTTCAAAAAATTCTTTTGAAAGTATTCCTGACACAATGCTTGATTTTATGTTAAAGGCCAAACAGGATAAAAATATTAACTTGTTTCCCTCTTATTTATCTAAATCCGTATATCCTCTCGATAGTCTATTGAACGCTTCACCTGCTCTTGGCTTTATAAGGGCCGAAAAAGATGGAGATGGTGTATTTAGAATGTATCCTCTTGTCGCTAATATAAGCGGCGTTCACTTCGCCTCATTCCCTGTTATTATATATCAAGCCTACATGGGTGAAAGTGCCATCATAGACCTATCTGACTCAGAAGAAAAATACCTTGTAACTGATTACTCTTATTATAATATTAATTTTAAAGGAGAGACCAAAGTTCGGTGGTTAGGAGGAAGTAATCAATTCAAAAGGATATCCGTCTCCGACTTTCTTAAAGAAAAATCAAATATTAATCTTAAAGATCTTTTTAAAGACAAGATTGTCTTCATTGGCTCAACAGCTTATGGGGCCCACGACCTCAGAAACACTCCTATAAAGTCAGACTTACCAGGTGTCTACTTCCATATGAATATGACCCATATGATGCTCGATGGAAAACACTTTCGCCCTAGTGGTAAATCTACATACCTTTCATGGATAATTCTTTTAGGTACAAGCTTTTTGATGATATTTATAATGACATTTCAAAGTGCCACGTTAGATATTTTAGTGGCCATTACAATGACTTCAAGTTTACTTTTGGCCGACATCTATTACCTCACTCCTGAAGGCTTTGAAGTTAAACTCTTCTTTTGCCTGCTATCCATTCTGGCATGTTATTTATGGGGTACAACTGTAGAGTTTTATGCTACCACCAAAGAAAAAAAGAAAATTCGTAATACATTTCGTCGTTTCATATCTCCTGATGTCGTTGATGATATGCTAGACCATCCTGAGCATGCCAAAGTTGGTAGTACAAATAAAGTTATCACAGTATTTTTTAGTGATATCAGAAACTTCACGGAAGTTGCTGCCAAGTTAAATCCTGATGAGCTCTCTTCATACCTCAATCAATACATGAGTAGAATGACTGAAGTTATATTTAATAACAAAGGCACACTTGATAAATATATTGGTGATGCCATTGTGGCCTTTTGGGGAGCGCCTATAGAGGTTAAAGATCACGCTTACCGTGCACTTTGTTCCTCACTACAGATGATTGAGGCCTTGCCAGAGCTTAATGAAGAGTATTTAAAGCAAGGTTTACCTGCTATTGAGCACGGGATAGGTTTAAATACGGGTGCTTGTAGTGTTGGAAATATGGGAAGTGACAATGTTATTAGCTATACGGCCATTGGTGAGCATATGAATCTAGGCTCAAGACTTGAAAAGCTGTGTAAACATTATGGCATTCAACTTCATGTAAGTGAGTTTACGCTTGGGGCGCTTACGCAAGAGCAACTTAAAGAGTTTCAGTACCGCCCTATTGACCGCCTTAAGCTTGCTGGAAAAGAAATATATTTCAATACTTTTGAAATCCTTGATAAGAACCACCCTTTCTACGATCATCCCAAAGACATCAGAGCATACGAGAAAGGTTTTCATGAGTTTAGTGAAAAAAGACCACGTAAAGCACTTAAGATGCTAGGGCCACTTTTAGAAAAATACCCCCATGATAATCCATTAAAAATACTCGTGGAAAACTGTCATTACGCTATCAAATCAGATCATTAATACTTAAGAAGATCTAAGATTGCTTGATAAATCTTATTTTCATCGGGAAGTATTTCGCGCTCAAGAATTCGGTTAAAACCTACTGGCGTAAATGTGGCGCCAAGCCTTTTTACAGGAGCATCTAGATGCTCAAAAAGTTCATCGGCTATAAATGAGGCAACTTCTCCACCAAAACCGGAAAAGACCTTATCTTCATGAACAACTAATACCCTATTTGTTTTTTGTACAGACTTAGAAATTCCATCATAGTCAAGTGGACTTAGAGATCTTAAATCTAAAACCTCAATACTATATCCTTCACTTGATAATTTTTCTGCGGCCTTAAGACAGTGATGAACAGTATTACCGTAAGTAATAATACTTAAATCACTCCCTTCTTTTCTTACTCTGGCCTTTCCAAAAGGCACTTCAAAGTCTTTAGGCACGACACTCATGGCATCCTTTGAATTGTATAAGGCCTTAGGCTCTAAATAGACTGAAAGTCCTTCACTTCTCATACAAGTTCGTAACAAACCTGCAGCATCGTCAGCAAACGACGGGGCAACAACTCTAACACCAGGAAAAGTTGTTAATGTCGCCTCTAAGTTTTGTGAATGATAAAGACCTCCTCCAATATATCCACCTGAAGCAAGTCTAATAGTTATATTAGGAGAAAACTGGCCATTACTTCGCCAATAATCATGAGTACATTCCACGAATTGTTCCATGGCCGGCCAAAAATAATCAGCAAACTCGGCCCCTTCAATTACTATTCTTATTTTGTCATTAAAACGACTCATGCCATTTGCTGTACCCACAATAAAGTCTTCAGCTATAGGAGCATTGAAAACTCTTTCAGGGCCGAACTCTTGTTGCATTCCCTTTGAGACGTTAAAAACGCCTCCTTTATCTTTGTTGGCCATATCTTGGCCCCAAATAAAAGTATCGGGGTTATGACGAAATTCCTCTTTTAAAGTCTGATTTAGAGAATCTATAAACTTAATTGCCTCACCACTTTCTTGATGTTCACCTGTTGGAAAGATTGAGCACTTATGTTCAGGCGGTAGGACAAAATCGTAAATAGAATCAGCTGAAGGATTTGGTGCTGCGACGGCCTTTTGGTGAGCATCGAGCATTTGGGCCTTCATTTCTTCATCTATTTTATCTAGGTCAGCTTCACTGAAAACCTTTTTATTAACTAGTAACTCTCTAAAATGCTTAAAAGGATCTTGCTTTAAAGCTTCAGCAATTTCTTTATCATCACGGTAAAGCTCATGTTTATCACTATTGCTATGTTCATGAATTCTAACACAATGGGCGTGCACAATAACAGGGCCAGCACCACTAAGAGCGTGTTCTCTGGCCTCGGCCATGGCGTTCATTGAATCAAAAATATCCTTTCCATCACAATGAATGATTCTTAGATTTTTAAAACCTGAAAAATTATCGGCCGCAAACTCATTTGCCGTTTGCTCTCTTTTGGGTACAGATATCCCATAGCCATTATCTTGAAAGACAAAAATACATGGAAGAATTTCTCTACTGGCACCGTTTATGGCCTCGTAGACATAGCCTTCAGAAGTTGAAGACTCTCCTTGTGAGCTTATAGAAACACCAGTGTGTTTATATTTTTTAATTCCTCTGGCAACCCCAACAGAATGTAAAACGTGATTTCCTGTACAAGAAGAAACGTTATGTATATTCCACTCAGGCTTTGCAAAGTGATTACTCATATGACGTCCACCACTTGCAACATCAGTATCTTTGGATATACCGTTTAATATTATTTCTTCGGCACTCAAACCTGCACTTAAACAAGTGAGCATATCTCTATAGTAGGGAAATAGATGGTCTTGATTTAAAACAAAACTCTGTCCAATTGCGAGTTGAATACCATCATGTCCTGCATAGGGTGCATGATAACTCCAACCAAGGGCCTGTTTAAGATAATTAGGGGCCCTTTCATCTAGAAATCTACCCAGCTTAAGCAGTGAGTACCACTGCTTAAGCGTTTTTTTATCGGTTTTTTCTATAGAATACCGCTTTTTTACACCGGACATACTCTTCTTTGCCATTTTCAAAGTTCCTTTTAATTTTCGCTATTATAGCATTATCGGAACAAAGGGTTAAGCAACTGAATGTTTAAAAATCAATAAAACTTTTAGATATTTTCTATATCATTTATTGATAAGGATCTTTCGAATCCCAATAACTTGTCCTAAAACTTTTCGCGTTTTTATTCTTAGGCTCTTAACCTTTGTTTCTCCATGAAATAGGCCCCAATCATCATAATTTCTTCTCAGCGTTAATTTGAGGGTTCTATATTTCATGTTTAGTCCATTTCTCAAATATTTAATCCCTAGCTCTCCCCCGTAAACAGAGTCACATCTGGGACACTGAAGAATAATTACGTCTCTACCAGATTGACTCAGAAGGACAAAATCACCCTGTTGTAGGATATCCATTTCAATTTCTTGTCTATCTCTTCCACTTGTTCTCACGATAGAGTTAATATCTTTATTTTCATCGAGATTGAGAAGAAAGTTATGAATCTTATTATTCTCCGGCTCACTTATAATTTTAACTAAGTGATAATCACCCTTAGCAAATATTTGGCCACTAAAAATTAAACATAAACTTAAAATTATAAAATTCTTTTTCATTAATAAACTCCTTTGTGGTTTTGACAAAGACTAATCCAAGAGCAAAAGAGTTTCAAGGCCGTCCCGACATAACTGTCCCTAACAATCTTTTCATTAAAAAAAAAATAACTTTTTATAGAACAATCTTAAACAGGAGAAAAAATGAAGTTTTTATTTTTATTATTTATTGTTGTTAATTCTGCATTTGCATTTAGTCCAGAGCCTCGTGAAGTTTATCACCAAGACAAAGGATGGTGGGAAGTTTTTCCAGGTGGAAAAACGACATGTGCATACGGCGCTCCATACTCTTTTTATTTTAAAGAAGGAGATCCCACAAAACTAATCATTGATTTCGTTGGTGGAGGTGCATGTTGGAGTGAAAAAAGTTGTCGTCGTGCCGCCTTTAGAAATAATAATAACCCTATGGAAGGAGAGGTTAAGGGTGCAAATGGAATATATTTAAAAGATAATGAAAAAAACCCTGTTGGTGACTGGTCCCATCTCGTTGTTGGTTATTGTACAGGCGATCTTCACTGGGGTGATAATGTTGTTAGTTTTGGTGAAGGTGAAAAAGAATTTAAAATCCATTTTAAAGGTGCCATTAATGCCCGTGCCGCTTTAAGTTGGATTTTTGAAAGAGTAAAAAGACCAGAAAAAGTGCTCATCACAGGTACAAGTGCAGGAAGTTATGCTTCAGTTTATTGGGCACCAACGATCATAGAAAGATATAAAAAAACTGCTTTTACAATTTCCCAAATGGGTGATTCTGGAGCAGGTGTTATAACACAGAAGTTTTTTCAAGATAGTTTTTCTAACTGGAATGCACTTAAAAATATCCCTACTTGGATTCCTGGACTAAGTGATTTTCAAACGAACTGGATGGATAAAGACTTATCTGATATTTATAAAGCTGTAGGAGACCATTATCCAGATTATACATTTTCCCAGTTTAATTTCTCTCATGATCAAGGACAAATCTTTTTCTTAGAACTTATGAAAGAAGAAGAGGCTGAAAAGTCAGACGACATTGATATTGATGAACTTTTTTATAAAACACTCTCTAAAAGCAACCTACACCTTACTCATAATCTTAGTAATTATACTTTTTTCACCGCCGCAGGACTGGAGCATTCTTTTATTCCATCTAAAGAATATTATAGTCTTGTTAATGAAGGGGTTTCATTTCTAGAATGGTTTACCCATCTAACCAATGGAGGAACTCCAGCTCCAGTTGAATGTCAAAACTGTGAGGATCAAATTGATTAAAGATGGGGCATTTAGCCCCTATTTACTCGACGAGTTAATATTGCTTTTATCTGCCAAATAGGGTTAAATTCTGTCCTATTTAATTCTTAAAGGAGATCTTCGATATGCCAGTGGCCAATTATGAACAATACTGTCAAATGCTGGACAATGCAGCAAAAAATGGTTTCGCCTACCCTGCAATTAATGTGACCTCAACATCTACTGCAAACGCGGCCATACAAGCTTTCGCTGAAATGAAGACTGATGGTATTATTCAAGTCTCTACTGGTGGTGGTAAATTTGCTTCAGGACAATTTGCCAACGATATGGTTGTCGGTGCCATCTCCCTTGCTCAACATATTCATCTTGTTGCTGAAAAAGTAGATGTCCTTATTGCCTTACATACAGACCATTGTCAGGCCGAACTTGTTGACTCTTTTTTAGTGCCCCTTATCGAAGAGACTGAAAAAAGAAGAGCAAAAGGAATGCCTAACCTATTTAATAGCCATATGTTTGATGGATCTGAGCTTCCACTTGATGAAAACCTCAAAATCTCAAAAAAGCTTCTTGAAAGATGTGCCAAAAGTGAAATCATTCTTGAAGTAGAAACAGGTGTCGTTGGTGGAGAAGAAGATGGAGTAAATAACGAAAACGTCTCTGCAGAAAAACTCTACACGACTAACGAAGAAATGGTTGCTGTAGCAAAAGAGCTCGGTCCTATCGGTAAATTTATGTATGCCGCCACTTTTGGAAATGTTCATGGTGTGTATAAGCCAGGAAATGTTAAACTCAGACCTGAAATTCTAAAAGATGGTCAACAGGCCGTCATTGATGAGCTTGGTGAACAATCTCGCCACTGGCTTGTTTTTCATGGTGGCTCAGGCTCTGAATTACATGAGATTCATGAAACACTCAATTATGGTGTCGTCAAAATGAATATTGATACGGACACACAATATGCCTATACAAGACCTGTCGTTGAGTTCATGATGCATAATTACGACAAAGTCTTAAAAATTGAAGGTGAAGTTGGTTCGAAAAAGCACTATGACCCTAGGGCCTGGATGAAAAAAGGCGAAGTTTCTATGTCAAATAGAATCGTCCAAGCAATTAAGGACCTTAAAGCAGAGGGTAAAAGTGTTTTACACTCAAAAAAAAAATTAATTAACAGAGCGGCGCCACAGCCTAGCGCCTAAATTTAGATTATTGCTCTAATTCGATAATCTCCATGGCCTTATCAACAAGATCATTTGTTCTTCTGGTAAGCTTGGAGATTCCCTCGGCCACGACTGAGAATTCTTTACCAATGTCTCCACCTGCCCGCTCAGCTATAATATGGGCATTAAAAGAGATCATTCTAGAACTTGAGGCAATTTCAGTAATATTTTTCAGAATTTTTAAAATATCTTTTTGAACCATAAGATAATTTTTTTCATCTAATTCAACTATTTTCTTTCCTTCATGAAAAAACTGAGTGTGGATTTCACCTAGCATATGTGGAATTGTACTCATAAAGCTTTTAGATAATCCTTCAAATTCTCGATCGCTTATTGAGTTGTGTTCCTCCAATTTTTTTAAAACTGTATTGAGATCATTTAAAAAAGTTTTTATTTTAGGTTGGCCATCATCATAAATAAGATAAAAAAGACGTTTATTATTTTTGACATAGGTATCAGAACTTTGAGTTATTGATATCCATTCCTTATGAAAGTCCTCATAACTATCTTTTAAGGAAGCCAAGTCTACTTTCCTCTCACTATCATCATTTGATTTAAAGAAGAGGTAAGAGACAAGTGTGGCCATTCTTTGAGTAAGTATTTCTAAACGACTTACGGAATTAAGGATTTCAAAAAGATCTAAGATTGAACTTTGCTCGCCAGTATCATTTTCTTCCATAAATTACCTCAAAAAGCTCTTTATGAAATATTAACTCACCTTGTAAAAAAATTCACCTAGGATTATCTGACCAATACCCGACTCTATAGAGCAACTATTTTTGATCAAGAATCTTAGAAATTATTTCGAAAACATTTTTAGATAGCTGTGGTGTTGATTTAATTCTCACGAGCTCTTGTTCCATTAACTTCTTAAGATCTGTATCTAGTTTAGCGAATAATTTAAATGCTCCACTTAAACGGGCCGCGACCTGTGGGTTAATTTTATTAAGTTGGATAATCTTATCGGCCAATAATTTATAACCTCTTCCACTCGGGTGATGAAACTGAGTAACGTTTCCAGCAAATGCACCATAAAGTGCCCTAGCAATATTAGGAATAGTGATATCAAAAACTTCAGTTTCTTCGACCGTTGGTATGATATTATAGGCCCTGTCAGTCTTAGGTCCAACTTGGGCCCTCATCCATTTTTGCATAACGAGTGTTTCATGCTTCCATTTATTAAAAAATGAATCAAG
>Ga0055584_100008408_pt1 | contig 10125 bp, 11 predicted proteins | sample OSDHelmetaG_FD_58716 | JGI IMG/M metagenome (GOLD analysis project Ga0055584, IMG submission 58716) | Pelagic marine sediment microbial communities from the LTER site Helgoland, North Sea, for post-phytoplankton bloom and carbon turnover... | ecosystem: Environmental > Aquatic > Marine >...
CCAGTGGGTTTCTTGAAGAACAAGTACAAGAATTACAAGCATTAGCAAAAGAAAAAGCCTTAGGTGGATTAATTGCGCCTAACTTTTCTGTTGGTGCCGTACTGATGATGAAATTTGCAGTACAAGCAGCGAAATATTTACCTGATGTAGAGGTGATTGAAGCACATAGCCCTCAAAAAGAAGAAAGCCCTTCAGGTACAGGCATTCGCACCGCCGAATTAATTTCAGCAGCACGTACTAAAGCAGCAACGCTTTGTAGCGATAAAGAGTTAATTGAAGGTGCTCGTGGTGCTGAGTTAAACAATGTGAAATTACATTCAATCCGTTTACCGGGTGTTGTTGCACAACAAACGGTTTTCTTTGGTGGATTAAGTGAAACGTTAAAAATTGAGCATAACTCACAGCATCGTGAATCATTTATGCCTGGTATCTGTTTAGCATGTAAAGAAGTCGTGAAACGTAATGAGCTTGTTTACGGTTTAGAGTATTTAATGGATTAATCACTTGCTGTGATTTTTATATTTACTTATTTATAAGCAAAATAAATACGCCAACATTATTGTTGGCGTTTTTGTTAAAACCTAATGTCATTGAGATGATGGTTTATTACCATAAACAAAATAGATAAGCGCAATGGGTGCGCACCAATAATATACAATCTGTAATTGATGTATTGCCGTGTCTGTTGTAGCAGTTAACAGCGCAATAGAACTAAAGAAAATAGCTAACATGAACTGAGAATAATAGCTTTTACAAATGATATAACGAGTTGGTTGGTCTTGACGTGCAATATCATAAAAACGCTTGTTAAACGCTAACCTAAAAAAGTTACTCAAAAAAGCAATTAACAATAATCCTGCATATAACCACACACCTGTTAACTCTTCGTTCAGTGCGCCTCTCAATAACCACGAACTGACATAACCAATGACAGCAACACGATAAACGGTGAAAGTATTGATACGATCAATATATCGTTTCATCACAAAGAAGATCAGTGCTAAAGCAACGCTCAACATGATAATAATGAGCCCTAATTGCATGACATTTTCTTTGGTTAACATGTAAATCGTTAATACCCAAAAATAGCTTTCTAAAAAAAGGAAGAGACCATCAGCCATAAAAATTAATTTTGAGCGAAAAGAGTCAACAAATTGAACAACTTGCTTTAAAGAAATAGCGGGCACTTGCGGTAATGAGTGTGGCTGTAGTGCATTTTCAAAGATCTTATTGACCGAAATGAAGCCTATTAGTGAAACACCAAAAGAGGTGGCTAATAAGGCAATAAAATATTCCATCCCCAATAAATAACTACCAAGCAACACGCCCACTTTTAAGGCGAAAGCCACAAATATTTGAAAATTTCCAAAGGTATTGCCTGTATTATTATCTTCTGTAATAGCTTGGAAAAAAAGGCGTTGTGTCGACCAATAAAAACAACCTGCAGCGCCGTTGATTAATGCACCTAAGGTAGTAAGAACGCTTAAATTATCCAATAACAGGATGGCAACAAATAGACTTTGAAAAATAAAAGAAAAACTAATTAATTTAGCCCAATGATGTTGAGCACGAAGCCAATCCCAATAGTATAAAGCGACTAAAAAACCAATTGCAGTTAATGCAATAAAATAGGAAATATCACTAATATTTAACCCTTTATCCCACAAAATAACAGGAATAAAAATAGGTAACAACCCTAATAAAAAGGAATGAAACCCGGTAAACAGGTAAAACGTTTTAGTGAGTACGTACATTTAAAAAGTATCTGATTGTTTAATATCTAATGCATCTAATTGAGAAAAGTCATCACTTAAATCTTCAGCTTTACCATAACGTGGGTAAGCATGCATTTTTAAGTAAGGTCGCGAATTTACTTCTAAGAAAATACATCGCTGATCTCGATAATCAAACTCAATGCCTTTCTCTAAAATGACATCAATCCCTAATATATTGGCATCAAAAAGGTTTAATACATTTTTAAACAGATCTTGGTTTACTTGTGGTAACAAAGTCTTATCAATAACTTCAACAACACCACCAGGCGCTAAAGAGATACGATAAAACAAAGTCACTCGTTGATCTGCATTAGGCACTGAATCAAAGTTTAAACCTTGTTTAGCTAAAAATTGTCGCGTTTGAGCTGTTTCTTTCAAGGGAGAAATAACAGGGTATAACTTCATCTCTTCACGAATTGTATTTTCTTTGATCATCAATTCACGAATACTAGAATGTCCATCACCTTTAACAGAAGGAGCATAACGTTGTAAGACTGAGACAATTTTACCGTTTGCAACCACGACGCGATAGTTATTGCCCTCTAAATACTGCTCTACAACCGTAAAAGGCCACCAGCACTTAGCCAGAAAGATTGCTTTCCACAGCTCTTTCTTATTTCGAATAGGAAAGTGACTACCGCGAGAAAAACCGCTGACATTAGGTTTAATAACTAAAGGGAAACCGTGTTGATTAGCAAAACGGATCGCTGTAAAAGGGTTAAAAAAGATTAAGCCTTGAGCGTGAGGAATATTACCCTCTTTAAAGCGATCTCTCGCTTGCTCTTTGCTTCGGCAACTTCTACGCACTTCAAGGCTATTATAATTACTACAGCCTCCCATAAATGTTTTGCTGATCCATGCATAAATTATTTTTTTTATATTCATTAATGTGTCTCATTTTTGACACTGGCTTTTAATAACCGTGCACATTGTAATTTTTGAAAGAAAACGGATTTCACTGGCTGTGAAGCGGGGATCTCTTTTGTAACTAGAGCTAGCTGTTTCATTGTTGAGGTAATAAATTTTACTTTGGCAATAAAGTTGATATTTTGGGTCAATAAGATCAATGGCATTGGCACATACACATTAATTTCGACAATAGAAAAATTACCTTCAAGTAAGTCATCTAGTGAATCTGCTCTCGCACAATAACGGGCAATTCTAAAGTCACCGATATTAGAAAATAATGCCCCTAGCTTATTTATATTCTCTGGAGATAACTCTGACATACGTGATTCATAGTACGTCTGCTTGTTATAAATACCATTAACAGGCATTGCATCATCACTGTGATTACATGTTTCAGTGACAGACAAAATGGCTGATGAGTGACGAGTACTTTCTCCCGGAATATAAAACACTTCAAACTCTCGTTTACCTTTTGCAGCAGCTTGAATTAAATAACGCGGGCCTTCTAGATCTCGACTTTTTCGATGTTCTTCTAATGCAAGCAAGTTATCTACACGACAAACGCCCTGTGAATTTTGTCCCCATTCTGGTTTTACAAACACAGGAAAAGTGTCAGGTACGTCACCTTGGTCGATAGATTGCTGCAAACGCCATTTACTTGGGATCAACGAGTCCATATCTAGTTTTGAGAAGATATGCTTATGCTGATTAAAGTAATTAGCGTTGAGTTGAAAATACTTCCAGGGTGCGACCAAAAAACGACAACACCAAAAAATATAAGAAAGTACCAACAATATACGAGTTAACAAAGATCCTCCTTACGTGCTTAACGATTCTTTTTGTACGCAATAAAATTAACAACAGAAAGTATCAAGCCTAATACGAAAATTGAAACGGCCGCATAAAATAAACTGCCTCCATCACTCTTACCATCATGTAGAACTTCGACACCTAATGGTGTAAACAAATGGAAGAACGCAGCTCCGGCCATAATTGCAGACGCGAATAACCCACCTATCGCGTGTATTAAGGAGCGAGGAGGTGTTTCTTTTAGCGCAGTTAACTTTCTAGCTAACCAAAACATAAGAGGAGATAATAATAAAATAGACACCAACAATTCAGCACTACCCACTAAATAAGCCCCATAATGTGCAAAAGCATTGCCAATGCTATCCCCTAAAATACTCTGTAACCAATAGCCTATTGTACCGAAAATATGTTGTGTGTCTGGATGCAAGGTGAACTTATAAGGCAATGAAGATAAGAAAACGTTCACAATCCATAAAACAGTTAACCAGCTAAAAATAGATAAAATCTTCACTACAGTTCCTTGTCTAACTTCGACCAAACCAAGTCTGCATCTTTAATAAATTTATCTTTATCGGCAAGCCAAGTATCTAAAACATCTTTATCGTAATTGAGGTACAACTTATCATTATAAATGGTCCAATAAGGTGCTTTACCCGGTGCAATTTTATCTACCGCCATTGCCCAAGCACAATAACCACCATATTGTGGCGCATATTTTTCAGGATCATTCTTAAATAAAGTTAAATGTTCTTGGCTTGAAAAATACCAATCTGCACCTTGATATTCCAATGTATATTGGCTGTTACCTTCTACTGCTTTTTGCTCAGTAAAATAAGCGACTACGTCATATCCTGACACGGCTTTATTACTAAAATATCCAGTATAAACCGCATCTTGTGCGTTAGCCACGTTAAACGATGCAAACATCAGTAAACATATACTTTGTAGTAACAAAAATACTTTTTTCATATTTAGCCTTTTTCTCTCTTGAGGGTCTTATAATGAATAGACCCAAGAAAAAGTATTTTTATTGCTAATAAATTAAAATTTATTCATTTTTTATTGATTAGCTTATTTTTATCAAACAGAAAACTTCATTATTTAACTAAGGGCTCAAGCATTTTCTCTAACCCGTTTAACTTTACTTCATACATTAAAGCAAGTTGCTCACCTAACTTCCCTTCAGGAAAACCTTTACCATAAAACCAGACCAAATAAGGTTCAGGTAAATGAATCAGTTTACGCCCTGCATATTTACCAAAGGGCATGGTTTGATTAATAGCTTCACTAAGTGCTTTTGTATCGTCTAACATTTTTTATCCCTTATGTTGGTATTAATTAAGTTTATCAACACAGCTAATTGAGCGATAACCTGTGGATCTTGAATATCAAAACCGATATTTAAACGAAAGCAATGTGGATAACGAGCTAACGTGCTAAAACTTTCTCCAATCCTAATATCTAGCTGCTGTGTTAATGCTACTTCCCTGAGCGTTAGCGTATTCAGCCCTGGTACTTCAATCCAAAGTACAAAACCACCAGCAGGTTGGCTTATTCGACTTCCTTGGGGCAGATTGTTTTGTAAATAATTCATATACAGGAGACTCTGCTGTTGTAGGTGTAAGCGAATCTTCTTTAAATGCGCATGGTAATGACCTCGCTGTATAAAATCGGCCAGCGCCAATTGTAAAGGAGAAGTCACCCCTTGATTTGAAAACAAACGTTGTTGTAAATAAGCTTGTAAATATCGACCAGGTAAACACCATCCTAAGCGATAACCGGCCGCAATCGTTTTAGAGAAAGACCCACACCATAAAATATAACCTTCACGATCCCAATGTTTAGCTGGCAATGGCATTGAGTGTTGATAGCTCAACTCCAGGTAAACATCATCTTCAATAATAGGGATTTTATATTCTGCCGCTAACGCAGCAAGCTTTTGCTTTTGTAACGCACTCATGGATAAACCTTGCGGGTTCATATGTGATGTACAAAAGAGACCCGCTTTAACACTGCCTTGTTGCATGTGTTCCTGTAATTGATTTAAATCTATCCCTTCTTCTACAGATGGAATCTCAATCACTCTACGCTTCATACCCGCCAATAATTCTAATAAGCCGCTAAAACAAGGAGAGCTAATTGCAACGGCATCACCTACTTGTGTGGTAATTTCAATGGCACTTCTAACAGCATCTAAACAACCATGAGTAACGACAACCTCATCCATCGAGAAATGAAAATCGAGCCCTTTAAAATGTTCAGTTAATCCCTCTCTTAAATTGCGTTCACCTTGAGGGTCTGGGTAATGACTAATTTTTTGACCTTGGCCTTTCATGGCTCGTTTAAAACTTTGTTGTAACTTATCAATTGGAATTAAACAGGCATCGTAACGTGCAATGCCTAAAGGAGATGGATTAACAAAGGGATTATAAATAGGTGCTAATTTGGGGTCACTTAGCGTACTTTTAAAAGAGATTAAAGTAGGAAGTTCTGATTTTTCTTTTAACAGCTTCTGACTGGCAACATAATAACCCGATTGCGGTTTTGCGATTAACCACCCCAATGATTCTAAATGCTGATAACAATTTAATGCGGTCGTCATGCTGACACCGTGTAACTGTTTAAAACGCCTTAGAGAAGGCATTTTATTATGTAAAGCTAACTGCCCTGACTGTATCTGTAAAATGTAATGATCTGCTAATTGTAGATAACGCATAAACTGTACCGCTTTAATTACTTATTTTTGTATCTGTTATCTTTTTGAGTTTGTTTGATAATACAACCCAGGTCAAGCAATGGATAAAGGAATAAATATGAAAAAAAGTGATTTAATACTCGGTATTCTTGTGATGATAATATGGGGGCTCAACTTTTCAGTCATCAAACTAGGTGTTAGTGAAATAGATCCTTTATTACTCACTGCTTTTCGATTCACCTTAGTGGCTTTGCCCGCCCTCTTTTTTGTTAAAAAGCCAATGGTTTCATGGTGGTATTTAATCGCGTATGGGTGGATTTTTGCAATTGGTGTTTGGGGAATGGCGACATGGTCTATAGAAGCAGGATTAAGTGCAGGCATGGCGTCTGTTTTACTGCAAATGAATGTCGCTTTTGGTCTATTCCTTGGTTACTTTCTACTAAAAGAAGCTTTACCCTTTAATAAAGTAATTGGAGCAGCTTTAGCATTAAGTGGGTTGTTACTCAGCCTCACTGTTAGCGATGGTTCAGTAAGCAAAGCAGGATTAATACTGATTTTATGCGCAGGATTCTCTTGGAGTGTTGCGAGTATTATTATTAAAAAGGTAAACACGAAACAAATATTCGCTTTTAGTTTATGGGCAATGGCCTGTGCACCTATTCCTTTATTTTTAATTGTTTACTTACAATCTGGTGCTGATGTTTTCTATTCATTGCCAGACCAACTAAATAGACGAGTAGCTTTCTCTGTATTATTCCAAGCCTACCCTGTTACGTTATTAGGCTACTGGGTCTGGAATCGATTATTGGTGGCTTACCCTTTAACGACGGTTGCACCTTTAACATTATTAGTGCCTATTTTTGGTTTATTAGGCGGTATGCTGTTTTATCAGGAGACCTTAGGCTCGATTAAATTGATTGCGAGCTTATGTGTGATAAGTGGTGTGCTAATCGGCTTAGTCAATATTCAATCATTACAGCGACTAAGAAAGCGCGTCTTTTCTTCGTAACCACAACTCTCTGCAATTGTGAAACCAATACTGTGATTAGCTTTGCAGAGAAATGTGCAACAACTACCTGACACTGGTATCATTCCTTTTTTCATAATGAGGTTTTTTATGCATTACCAAGCGGCAGTTTTTGATATGGATGGTTTGTTATTAGATACCGAACGTGTTTGTATGCAAGCCTTTAAAGACGCCTGTGAAAAGCTTTCACTCCCTTTTGTTGAAAGTGCTTATGTAAAAATTATTGGCTGTAATGCAAAAGGTATTGAAATAGCCATTATGTCTTATTATGAAAAATATATTGATTACGCAACCTTACGTAAGACCTGGATGGATGGTTATTGGCCAATCGTTGAAAACCAAGCAATTCCCGTGAAAACTGGCGTAGTTGAATTACTGGAATGGTTAACCTCAAAAAGTATTCCGTTAGCCGTTGCCACATCAACACACCGTACTTTAGCGCTTACTAAATTGAAATTAGCGGGTTTAGATAAATACTTTAAACACGTAAGTACTGGTTGTGAAGTTACACAGGGAAAGCCAGATCCTGAAATTTTTCTATTAGCCTCTCAGCGTTTAAACATTGCACCACAGCAATGCTTAGCTTTTGAAGATTCAAATAATGGCGTTAAAGCAGCAATTGCAGCTAATATGCAAGTTTATCAAGTGCCAGATATTGTTATTCCGGATCAAAGCATTATTGATATGGGCCACATTATTAAACCTTCAATGAAAGACGTTCTATCCCAATTAAAAAATAATTAAGTTAGCCGTGACTTTTTAGATGTCTCTATTCATGTTGAATTCATAATAAGTGCTTATATTTCAAGCATTAATCTTTTTATCTCTGTTTATCATAACTTTCTCTTGTTGTTATGAGCTAGTGCCTGCGATAAATAACAATTGATTAACATATTTCAATTCGTATAATCGCGTGCTCATTTAATGCGCTGAATTTACGTTTCAGTTAGCAACAGAAGGAAAAAACTCATGTCACAAACCGTTGTTTGCGCACTGTACAAATTTGTCTCTTTAGATAATTTTGAAGTGCTTCAGAAACCCCTATTAGAAATAATGAATACCAATCATGTAAAAGGTACCTTACTACTCGCAAGTGAAGGTATTAATGGCACAATTGCAGGGGAGCAAGAAGGTATTGATAATGTATTAAACTGGTTAAAATCTGATGAGCGACTAACCACTTTAACCGCAAAGTTTTCGTACGATAGCAGTAATCCTTTCTTACGTACCAAAGTGAAACTTAAGAAAGAGATCGTTACTATGGGTATTGAAGGCATCGATCCAAATAAAGTGGTTGGTACCTACGTAAAGCCAAAAGATTGGAATGCTCTAATCAGTGATCCAGAGGTTTTGTTAGTTGATACACGTAATGATTATGAAGTCAGTATTGGTACCTTTGAAAATGCAGTTGACCCAAAAACCACTAATTTCAGAGAGTTTCCTGAATACGTGAAAGAAAACCTAAATCCTAAGCAACATAAAAAAGTTGCAATGTTCTGCACAGGTGGTATTCGTTGTGAAAAATCAACCGCTTACTTAAAAGAGCAAGGGTTTGATGAAGTTTATCACCTTGAAGGTGGTGTACTTAAATACCTTGAAGAAGTACCAGAAGAAGAAACCATGTGGAAAGGCGAGTGTTTTGTCTTTGATAATCGCGTTTCAGTTAATCACCAATTAGAAAAAGGCCAATATGACCAATGTCATGGTTGTCGCCTGCCGATTACTGAAGAAGATAAAAAATCAGCTAAATACATGCAAGGTGTTAGTTGTCCTCATTGTCATGACAACTTAACTGAGCAACAAAAACAGCGTTTTTTAGAGCGTGAAAAACAAATTCGTCTTTCTCAAGAACGTGGGCAAGCACATATCGGCTCAGAAGCATTAAACCAGCTTGAAGAAAATAGATTAAAAAAACAAGCTCAAAAAATGCAACAACGCACTAAGTCTTAGTAAGTACTGTAACGCTGTTTTAGATAAAGCGGTGTTACAAGCACTTCAAACAAGTGCAAAGACACAAATCAAACATCACTATTGTGAATGATTAAAAAGACATCACCTCAAAAATAAGCGATACTTTTCTCTTATTTAGCTGTTGCTCTGAAACATTTTTATTCATCAATATTAACAATAATTGCTTCAGGAAATTTAAATTATGTCCCAAGTTGGCACGCTTTACATAGTATCGGCCCCAAGTGGCGCAGGAAAATCGAGTTTAATTAAGGCTTTATTAGCCGATAAACGTAATCAACCTTCGCAAGTATCTGTTTCTCATACCACACGAGCGCCTCGTCCAGGTGAAGTTGATGGTGAACACTACCATTTTGTTAGCATTGAAGAGTTTAAAGCACTCATTGAAGCAAATGCTTTTTTTGAATGGGCAGAAGTCTTTGGCAATTATTACGGCACATCGCGTGTTACTATCGAAGAATCTTTAGCGCAAGGTATTGATATTATGCTCGATATTGATTGGCAAGGAGCTCGTCAAGTTCATGCTGTTATGCCAAATGCTAAAGGCATTTTTATATTGCCACCAAGTCGTGAAGAATTAGAATCGCGTTTGAATAAACGCGGACAAGATAGCGCTGAAATTATTGCTAAACGAATGCAAGAAGCACAATCGGAGATGTCTCATTACGATGAATATGACTATTTAATCGTCAATGATGATTTTGATGTCGCTACTGAAGAATTTTCTGCTATTGTAAGAGCATTACGCAATGAGCAAGAAAAACAAGCAATAAAACACAGTAAAACCATTAAAGAGTTATTAGAAGTATAATATGTATACTAAGGTGCTGGATCAATTTGTATTTAGCACATATAATAAGCGCCCTTTTTTATGTAATTAATTTTTTGGAGTTCAGCAATGGCACGAGTAACCGTTGAAGATGCAGTAAATGTAGTAGGCA
>Ga0055584_100008409_pt1 | contig 10125 bp, 6 predicted proteins | sample OSDHelmetaG_FD_58716 | JGI IMG/M metagenome (GOLD analysis project Ga0055584, IMG submission 58716) | Pelagic marine sediment microbial communities from the LTER site Helgoland, North Sea, for post-phytoplankton bloom and carbon turnover... | ecosystem: Environmental > Aquatic > Marine >...
TCACCGTTCAAGTAACCATACAGCTTCTGCCCGGACCAATCAAATTTTATATGAAATAAATTCACACTGGAACGTAAGTCGTCTCCCATCGTCAAACCGGACTCGGCTCCCAAATTGCTAGATGCGAATAACCCTGAAAATTTATTTTGGTTACCAGAACCTAGTTGCCAGCTCATGACTCCACCCGGGGATTTGAACGCCAACACACTATCACTATTCTCATTAACAATATCCACTCTACATACTAGAAATATTGATGATGTGTTTCCAATATTTGTGTAGCTACCATAACGTAAAAATGAATTCTCGTTTATGTTCACGACATTCAATCCATTTATTGTACTTGTTAATGATAAAACATCACCACCACCGTCTGATGCATCATTGTTAATATCAACAAACATCCCGTCTTGTTGTGTGAGTTTATCCACCCAACCTGTTAAATTGTTGTCTCCATCCACAGCTATCGTACTCTCATCAGAAGCATCATGCCAGGATACAATATTTGTAGTATCCTCTAACGGAGTCCACTTTGGACCTTTTACGTACAGGTTGTCAACTTCTGTTAAATCTAGTTCACCATCATCAACTGGCGACCAACTAGCACTATTGCTCCTTACAGTTGTATATAAATCAGTCGTTGTTATATCAAGCTGTGTATCAATATCTATGGCCCAGTCTGTGCTCAGGGATATAACTGTATTGTATGCTAAATCCCATTTAGCACTAGTAGTACTAACGCTGTTGTACGCTTCCTCCCAACCAGCGCTTGTTGTGCTCACCCTAGTGTATGACTCATTCCAATCAGCACTATATGTATGTGTTTGTGTGTGTGATTCTATCCACTTGTCTGCATTATCTAATACAGTTATAGTTGCTGTGTCCCAGTCGGCTCTTCTTAATTGTAACTCTGAGAGCCCATCAGTTAATACTGTTATGTTGGATTCAATGTCTGGAATCGTAACACCTTCTAGAGATGTGATACTTGATTCTGCAGAGGTTAAACGTGAATCTATACCTTGTAATTCGTTGTAGTTTGTGTTAACAACACTCTTTATCTGATTAACTTCGCTTGCACTAAATCTATCGCCTGTGTTTTTGTTATTGTATGAGATGTTTGCCATAATATTATTTATATTATCATGTTAAAGTCATCGGTAATTCCGCTGGGAACACATCAGGTACTATTGGATTTGAGCCGTAATGCGTCTGAGGCCCACCGAAACCGTGTTCTGGACCATGTGTGTAATAATCCTTGTCCATGCCTGGATTGCTTGTGCATACACCATTTTCATCCATCACATGCTGTCCTGGTACATGATTGACATGGTAGTTGTCCCACTCTTGATATGTCTCTAACTTACCGGACGAGTTTCTCCGGGTTTTTACTACAGGTGGTGGTGGGTTTTCTCTTCTCCAATATGTTCTACTAGGTCCTGACATGTAAATATTTATGCCATTTACTGGCAAGCTTCACATTCGCCTGGTGGACTGTTCAAACTACAAGCCTTAATATTCTCCGGTTCAGGATCAGATCCATTTGATACAGTGCTCTTCTCTATCTTACTAGCAGCTAGGTTACGTAAATAGTATGTTGTTTTTAGACCGTGGTTCCATGCATGCATGTATAAATCATTTAAATACTTCAAACTGGTTTGATTATTGTACAAGTTGAGGCTTTGAGCCTGATCTATCCATCTCTGTCTCGCTGCAGCGCTTTCTATCATTTTAAATTGATCCTGTTGAAAGCTTGTTTTGTATTTAGACAATATCTCCTCCGGAAGCTTCACGAGTTTGATCTGAGAGATGTCACCATCTGTTCTTTTGATCTCGTTAATCATTTCCTGGTTCCATAAATTAAGCTTCTTCATGTCTTCTACAAAATGTCTATTGACCATTGTGAATTCTCCACTCAAAGTACTATACACATAGAGTACACTGTAGTACGGCTCGATGCTAGGACTACAACCAACTATGCTACTGATTGTTGCTGTCGGGGCAATTGCCATCGTGTTACTATTACGTATACCGGTTTTGATGACCTTTGATTTGAGTGCATCCCAATCTAAATCACCTCTAGTTGTTCCAATGGCTCTCTCACTCCGAGTGCTCATCAGAGTTCTATAGGTATCCATTGGAAATTCACCTTTACTCCACGCGCTCCCGGCGAAGGTTTCATACGCTCCGCGTTCCTTGGCTAATTTATTACTAGCGGCAATGGTGTAATATGAAATATACTCATACAGTTGACCACTGAGTTTGACAGCCTGTTCACTATCAAATTCGATCCCCAATTTGTAAAACATGTCATGCCATCCCATGGAACCCATACCAACAGGTCGATGATTCATGTTGCTACGCTTTGCTTCTTCTGTCGGATAAAAGTTTATATCTATAACGTTATCTAACATTCTGCTTCCGACCGCGATTGTTCTTTTGAGTTTGTCGTAGTCAATCTTTTCAACTCCATCAACACTCACAATATGATTAGATAGATTGATACTACCTAAATTACATACTGCTGTCTCTCCGTACTGTTTGACACTTCTACTGTTTTTATTATACTGTGTTGCTTTGGTGTTGAGTGTTATTTCTGTACATAAATTGCTACTATGTACAACACCTGCATGTTGTTGCGGACTTCTAACATTACATGGGTCTTTGAAAGTCATCCATGGATGACCGGTCTCAAACAAGCTACGTAACATCTTTTTCCATAGCTCTTTAGCCGGTATTTCCTTGAAGATTCTCAACTCACCGTTCTGTCCTCTCTTCACATACTCGTAGTATTTTTTCTCAAAATCCTTGCCGTATAGATCATGTAATTCTGGTACCTCGCTGGTTGTGAACAAATACCATGGCTTATCCTCTAATACACACTTGAGAAACAAATCCGGTATCCAGTGAGCAGTATTCATGTCATGTGTTCTCTTGCGATCATCACCTGTATTTTTTCTCAACTGTATGAAGTCTTCGATATCAGCATGCCAAGTCTCTAGATATGCACAACCAGCACCTCTACGTTTCCCGCCTTGATTTACCGCAGTCAACATATCACCATATAACTTCCAGAAATAAACAGCTCCTTGTGTCTCTCCATTGGTACCACGTATGTAACTGTTGGTCGCTCGGAAGTTTGTTAAGTCCATTCCAAGGCCGCCGGCGTATTTGTTCTTGAGAGCCTCTTGTAACAATCCGTCAAAAATTCCAACAATACTATCCTCAAATGTACTCAAGAAACAACTACTCAATTGATTGAATGTACCTCCACTGTTGAACAGTGTTGGAGTGCTACACATGTAATCGAAATTGCTTAACACCTCATAAAATTTCAATGCCCATTGCTCTCTGTTATCTTCTTCTCGTAGAGCTAGTCCCATTGCCACCCTCATCCAAAATGCTTGAGGTGTTTCCATTTTTTGTCCATCTATGTGGTGTAGATATCTGTCATATACTGTCTGTAGACCTAGGTATGCAAATTTATGATCTCTCTCTATCTTAAGACTGTCACTCAACATTTTGAGATCCATCTTGGCCATCTCTTTGTTGACAATACCAGCTTTGATCAGTTTCTTAAGATTCACAATGAACGTGGTGCGGTATTGCATCTCAAATGCATCATTGTCGACACCTGTACCAAATACCTCTTTATATATAGTGTTAAGTAACAACCCGGCAGCAACATATGTGTAGTTTGGCTCCTGTTCAATCATGCTTCTAGCACTCTTCACTAGACTATCATCTATCTCACTAGTTTTTATACCGTCGAATAGCTTAATTCTTGCGTTGAACATGACTGACTCAGCGTCAACACCATCATAAGCCTCTCCCGATCGGTCAACACAACACCTCTCGACGCATGTTCTTATTTTCTGTTCATTAAATTTCATCAACCGGCCGTTACGTTTTTTAACATTCATCTATTAAGATATTAGTCTATCGACTACCGTTTTTCAAACGTTATTTTAAAAAATATGCTAGAATCGCCGCAACTAAAGCAGACACACCACCTATAACTGCGGCTCTCAACTGCCAACTACCAGTACGATCAATACGCTCTTGCTCTGCCATGGTGCGCATCAGAGAATCCATCGCGTTGAATTTTGTTTCAATCCAACCCTCTAACCGCCCGAATTTACTCTCAAGCTTTTGATGTATTGAGTCAAACCTGAGATTGTTTTCTTTCGACAAGTGAGAGATTTTTTCGTCCATTTGTTCGCGTAGCCCGCGGAGCTTACCTTCCACACTGTTCACTCGAGTTACCAGAGATGGATGGCCGTTACCTTTATAGACAGTTTCATATAAATCATCGACTTCTTTTCTTATTTTATCGAGGTCACCCTCAATCTTTTCTTCTAATTTGTTTATGTCGGCGCATTTAGTTTTCCTTTCTTCTTCGCTCATCTGCAAATACTTAGTCTAACCTTACGCGGAAAATCTGTTGATCAAGAAACCTGTTGGTATTTTTATTACATAACCTGTGTTTAAGTTACTCGATTTAGTAACAACCGTACAACTATCACCAGAAACAATAGGTCCATTAACCAGCTCTCCAGGGACGTGAAATCTATTCACATAAGCACCTGTACTGGTATCTATTATAACATATCTACCCGGGCCTTCTGGACGTACTGTGTATGTTTTACTCATTTAGTATATTTTTTATAAATTGTTTAACTTTCAGGTCTGTTTGATTACTTATCTTTTTGCTCTTTGATATAATGTTATTCGCTCTTCTTAATTTTGTCACACGTTCTTCTGAAAGCAATTCATCAATTATCTCACTATCAACTACTTGCTCTACTAACGACATGTCAGTCTCTAAGATCTCACGCACCCTGTCGACTGACACCCCTTGTTTTAGTAGATTTTTAGCCTCCCTACAAATATATGTACGATGAAGAGTATCCTCACCACCGGCTTTTTCAACCTTACGTTTATAATAATCTTTTGTCGCGATCAACTGACGACCTGTAATAATGCATCGGAGCTTGTTATTTGTACTTGACATATATTATATAATAGTAACAAACAACCTGCTTTTCCATTGGAAAATCATTTTCACGAGATAAATAATTGAGTATATATGGCTACAACAACGACAATCACCAAACTATTGTTCCGCCGCGGTAATGATGCTGATCGGCAACAAACAATCCTCGCCAGCGGTGAACCCGGATGGACATTAGACACTAAACGCTTATGGATAGGAGATGGGGTCACCCCCGGTGGGTATCCTGCTTTGAGTGCACGTGATGATCATTTGCATTTTATCGATACCCCGCCAAGTGGTAGACGCTGGACGACCACTGCTGAGAATAACTTTGGCGGTGCACAATTTTTAGATATAAACGTACCAGGTCTTGCGGATAGTTTAGCTGGTGAGTCTATAAAAGACGAGAACCAGAGATGGTTTCATCCAGTTAACAGAGACGTAACAACAAGCCATGACATGCACTTTACAAGTACTGATGCTGAGATATCTCATAGTGGTTCTGGTGTTTTTAAAATTAGTAAGACAAGTACAGCAGTTGGTAACCAAAACTCTATAAACATTGGAGACGCAATTTTTATCAGACCATCCGGGCGAGTAGATATCAACGTACCTGATGATGCGATGCTGGTGTTCAATTCAGCTAGTGCGGTATTTGATAATGGTCGATTCACACACTTCGAGGATAAGAGTATCGACTTGAACGTGGTCTATGATGGTTATGGTGAGGATAGATACTTCACCGGAGCAAATCATGGTGCGATGAGTTCAGACACTGGTTTATATTTTGCTCATGACAATTATCTTTCAGCCGGTTTTGTAAAAATCGGCGGTGTTAATGACGAGACCGGATGGAGCACAATAGAATTGAGCCCTACTGTGTATCTTAATGACTGGGAGCAGTATGGTAACTCAGACTCAAATAACAACTCTACTGGTGAGAACACATACGATCCTAAAACAGACCGACAGAATCTAGTTGTAAATGTGACCAAGAGAGCAGGAGCTGAACGTAACCGGGCGATCCCCGGTGAGGATTCACCATCTAAAGACTGGATAACAGGACCAGAGACTGGTACAATAACACAAAGTTGGACGCGTTCGGATGGTAAATTTGTAGGTAATCTAAATTACAACCCTAAACCACTAGTGTTCCATTCCACTAGACCTAGTGCAGCCGCCGGTACGGATTATAGAGGTGTGAGTTACGCTGGTATACCACACTTTGTATTTGAATCTGGATTGATTGTATATGATGCCGGTGATGCTGATACTGGTGGATATAATGCATACAAAATCAATCAGAGTTTAGATACAAGATCGAAACCAACATTTGCTGGTATCTCGATAATGAATCCAGATGGCACCCCCGGTGACCCGATGGGCGTGAGAAGTGGTGGTACAGGTGTTGACAAATTCAATGCAGGTAGCGTGTTATACACATCTGGTAAGCATACAGATGATCAACATTACGAAGATTTGCTTGCCATGCCGTTGGAGCGTGGAGATCTGATGGTCGGTACAACCAAATATGGTGTAGTGAGAAGCAAGTTAGATCACAACAACTGGATAGACATATTGTATGAAGGTGACCGGCGGAACATGGATCCGGATGGTGTTGCAGGTGATGGTAACAGAAGAGATGGTGTTATTTACATTGGTAATAAATTCGCCCCGGACTATTTAAAAGACGATCAAGAGACGAGAGAGACGTGGTTCTCTCGGTGGAAAGCGATCAAAAGTGATAACCTCTCATTATCAGCTCTAGGTACTCCGGAAATACCAGGCGAGGTATTAACATTACGTGGAGATTACAATGCTAATAAAAATGAAGGTGCTGCCTCCACTGAAGATGGTGGTACAATAAGAACCGAAGCATATAACAGTTTAGTGTTAAACGAGCAAGGCATCAAGATATCGCACAACAATTTAGCTAGTACAGCGTTCACCGTTGGACAAGGTAACAACGTCGGTACATGGACGTTAGATTTCAACAGAGATGACGGAGCTAAAAAGGTAACTGCGACAACATTATTCGCTGGACTGACACAAGGAGATCGTTACTTTGGAGCTCTGATTCCAACAGATCAATCAACCGGTGAGACACACACTCCACCCATGTTCAGAAACAATGGTATGTCGGTTGGTGCTCTTACAATCAACGCTGAAGGTCATGTGGTTGGTATGAGAAGCAAAGATTTTGACGTGCGTTACAGTCAGGTTTTCCATGTTGGTACAAAACCATATCGTAGCAGTAAGGATAACGGTTTATACTCTCCGGATGATCATGATGAGAATATAAGCAACGTGACAATCGCTACTACTGGTATACCTGTTGGCGCGGATGCAGACACTCTCACACGAGCAGAACAATACTTGAACAACATTGTCGTCAAACAGAATGATGTGACAGGTTATGATTGGCATAAGGGTCATACGACGTTCACGACTGACTATTACAGAAGTAAAGACACCAATGTATCTGGATACGAAAATGAGATTGACAAGGATACAGAAGTTGTATCTGAAGTACATTTTAATGATTACGGTACCATTAAGGATTACTCCACAAAAAATATAAACGATATATTTTATGACAAAGATCAAATTAGTGTGATAACTGATTGGATTGACATGAGGCTTACTGATCATGATACATGGATAACAGAGTTGAGTGCTGCCGCATTCTTGCGTGATGCTGACACACAAACCAGACACACGAATGCTTTCAAAACAAAATGGATCAACAGCAGTGAGGTTTGGTTCAGAGGAACAACATCCGGACGTGACAACAAAGTTTACGCAACGAATGATCGATGGTATCACTTGGCAAACGACGCATGTGACGTACAATACCAAGTAGGTGACGGTCGGACAATCGATTGGGTACAAGACGGATCAACCGGTTCACGTAATCTGATGACACTTGACACCAAAGGTAACTCAACAGATAACGACACCACGTTCAAGTTGTTTCACAGAGGAATACCTAGGCTAAGATTCAAGGATGGGGAAGTGAGAATTAATCAATCAACAAATGTTGATAGTAAAACATACACACTATTAAACAATGATATATACACTCAAAATCTGGAAACAGAGTATAACGTCAAAGTAGGTAATCATTTGTATCTAGGTAGTAAGCTTAGTAACAGAACTGATATTGGTGATGGTGTTGAAGATGGTGTAGTGGATAGAGATGTTTATATATACTTCAACAACTATACAGAGAGTGACTTTGATAACAATTACCTCAAATGGAGTGACACAGACAACAGGGTAGAATTCAGCGGAGATGTTAAAATTGGTGATAATCTATCGATACAAGAAAAACTGTCGGTTGGAGATGATGCGAGCATTGGTGGTAATTTGAGCGTGGCAGGTACAACTACATTAGGTTCGACTACGACTGTGGATGGTGAGGCTACATTCAACGATACTGTATATATGGACGATGAAGTTTATGTTGGTCGTGACAATCCCTTTACTAGTAAAATAAATTTCTGGGATTGTTCAGTAGACGTAAAAGCTTTCACCGCCTCAATAGAACTGGACGGTGAAAGTAAATCTTGGGGTAATGATGGTAAAGGACCTGGATGGTTCGAATTTAAGGGTGCTGCCGGTGTCTTCATGATGGACATGCCTCTAAAAGTAAATCGCGACATTCTCATAGGTGATCCCATCAAAGATCATCACGTGGATCCGAAGTTGTGGTTCTACACCGGTGCAGCTACGAACGACCGCGGCAAGTTAATGTTTGATACATCGGCCAATTTGTTTGATCTAGATCATGGTATAAAAATCAATGGTGCGCTAACAGCTACAGGCATCACTCAATTGAATAGTAGCTTGACTGTCAATAGTAGCTGCACTCTCAAGAGCGGGCTGACGTTCAGAGATGATGGTGCTAACTTCACATCATCTATAACGTTCTCCAAGACAAACGGGTTCACCATAAACACTAGTGATGTTAAGATTGCTAAGAGTTTGTCTGTTTCTGAAAATATAGTAGCGTTGGGCACCGGTAACATCAGTGGTGACTTGTACTTGGGTAAGGATAGTAATTCCCTCGGTTCCGGAACTACAGACTCTAAAATTCGATTCTACGATAACAAGACTGATAAGCGGAGAGATCTGATAATGGATGCAGCGGATAGTTGCTTCAAGATACATGATGAGAGAAGCACACCGGTGTTACGTAAAATATTACACGAAGGAAATTGGAGAAGCTTGCTCAATCTAGACGAAGATTATGTCAACCGGAAGGGATCAATCATGACCGGGAGTCTGCACATTGATATGAGGGACTCAAAGTGGGCCCATCATGAGGTCGCGTCGCAATGTGGTTGGTTTGTGGACATCAAAAACACTGTCGCCGACGGTAAAGCTGTTAATGCTTCGGATGTTGAGGATTTTGATGGTAGAATACTTTATGGGCAAGGAGAATCACAATGTGGTTATTTCGGTTGGCATATGTATGTCGCCGGCAAAGAACGCTTCCAATTGACCGACTCAAACTTATATGTCAATGGTGACATAACAGCGTTCCATAATTTCTCTGACCAGAGATTAAAGAAGAATGTAATTGAGATAGATCAAACAAATGCTCTACAACAAGTAAACAGATTACAAGGTGTTACATATGAATGGAAAGATGATTCAGACTTAGACAACCACAAAGGTACACAAGTTGGCTTGATTGCACAACAGGTGGAAGAGGTTGTTCCAGAAGTCATCAAACAAAACAAGAGACTAGGCAAAGATGAAACAGTATACAAGCAAGTCGAATACGACAAACTTGTACCATTGTTGATTGAGAGTATTAAAGAGTTGACCAAAAAGGTTGAAGATCTAGAATCTAAACTTAAATAGTTCCATGGCCAGTGTGACCAGAAATTTATCGGTGGTTCGATCGATGATCGACGCTCAAGAAGTGTATCGTACTTTCGTAGTACCTGAACACACCACACAAGTGAAGGTGTTCATGATAGCCGGTGGAGGAGCTGGCGCTCCTGTTTGGTATGACAGTACCATAAGCACTGATCTCGATGCAGCAGATACAGAAGGCTGTACGTTCAATTGCGGTGGTGGTGGAGGTGGTGCCGGTGCTTCAGCATACAAGACATTCAATG
>Ga0055584_100008411_pt1 | contig 10122 bp, 11 predicted proteins | sample OSDHelmetaG_FD_58716 | JGI IMG/M metagenome (GOLD analysis project Ga0055584, IMG submission 58716) | Pelagic marine sediment microbial communities from the LTER site Helgoland, North Sea, for post-phytoplankton bloom and carbon turnover... | ecosystem: Environmental > Aquatic > Marine >...
GGACTAATATAAGCACGTCCATGAGCGGGGATACTTTGACCATTACGGGAAGCGCGCACACCACCGATACCAATCTTACAGAGGAGGAGGTTGAAGATTTTGTTGGGACGATGGTCTCAGGCGGCACTGAAACAAATATTGCAGTAACATATACAGATGGAGGAGATGGTGCGGGTGTTCTGAATTTCGTAGTCGCAAATGCATTTTTGGTAAACAGCGGCGATGATACGATGGCTGGAACCCTGACGGCAAAAGGCGTAACTCTTTCAGATGGCGCTACCGGTCCGGGACTGTTTAAGATTCTCGAAGATACCGACCTAGGCTCGAACTTCACAAGCATTACGGTGGGCAACATGGCTTCAGATGCTTCCTATACGTTGCCTACTGCATTGCCGGGGGGCAATCGCATTCTGCAGTCTACCGACGCAGGCGTATTGAGCTGGGTCTCTGACGCCGACACAAATACAAATCAGCTTACTACGTTTACCCTGACAGGGGACTCTGGATCAAATCAGACTATCGAGCAGGGCAGCACATTCGACATAGCTGGCGGAACGAATGCGACTACTGTTGTTGGCGCAACAGACACAGTAACAATCAATGTTGATGATGCGTTCCTAGTTAATAGCGGAGACGATACTACTTCGGGGACGATTACTGCGAAGGGGGTCACGGTAACCGATGGCTCTACTGGTCCCGGTCTAGTTAAGATTCTTGAGGATACGGACCTAGGCTCGAATTTTACAAGCTTTACAGTAGGGAACATGGCTTCAGATGCTGCGTACACCCTTCCCACTGCGCTGCCAGCCTCGAACAAGGTCCTGCAGTCCACAAGCGGAGGGGTAATGAGTTGGGTCGAGCAGCCCGGGTCCGTTACTGCAATTAACAACGCAACCGCAAACGAGCTGGTAACCATAGGCAGCACAACAACAGAGCTGGACGCAGAAGCAAACCTAACCTTCGACACTGACGAGTTGAAAATCGACGCCGATGACGCGAATGATCCCGAGCTTGAATTTTCCTTGGATGATGCTGCCGCTATATGGACTGTAGGAATAGACGATAGCGACAACGACTATTTTAAAATTGATAGCGGGGATAGCCTAACCGACGACAGCGATTTTGAGATGGATGCAAGTGGCAATGTTACTACGAATGGCGGTGTTACCACCGGCTGCACTGTCGGAAACGGGGATTGTGGAGTTACTTTGACTGACAATACTGCCGATCCTAGCGATCCGGGGACTGATAAGACAATGCTGCACACAAAGGCTGGCAGCTTGTATGTGTATCACGATGGCGACACCACCCCCGGTTCTAAGGTTGTAGTAGAAGATGATGCTGTATACGTCATGACATCTTTCGAGCAGGCGATGGGGACTGGGGCGAGTTGGTACATGTCCATGAATGCTTCTGACAGTGGAGGCACAAGCGGCTCAAATGAAAAAATGTATTCCGCTGAAACAATTACAATTACAAAACTAGCCTGCGCAACCCATTCGGTATTGGGAGCTTCTAGCGGAAATGGAAGAACTGTGTTCGTGGAGGACAATGGGTCTGACGACTCAAACTGTAGCATTGCCTTTACCGATGGCAGCACAACACAAGGCACGGATGAATGCAGCACGGTAATTACCGCCGGGCATAGCATGCAGATACATTGGGACGAGACTGGCGCTGCACTTAATGTCGGCGCTTCTTGTTGGGTGTACTATAAAATAGGAGGTTGATATAAGATGAAAAGAATATTTGTTTATAATTTGGCAGCCCTTCTCCTGATCTCAGCTCTTACTCAACCGGCGGGGGCGAACGATCCGCATATTGAAATGTGGCGATATGGTCCCGAGGGGTCTGATAACCCAGTTGAATGTTCAGAAGATTTAGTGTTTGCTCTTTACCCAGATGGAACAATGGGAGAATATTGCTATTGCAAAAAAATAGTAGAGGGAGAGACTTCCACTTACAAATGGTGCCAGTTGGATGGAGGAGAATGTGGGACTTCGACAAGTTGCGATTAGTGCTTTAGCTTTAGCTTTACTTTTCACGCCTTCGCATGCGGTTGTGATTAAATCTGGAGGATCGGCTGCGGGTGTTTCATTCGGTACTTGGGAGCCGCTGAATTGGACCCCAGATTTTGTCGCTGTTTGGAGCTTGGATGAGGGGACAAGCAGCGACCGCGTAAGCAATCCGTTGAGCAGCTGTGGTAGCTCCTGTGACTTGACTCCCGTCGCCGTAGATCAAGACACCAGCTTGTATAAGGAGGGCTCCGCCTCTGCCGCGATGACAGCTGCTTCGGGTAGCCTAAATGCTACAAACCTTCAGTGCGATGCAGACAATGACGACTCTGATAGCTTAGATAATTGCACGGCACTTGATATATCTTCCGGCAACTTGTCTTGGGGCGGCTGGTTTAATCTAGGCTCCCAGCTTGCTCAAGCTGGGGTTAGCGGGCCTAGCGATAACTACGTTCAAATATTAGGAACATACACGGGGGGCTCTAGTGACAACGGATATGGCTTATTTTATCAGCAATCCGGTTATTCCGCTTTATACCATTGCGTCATGGACGGCAGCGACCTGACGACTAGCGTTTTTGCGAATACTGCAATTACTAGCGATATTTACGATGCGACGTGGCATAGCACTTGGACATATATTGCCTGCACATACGACGCATCAACCGATGTACTTTCTTTTTATTATCGTGACGATGATGCTCCGGGGGATTCTGGCAAAACACTTTCAAGCGTTACCGCACTAACTTCAAGCTCTGCTAACTTCCGTGTGGGAACAACTCAAACTGACAAGCTGCAAGACTTTAATGTGGACGATTTATTTGTAGCACAGAAAGCGCTAACGGCTACGGACATTTGCCGCATTTGCTCTTGCGGCGCAGATGGGAGCGCCTGCAGTTGCGTTAGCTCTAACCAAGCTTCCTATGTTGACAAGGGAAGGAACGCCGCTTGTGGGGATTGCACATTGCCAAATTGCAATAGTTCTTTAGCGGGAAGCTAATACTTTCATAAATGAACTATCGAGTTTTAGTTTTAGCCGCTTTTTTTGTTTTATTTTGTTCATTAGACAAAAAGGCTTATTCGCATGTCACCCCCGACCCTTGGCCCATATGCTGCAAAGGGAGATGGATGGGGGTAGACACTTGGCAACACCCTTTGGATGTTTGGGTTACACAGGAAATTATTTCTGCGACTGAGCCAGATTGGGTTATTGAGACTGGAACAAGAAAGGGAGGGAGCGCCTTAATATGGGCTAGCATACTAAGGGGCTTAGGCAGTAATTCAAAGGTTATAACAATAGATATAAAGCCAATAGTAGAAAAAGCAGCTAGTTATAACATATGGAAAGAATCTATACATCTGGTTACTGGAGATTCGATAGGGGATAAAACATTATCCAAGGTTAGGAGCATATTGGGGGGCAATAGGAACGCAATAGTAATACTCGACTCTAACCACGAGTGCGACCATGTCCTAAATGAGCTTAGGCTTTACGGAGATTTAATTCGCATCGGGAGCTATGTCATTGTCCAAGATATGCAATTTGATAAAGCAATGGGAGGCTACGGTCCTAGTTGCGGGGTGAATAAATTCTTGGAAGAGAATAAAAACTTTAAGCGCTCAGATTTGTCGAATAGGTTTCTTTCCAGTAATATAAAGGGCGGAGTTTTAAAGAAAGTTAGAGATCATTAGTAATGTCATTATGGACAGTAATAGTATTAACTACGCCCAGCAGATATAAAACCTGCTTCCCTAAAATAATTGATAGCCTACTTGAGCAGGCAGAGGGGAAGCCTGTGGAAATATTGGGCCTTTTCGATAACAAAAAGCAAAACCTTGGAGCCAAAAGAAACTCCGCCGTAGCCGCATCTACTGGTAAGTATATATCGTTCATTGACGATGACGATGAAGTCTCGAAAGATTATATTGATTCTATTCTTTCGGAGATTGTTCGAAACAAAGATGCAGATGCCGTATTTTTTGATCAGCTAATCAAAGAGGTAGACACAGGCCGAGAGACCTATTGTACCTATTCCCCGACTTTAAGTTGCGATTCAATTAGCCAGATTGGTGAGGATGGAAGAGAGCTTAAAAAAATGCTTGTTCCTCATACGGCTGTTTGGGCTAGGAGATTTTTTGAGGACTTCGAGTTTGGTCAAGAAATGCCTGAAGATATGCTATGGAGCAGGCGGACTAACCCTAAATTGCGTAAGTGGTCACATATAAAAAAGGCGATGTATGTATACAATTTCGAGCCAAGTAATAGCGAGTGGCGCAAGGGCGGCGTTAAGCTGAGTGAAGCGAATGAGGAGCTGGGGGATTATTTAAAAAATGGAAATTCATTCTCCATCTAATTTAGTATAATTTTACAACATGGCATCTCAGACCACATATGAAGCGGGGACTACCGCAAAGTTTAGCGGAACCATAAAGGATCACAACGGTACTGCAATTCCTCTTGCGAATATCGCAACTTTGACCTTGCGGTTGACAAACTCCAGAACGGGTACGGTCATCAACAGCCGTAGCGCGGATGGCACCAGCACTGGTACTGGTGGTGCGAATGCATTGAACTCGGGCAATGTCACTGTTCACTCTACCAGTGGCGCTATGTCATGGAACATACAGGCGGCGGACACAACCCTGCAGGACACTAGCCGAGACTATGAATCCTACGTTGCTGAGTTTACTTGGACTTATAGCCATACGGATTTTTCAACGACCCAAACTGGTCGCCATGTCCATCGGTTGCAATGTAACAACTATCTGATGCTTTGCACCTTTGAGGATGTGAAGAATATGGTGGGGAATATATCCGACGCCCAGCAGCCGCTTGTGGAAATGTTGATTCAAGGATTCACAGATAGGGTGGAGAAGATTACGCACCGAAAGTTTAAGCGGGTTTCAGGGATCAGCGAAGTCTTTTCTTCTAGGTTCTCTCGGTGGCACTACAGGGTGCGCCGATATCCAATTGAATCCATATCGAGCATCAAGGAAGATCGGCTGGGTAAGTTTACTGGTACCAGTACCACTACGGTGAGCACTGATGACTATGGTTTTGATTCCGAGACAGGCTTAATAAAAATGAGGTTTCGTCAGTTTTACGATGGGGTCAATTGCGTGCAGGTTAATTACGCAGGAGGGGTAGCCGATGAGGCAGGGGGCGTGCCTATGGATCTTCGGCTGGCCGCTACACGGCAAGTGGCCTACTGGTTTCAACGACGAAACCAAATTGGAGTAGCGCAAATATCGGTGGGAAGGCAAGGCAGCACGAGGGTTTCGGAACCTAATGAGTTCCTCCCTGACGTGGAGAGAGTCATAGACGACTACATGCCTAAATACGCTTAGCGATGAATATATCTTGGAGCATGAAGGCTTCCTCTGGTGAGAAAATGGATGTCATTTCGCAGCTCGAATTAGCGCTTCAGGATGCAGGCAGATCGTTTTTCCGCATGCCCGAAACGAGAAAAGCACTAGGGGAACAGGCTCAGTTTCTCCAAAAAGAAATACAAAGAAAAGCCCCTAAGGGGGGCAAGGGTTACTTGTCTAAGAATATTCTTGCTAGTGCAAGATACTCAAATACAGCGCCATATGCCGCAATCATTATTGCCCCGAGGAAGGCCGCAATAAGATATTGGATTCAAAGAGAAGCAGATCCTGAATTAAAAGTGGGGGATCAAGAGTATAGGAAAAAATTAGTGGCAAAGCCGGGGGGTTGGATTATGGTTGCCCCCAAGGGGAGTCCAGCTTGGTCAGGTGCGCAAGGATATGACAACCGATCTTCTGTCTCGCAATTGGCGGCTCGCGCAGGGCACACTCAGTTTGTTCAGATAAACAAGGATACTGGGATGGTCTTTTCTTGGAAAACTCGGCGTCAGAAGAAACTAAATCCCAATGATGGGAAAATAATATTTGTGGCCAAGAAAGAGATATCTGGAGGAAAGGCCTATGAGGGTGGTAGGTATCTTGGTCCTGCAATTAAAACAAGGCAAGAACTTATACTGAACGCGATGATGGGAGCGTTCACGAAATCCCTAAGGAAATAGAATGGCTAGTGTAAGACAAACAATCGTAGAAGCTCTGGCGGCGAAGCTGGAAGCGATAACTACCGCTAACGGATACAACTTTGAAGTTGGTTCTGATCGGGTGTTTCGCTCTGCCGAAAACCCAACTATGATTCCTACGCCTGCCGTTGTCCTTATCCAAGGGGAGGAAAATATCGAGCAAAACTACAACAATCTTTATGAATGCACACTGGAGATAGTTGTTGGGTTTGTGGATAACTACAGCGGCTCGGACCCTGAGACTCAGGCAAATCTATTTCTGGCCGATATACAGAAGGCCATGGGGGTTGAGTTCTGCATTGCTATTACGAACTCGGCTGGGGCCGCTAGCGAAACTACTGTTATTATGCTAGAAGAGGGCAACACCATAACTATTAGCGAAGCATTGCCCGGCTTCTTAATTGGTCAAGTTAATTACGAAGTCCAATACCGCAGGAATATGCTAGATCCGAATAAAGTTTGAAAGTACATTGGGTTAACAATCAAAAGGGCAACCCCCTTGGTAATCACGTCGGGTACGCAAAAGCTAACAAACGTATGATGAATGCGCTTGGCAGTATTTGCCAACTTGACGAAAGTGCAGATGTGGCTGTGCATTTCCTAGCGCCTCTTTGGTACTCCCCTATCCCCGGAAAGAAGAATGTTCTTTTCACAATGTTCGAGTCAGATGATGAAGACTACTATCTAGACCTTCCGGATTGCGACTTAATCGTTACCCCCTCGGAGTTTTGCAAGAAAACTTTCGATAAAATAACAGATGTACCAGTTGAGGTTTGCAACCTTGGAGTAGACCCAAAGGTTTTCTACTACAAGAAAAGGAAGCCGCCAAAAGACGGGGAAAAGTTTCGGTGGTTATTTCTCGGCGCTCCTAATGTTCGAAAGTTTTCAATACTGGAAACCGTCAATCAAGCTCTTTTTGCTAGGATGCCCAATGTCGAGCTATACCTAAAAACTACAGGCGCAGATATCGAATCAGGGTTAAAAGAAATAGGCACGGAGGGGCTTGATATCGAGGGAGAGGACCAAGTAATTCGGAGCAGGGATTGGACATTGGACAACCGATACTTGGAAACTTCGGAGCTAGTTGAGCTTATGCACTCTGCGCATGCGTTTATATCTCTCCATATGGGAGAAGGGTGGGGGCAGAATCTACTAGAGGCGATGTGTACGGGATTGCCATGTGTTGTTTCGGACTATAGCGCTACTCGTGAATTCGCTAACAAATACAATGCTTTTCCGGTGAATGTATCTGTAGAAAAAACAGAGATAGCGATGGGGACATATGAAGCAGATACTCTAATGAAAATAGATGCCGCAAAGCCTGACCCTTACCACGCCATTGAACAGTGCATGGCTCTTATGACAAACTACAAAAAGTCAAGCAATATAGGAAAGAAGGCTGCCCAGATGGCTTCCCAGAAAACTTGGAAAAATGCAGCAATTAGGCTTAGTAGCTTGTTGCATAAACTTGATTCACCTTGCTAGGGGCAGTAATTTAATATAACTAAATTTACTGCCGAGTGGCAGAATAGGGGCGAAAAATGGCATCAAATCCAAACTTATCAAGAAAAACAGTTATCTTAACGGCTACGCAGCCAGAAGGTGCTGGTAATTCAATTCTAGGGAACGCAGTACATAACTTCTCTACCAATTATGGAGTAACCGGAGTTGGTAGCCCAGCATTCTTGGCTTTCGATGAAATTAACCCACTGTCAATTGACTTCAATGTCGTAGATACCGCGCCCGTGCGGGCTTCGCTTACCCCGCAGAAAAACTTGATTGGTCGGAAGCTCACGAACATTCGTCCTAAAACAATGTGGATGAATTCGCCGGGCGTTGATTTTCCAAACCTAACGGATTCGGATACTGATAATTTGCCGCCCGACTCAGCATTCGAGGACACCCCCGGTCTCCGCACTGATACTATTGCAAGCTCAGGATACAGCCTCTTAACTAACTCAGGTGCGGCAGCTGCCGGAGCAGTCAGTGGGCAGGCTCCGTTCTTTGGTCCTCTGTTGAGAGCTTGCGGTCTTAAGCAGGTGAATGCTTGGAGTAGCTCAGTTGTTTATACTCCTCGGTCTAGCGGTTTTGAGTTGGCAGAAGTTTGGGTGTTTGCCGACGAAATCCTGCATAAAGCTTTGGATTGCGTAGGAACCTTCACCTTGGCTGGTACTGCGGGTGAGGGCATCGAATGCCAGTTTGATCTCCAAGGCACCTACACGGCCCCGTCAACTCCGACAGGACCTACTAGCATCACCTACCCCAGCGATGCAAAAGAGCTAATGGCCAACTCGTCAACTACTATCACATCGGATGGCGTTGGCTATATGTCGAGAGATGACGCCAATACGGACAGGCCTATCATCCGTTCTTTCAACTTTGATGCTGGTGTTACGGTGACCGAGCGCGGAGACATCAACTCGGCGGAAGGTCTCTTCGGCTTGTTCATCACGGATCGTTCCCCGACTCTGGATCTGGTTGTCGAAGTTGAAAACAAGCTTACATCAACTGCCTCATTGCCCGGATTTAACCCCATCGTAGACATGGCCAATGCCAATACTCACGATATTACCTTCTTCCACGGGACAACCGCTCACAAGAAAACAAAGTTCGAATTCCCGGAGGCCCAGCTTGTTGATGTGCAATATGCGGATGACTCAGGTATTCGTACTTACAATCTTAGCTACGCCCTGACCAGCACTGCCGACGATGGCGAGTATACAATTACCACAGGAAATCCTACCTGATAATTTAGTATAAATATTCAATAAAATAGAATAGGCCACTTGCAATAATTTGCTGGTGGTCTATTTTATTTTGAGCTATAGCTGATAGGAGATAGAAATGTTTTTACCTGAAGGACTAGAACTAGAAGAAGACGACGGCAATCTTGTTGATTGCAAGATTCACCAAGAAGAAGAAGATGGCCCGATTTTTACGGTTAAGGTGCGAATTCTTCCTGTGCGAGAATATCGCAAGATCTTTGCAAAGCTGCAGGGTCGAGAGGGCGGAGGCTTCCGCTCTAACAATGCCGCACAGGATAAGGTTGACCGAGACTACCTAGACCGCGTGATCAAGGGCTGGAGTGGTTTGACTATCCAGAATTGGAACTCTCTAGTTCGGGATGGCAAGAAGATTGGTGGCGAAAAGGCGCAAGCTTTTGCCAAGAAGAAGGAAGAGATTCCTTTTAGCCAAGACGCCGCATTCTATCTTTATCGAAATACTTGGCCTCAAGATTTCGGCAACAAGGTATTCGATCTTCTTCAGGACGGTGCTGCTGAGGAAGAAGAGTACGAAGAAGATTTAAAAAAAAGCTAGAAGATTTTACGCTAGCAGTATACCGGAGCAAGGTTCCTAAATCTTGCGAAGATTGTGCAAGAGAGCAGAGGTACAGGGCGGATCCTGACCTCTGCTTTTTTGTTGACCAATTGCCATACGATCAATGCCCATTCACCGCGATGGCCGGTGATCCTTTACTTTCTCAAATTTATCAATTCTGCTCGATGGCAACTGAGCGGAATGAGCGCACCGAGGAAATGACCTCCGCTGCCCCAACGCCTACCCATAAGCAAAAATCTAGGCCAAAGGGCCCTAAGAAAGTTGAGTATTATGTTTCTATCGAGAAGTTTAATTGGGCTTGCGATCTATTCAACGTTCCGCAGACTCACAAGATGGAAGCTCTTGAATGGGCTTCTTTTTTTTCCTCTAAGGCGACCGATGCCCCGAAGGTTGCGATTCAAGAAATACGCAGGGATCGCTGGGGTTAATTAATATTCACACACCATAATTCCTAGTTTAGTATAGGGGGGGCGTCCACTTATCAGTGCGCCCCCCTTTTTAAATATGGCAAAGAGACGAAATACATTAGATATTGGGATCAATCTTGACGCGCGGGATGCGCAGCGAAAGGTTGAATCCTTGCAGCGTGAGTTGCGCGAGCTGCAAAAAATGGAGAGTGGGCAGAGGGGCAAGTCCAGAAAAACTGGGGCTAAAGAAGATGCCCAAGCTTTAGCCAAGACAACTAAAGCAATCAAGGAAGTTAA
>Ga0055584_100008412_pt1 | contig 10122 bp, 6 predicted proteins | sample OSDHelmetaG_FD_58716 | JGI IMG/M metagenome (GOLD analysis project Ga0055584, IMG submission 58716) | Pelagic marine sediment microbial communities from the LTER site Helgoland, North Sea, for post-phytoplankton bloom and carbon turnover... | ecosystem: Environmental > Aquatic > Marine >...
CGAAAAGGTCGTCAAGGACAGCGATCGGGACTACTACATGACGGCGGAGACGGCCTTGGAATATGGCATCATCGACCGCATCGTCACCCACAAGGACGACGAGGAGGAGTAGTGGCGAAGCGAGGCTCCGACAACAGCAACCTTTGTTGCTCCTTCTGCGGCAAGTCGCAGAAGGAAGTCCGAAAGCTGATCGCCGGCCCGTCGGTCTACATCTGCGATGAGTGCATCGAGTTGTGCAACGACATCATCGCCGAGGAGTACGACCGCGAGGACTACTACACGTCCAAGGGGAGCATCCCGAAGCCCCAGGACATCAAGAAGCACCTCGACGAGTACGTGATCGGCCAGGACCAGGCCAAGAGGGTCCTGGCCGTCGCCGTCTACAACCACTACAAGCGCATCGAGGCGCGGGCCGCGGGGCACGACGACGTCGAGCTCCAGAAGAGCAACATCTTGCTCCTGGGCCCCACGGGCACGGGCAAGACCCTGCTCGCCCAGACGCTGGCCAAGTTCCTCAACGTCCCCTTCACCATCGCGGACGCCACCTCGCTCACCGAGGCCGGCTACGTCGGTGAGGACGTCGAGAACATCGTCCTGAGCCTCTTCCAGGCCGCCGACTACAACGTGGAGCGGTGCCAGAAGGGCATCATCTACATCGACGAGATCGACAAGATCTCCCGCAAGTCGGAGAACCCGTCGATCACGCGAGACGTCTCTGGTGAAGGCGTGCAGCAGGCGCTGCTCAAGCTCATCGAAGGCACGGTCGCCAACGTGCCGCCCAAGGGCGGCCGGAAGCACCCCCAGCAGGACTTCCTGCAGATCGACACGACGAACATCCTCTTCATCTGCGGCGGTGCGTTCGTCGGCCTGGACTCGATCATCGAGCGCCGGCTCGGCAAGCAGAGCCTCGGGTTCGGCGGTCCGCCGAAGAAGAAGTCTGGCGCTCAGCCCATTCGCAAGAAGGCGAAGCAGAGCGGCATGCAAGAGGTGCGGGCCGAAGACCTGCTCCGCTTCGGCCTCATCCCCGAGTTCGTTGGCCGCGTGCCCGTCGTCGCGACGCTGAACCCGCTGGACGAGGACGCACTGGTCCAGATCCTCACGACCCCGAAGAACGCGCTGATCAAGCAGTACGGCAAGCTCTTCGAGTTCGAGGACGTGAAGCTCAAGTTCACGGACGGCGCGCTCAAGGCCATCGCCATGGAGGCCATGGAGCGCAAGTCGGGCGCCCGAGGCCTGCGAGCCATCATCGAAATGCTCATGCTCGACGTGATGTACGAGGTGCCCAGCGTGCCCAACGTCATGGAGTGCCTGGTGACCGAAGAGGTCGTCACGCAGCGGAAGCAGCCGATTCTCGTCTACGAGCACGAGGCGGAGCTGGCCTGACGGCTGAGCCCCCCTCAACAAAGGGGACCCCTTGATCTGGAACAAGAAGGACGGACAGCAGCCCGGGAACACGCGGGCGCTGCCCCTGCTGCCGCTTCGCGACATCGTCGTGTTTCCGTACATGGTCATCCCCCTGTTCGTCGGGCGGGAGAAGTCCATCGCGGCGCTGCAGCAGGCCATGGCCGCCGACAAGGAGATCTTCCTGGCGGCCCAGAAGTCGGCGAAGACCAACGAGCCGACGGAAGCCGACATCTACGAAGTCGGCACGATCTCCACGATCATGCAGATGCTCCGGCTGCCCGACGGGACCGTGAAGGTCCTGGTCGAAGGCAAGCGCCGGGCGAAGGTGTCGCGCTACGTCGACGACGCCGAGTGCTTCCGGGTCGAGCTGGCGGACGAAGGCGATGAGGCGGCGGCGACCGTCGGGCTGGAAGCCCTGACCCGGTCGATCAAGAGCGCGTTCGAAAACTACGTGAAGCTCGAGAAGCGCATCCCGCCGGAGATGCTGCTCACCATCAGCAACATCGACGATCCGGCGAAGCTCGCCGACATCCTCGCTGCGCAGCTGAACCTCAAGCTGCCCGAGAAGCAGCACCTGCTGGAGACGTTCGAGCCCCAGGCCCGGCTGGAAGAGCTGCTGCAGCACATCCAGTCCGAGATCGAGATCCTCCAGGTCCAGAAGCGCATCCGCAGCCGCGTCAAGAAGCAGATGGAGAAGACGCAGCGCGAGTACTACTTGAACGAGCAGATGCAGGCGATCCAGCGCGAGCTGGGCGAGAAGGACGAGTTCAAGAACGAGCTCGCCGAGCTCGAGGCCCGCATCGCCGACAAGGACCTGCCCGAAGAGGCCCGCACCAAGGTCGAGAAGGAGCTGCGCAAGCTCAAGCTGATGTCGCCCATGTCGGCCGAGGCGACCGTTGTGCGCACGTACATCGACTGGATCCTCGACCTGCCCTGGAACGAGTTCACCGAAGAGAAGCTCGACCTGAGCGAGGCGACCCGCGTCCTGGACGAGGACCACTACGGGCTGCGCAAGGTGAAGGAGCGGATCCTCGAGTACCTGGCCGTGCAAGCCATGGTCGGGAAGATGCGCGGGCCGATCCTGTGCCTCGTGGGCCCGCCCGGCGTCGGCAAGACGTCGCTGGCGCGGAGCATCGCGCGGTCCACCGGCCGCAACTTCGTGCGGCTGAGCCTGGGTGGCGTGCGCGACGAAGCGGAGATCCGCGGGCACCGGCGCACCTACATCGGGGCCCTGCCCGGCAAGTTGATCCAGCGGCTCAAGAAGTGCGAGTCGTCCAACCCGGTCTTCCTGCTCGACGAGATCGACAAGATGTCGTCGGACTTCAGGGGCGACCCCGCGTCGGCGCTGCTGGAGGTCCTGGACCCCGAGCAGAACGAGTCGTTCAACGACCACTACCTGGACCTCGACTACGACCTGTCGAAGATCTTCTTCATCACCACGGCCAACAGCCTGCAGGGCATCCCCGCCCCGCTGCAGGACCGGATGGAGATCATCCGGCTGCCTGGCTACACGGAGCTGGAGAAGCTGGCCATCGCGCGGACGTACCTGGTGCCGCGCCAGATGGAGGCCCACGGGATCACCGAGGAGCACATCGAGTTCCGCAACACGGCGATCCAGGAGGTCATCCGGCGGTTCACACGGGAAGCCGGCGTGCGCACGCTCGAGCGCGAGCTGGGGTCGGTGTGCCGCAAGGTTGCCCGCAAGGTGCTGGAGGACCGCGCGAACGACGAGACGACCCACGAGGTCATCTCGCCCAAGCGGGTGCACAAGCTCCTGGGAATCCCGAAGTTCCGGTACGGCATCGCGGAGGCCAACGACGAGGTGGGCTTCGTGAACGGCTTGGCGTGGACGCAAGTCGGCGGCGTGCTCGTGCCCATCGAAGCCGCGGTCATTCCGGGCCAGGGCAAGCTGATCCTGACCGGGCAGCTGGGCGACGTGATGCAGGAGTCCGCGCGCGCGGCCTTGACCTACATCCGCAGCCGCAGTCAGGTCTTCGGGCTGAAGTCGGACTTCTACAAGGAGGTCGACATCCACGTACACATCCCGCAGATCGGCCCCGTGGACGGGCCCTCGGCGGGCGTCACGATGTGCACGGCGATGACGTCGGCCCTGCTGCGCATCCCGGTGCGCCGCGACGTGGCCATGACCGGCGAGATCACGCTGCGCGGAATGGTGAAGCCCATCGGCGGCCTGCGCGAGAAGGTGCTCGCCGGCCATCGCGGCGGCATCCAGACCGTCCTGATCCCGTCCGAGAACGCCAAAGACCTGCCCGAGGTGCCCCAGAAGGTGCGGCTCGAAGTGAAGGTCGTGACCTGCGACCACATGGATGAGGTGCTGCGCCAGGCGCTCGCGCTGGAAGATCCTGAGTTGCTGTTCGCGGGCCCCGGCACCGAGACGCGCCCCGAGCGCCAGCTGGCTCCGCCGGCTGAGACCTCCCAGCACTGATCCGCCGAAGGGTCCGACCATGAGCGAGGCAGAGGCCTGGCGTGCGCTGATCGCGCAGGCCGAGGAAGCACTGGACCGAAGCGACACCGACGACGCGGCGGACTTCGCCGAGGACGTGCTGGAGCTGGACGGACTGCCCGACGAGGGCTTCGTCGCCGCGCTGGTGGTGCGAGGCAAGGTCGCGCTGGTCGAAGGCCAGCTGCCCGACGCGCTGGAGGACTTCGACGCGCTGCTGCAGATGGCGCCGGCCCACCCGCCGGGGCTTCTGTACCGGGGCTTCGTGCACGCCAGCATGGGCATGTTCCCCGAGGCTCAGGCCGACTGGGAGGCCGCCGCCGCCACCGACGCAGAGGGACCCATCGGCGAGGCTGCCCGGGCGCAGATCAAGCTGCTGGCGACCCGCGGTGAGGACGAGGTCGGCGGCGACGCCGCGGCCTTCGACACCGGCTGGGGTGCCGTCGCGCTGCCGTCGGGGTGGGAGCAGCGACCGGAGCAGCTCGATCCGCCGGGGCACCACTGGTCGACGGCCGCGTCGGCGCAGCACCTGCTGGTCTGGGCGGCTGAGCCCACGGGCGAGACGACGCTGGAAGAGCTCTTCGAGGAGGTCGTCGGCCAGACCACCGCGACCGTGCAGAAGATCCTGGGCAGCGAAGCCGTCGAGGAGCAGCGCGAGTCGTTCGGGCCCTGGCCGGCGCACACGGTGCGGGGCGGTTCGACGTCGCCCCAGGTCTGCGTGGCCACGGTCGCGTTGCAAGCACCCAACGTGGTGCTCAGCGCGCGGCTCCTCGACCACAGCGAGGACGCGACGCCCGATGCGACGCTGGCCATGCTGGTGAGCCTTCTCAATGGGGCGAGCATCAAGGCGTAGGGGGCGGCGCTGATGCTCCGCGTCAGATTCCCCTATCCTCCCCATCCCTTCTGGGGTCCGGTAGCTCAACGGTAGAGCAGTGCCCTTACGCGGCTCGTACGTGGGTTCGATTCCCTCCCGGACTACCAATCGATCGATGCGGGGCCGACGCCGTCAGTCCCGCACCCAGACCCACCAGGTGCCCCGCTTGGCGACCAGGCGGAGGCCCCTGGGCTGGGGGTCCTTGCGGTGCTGGAGGACGAAGGCCGTCGGCTGTTCGGCGACGGCGGCGGCCAGGTCCGCCGGCGCGATGAAGCGGGGCCGGTGGTCTGACCGAAAGGCGGGTCGGAGGTACCGGCGGCCGTAGGGGCCCGGGCGGGCGACGAGGATCAGCAGGGGGCGGTCGACTGCGCCGGCCACCGGGGCCTCCAGGATGACTCGAGGGGGGGCGGGCAGCGGCATCACGAAGCGTGTGCCGAACGACGGCGCCGACAGCCCGACGGAGACGAGCAGGGACCCGGCGAGGAGCGTGTTCCAGCGCAGTCGCCCGCGGGTCGCGAGCGCTCCCGCCACGAGCACGGCCGCCGCGAAGATCGCAGGCCACAGCCACATCGCGACGTCCTCCCCGCCCCAGCCCGCCGCCATCAGGCGCCCTCCCCGGGTTCGCGCGATCGGCGCCGACAAGACCACGACCGCCAGGCCCGTGGCGGCCAGCCAGCGCGGCAGCCGCCCCCTCAGGCCCACGGCGATCGCCGCCAGCAAGAGCACCGCCTCGAGGGGGTCCAGATAGCGGGGGTAGAGGTCCCAGCCCGGCTGCCCCGTCCGGAGGCGGTAGCGCACGATGTGGAGCGAGGCCATCCCCACGGTCGCCGCCCACGCCGCCAGCGCGAAGCGGGCGACCCGTTCCCGCCAGACCAACGCCAGGAGCAACGGCGCGCCGAACGTCATGGCCAGCGAGTACCCGGCGTGCCTTGCCAGCGTCCTCAGCAGCAGCCACGCCCCCGCCGGCGAGGTGAGCGCCTTCGCCCCCCACTGCAGGTGGGCCTCCGCCGGGTTGCCCGAGTACGCGCTGACCCCGGCCCCGAAGCGGGACACCACGACCTCCGGCAGGCAGCCCAGCATGAAGCCGGGCAACGCCCAGAGCGCCCGCCGATCACCAAACCCCGCCGCGACCACCCCCACCGCCGCCGCCAACCCCATCCGCCGCGTGCCCACCGCGAGACCGGCCAGGGCGCCAGCGGCCACCCAGCGGCCCGCCGTGGGGGTGGCGGCCAGCACGCCGCCCAGGGCAACGAGCAGGGGGCCGTACAGGGCCTCGGACTGGGGGTTGTAACCCGAAAGCAACGCGGCGCCGCCCAGCTGCGCCGCCCCGGCCACGGTCCAGCCTGCGACAGGGCCGAGCCGCTCCCGCAGAACCGGCACCCACAGGCCGCACGCCAGCGCGAACCAGAGCCCATGGAGGAGGTAGATGGCGTCGAACCGCAGTGCGTTGGTCGGCAGCCCGAACGTCGGAGCGATGGCGAGGGGGTAGACGGGCGGGTAGCTGCCGGTCACCCGGCTCCCCGGGAACCCCTCGGACCAGCTGTTCCAGGCCATCTCCAGGTAGACGTTCACGTCTGAGTTGCGGCCCACGGGCCCGGACTCGCCCAACATCAGCAGCGCGCCCAGCTTGAGCACGACCAGCGCGGCGAACACGGCTCGGCCTCGTCGCTCGGGCTCCCAGGAACTGAACACGGTCGTCGGGCCTCCCTGCAGGCCGGAGCGTGCCACGGGACCGGAGCGGGGGCGATTCGCGGAACGGAAGGGGTGGCGGCCAGCGCACAGCCAGCACCGGCCGGGGTAGAAGCGGGCTGCGGGCCCGTCTCCCCCTGAGAGCCCACCAGCAGTTGAAGGATCGGCATGCCGGGCAAACGTGAGTGGGCAGCGTTGGCGACGACCCTGGGTCTTGCCGCGTGGACGCGGGTGACGTCGTGGCCCCAGGTCCTGGGGGGCGGCGAGGTCTGGCCCTTGGGCGGCGACGCCTGCTACCACCTGCGCCGGGCGATGCGGACCCGAGGGGACTTCCCCAGCGTCCCCGTGCACGACCCGCTGATGAACTGGCCCGAAGGCGCTGCTTGCCACTGGCCGCCTGGCTTCGACCTGCTCCTGGCAGCGCCCGGCTGGGCTCTGGGCCTGGAGCCGGGGGCGTCGGCCCGGGCGGCGCTGTGGGTGCCTTTGCTGCTGGGGTTGGTGGTGGTGGTGGCCGCATGGGTCCTGGCGCGCCGGCTGCTGCCGCCGACGGGGGTGGGCCGCGCCGCCGCCCTGATGGCACCGCTCACGCTGGTGGCGCTGCCCCAGGCCGCGTCCATTTCGCGGTTTGGCCGGACCGACCACCACGCGGCGGAAGCCGTGACCATGGCGCTGCTGGGCCTGTGGGCGCTGGCGTGGAGGCCGGGTCGCGAAGTCCGGGCGCGGTGGGGCTACGAAGTCGCGGGCGCCGCGATCGCCGCGTTTGGGGTGGCCACGTTCGCGGGGTCGGTGCTGTACGTGGCGCTGGCATGCGTGCTCCTGGGGCTGGCGTCCCTGGTGGCCGGGCGACGCGCGTGGGTCGGCACCGGAGGGATCGGGTTGCTGGGCGGAGCGGCGGCCGCCGCGGCGATGTACGCCCCGGTCATCGCTGAGCATGGGCGGGCGTGGAGCTATGCCTACCCATCGTGGTTGCAGCCGTCGCTGTTGGGGATCGCGGGGTTGGGCCTGCTGACGCTGACCGGGGTCTCGCGGCTGCTGCCGGGGCATGGGGTTGCGGTTGGGGTTCGGCGCGCAGCCGCCGGGGGCCTCGCTGGGCTGGTGGGGGCCGGAGGACTTGCGCTGACCCCGTTGCGGGCCGTCGTCGCCGACGCACTGGGCGGGTTTGTGGGGCGGCAGGACCCCTGGCTGGCGGCCATCGCCGAGTTCCAGCCCCTGATCCGCACCGGCGAGTCGGTCGACCTGTCCGGGCTCTGGACGGCGCTCTCGGGGCACGCCTTGCTCGTGCCGATCGTGGCGGGGGCCGCGGTGTGGCTCACTCGCCGAGACGCCCGTCGGTGGGGCCAGTTCGCGATCTGGATGGTGCTGGCGTTCGCGCTCGCCCAGCAGCAGATGCGCTTCGCCCGCGTCGCGCACATCGTGCTCGCGGTGGGGGTTGCGGGCCTGGTCCACGCGGTGGCGCAGACCCACGCGGCCGGGGGACGCCTCGTCGCCGTCGCCATCGCGGGGCTGGTTCTGGTGGGCGGCACCGGAAACCGCAAGCTGTGGACGCCCAGCGCGGAGTCGACGTCGGCGATCGAAGAGGCCGCGGCGTTCCTGGACCACCGCGACTCGGCGCCTGGCGGCACCGACGGGGTGCTCGCGACTTGGGACCACGGCCACTTCCTGAGCTGGGGGGCGGGCCGGCCCGTGGGCCCGACCGGCTTCGGGACGTTCCTGGATGGGGACGCCTACGCCGCCACCGAGGCCGCCTGGCGCGGCAGCGCCGCCAACCTCGATGCCCTCTTGGTGACCCGCCGCATGAGCCACGCGGTGCTGGGGGCAGCGACCTTCCTGCAACGGGTCAGCCCCCCTGAAGGCGGCAGCCCGTTCATCCGGCAGGCCGACGGCACGGGGGCCCTCAACTCGGACTACTTCGCCGCCCTGCCCGTCGCCGCGACGATTCTGGGGGGCTCCGGGCTCGGGGACGGCCGCGCTGAGCACCTGCCCCGCCTCCGGCCCGTGCACGCCTCCACGGCGACGGTGGGGGGCTTGCCATTCGCCGTGCCGGTGCTCTTCGTCTTCGAGCGGGTTCCCGGCGCCCACTTGCGGGGCCAGGCCGAACCCGGCGCGCCCGTGCTCTTCAAGGTGGTGCTCGACGTGCGCGGCGCGCCCCTGCGCTGGATCGCCCGCGCCACCGCCGGCCCGGACGGCGCCTGGGCGCTGTCGGTCCCCGTCGCGACCGGCGTCGAGAGCGGCGGGATCCGCACCCCCGAGGCGGCTGCGCTGCGAGTCGGCAACGAGCCCGTCCGGGCGGTCGAGATCCCCCTGGCAGCGGTGCGCCAGGGCCTCGTGATCCGGCTGGAGTCACCGCTCCCGCCCGAGGCCCCAGGAGGCCCGTAGCGGCTCGGTCTCCGTGCTACTGTCCGCCGCCTATGAGCGAGCACGACTTCCTGCTGTCCGTCGTCATCCCCGTCTACAACGAAGAGAACTTCGTGGCCGCCCTCGTCGCCCGGGTCCTCGAGCAGGACTGGCGGATGGAGCTCGTGATCGTCGACGACGGGAGCACCGACGGCACCCGCGAGATCCTGGCCAAGCTCGACGCGGAGCACGATGAGATCAACCTCATCCTTCAGCCCAAGAACCGCGGCAAGGGCGCTGCGCTCCACACCGGCTTCGCAGCCGCCAAGGGCGAGATCATCCTCATCCAGGACGCCGACCTGGAGTACGACCCGCGGGAGTACCCGATCCTCCTGGAGCCCATCCTCGACGGCCGCGCCGACGTGGTCTACGGAAGCCGCTTCCTGGGCGGCCCTCACCGGGTCCTGAACTTCCACCACTACGTCGCGAACCAGGGCCTGACGTTCCTGTCCAACGTGTTCACCAACCTGAACCTGACGGACATGGAGACCTGCTACAAGGTCTTCCGCCGCGAGATCCTCGAGGGCATGACGCTCCGCGAAGAGCGCTTCGGCTTCGAGCCCGAATTCACCGCCCGCATCGCCGCCTCCGGCCTCCGCGTCTACGAAGTCCCGATCTCGTACAGCGGCCGCGACTACGACGAAGGCAAGAAGATCGGCTGGCGCGACGGCGTCCGCGCGCTCTGGGTGATCATGAAGGCCCGCCGCACCCGCGGCTGAGTTCAAGACGAAGCGACGCCAGCCCCCGAGGCCCCAGCCCCCAAGGCGCCAGCCCCACCGCGGGGCGCCAGCCCCGCCAAGGCGGCGCCAGCCCGCGCACGAACCCACTGCGGGGCGCCAGCCCCGCCAAGGCGGCGCCAGCCGCCGCCCGCACCGCTCGCGCGCAGCGCAGCGCAGCGCACGCCAAGACAAACCAAATCACCGCCCCCCAACTCCCACCCGCGCACGGCGTGGAAGACCACCCCCAACCAAGAAGCCAGGGAATCCCCCAGAACAAGGACTCGTAAGCGAAGCAAGAGCGGAGCGTCGCCAGCATCGCCCGCGATGCTGGTCTGGCCGCAGGCCAGATTTGGTCCGTGACGGACCGAACCACCCGCGCGCGGGAAGAGTCGTGGCCCAGGGTGCAGGGAGCCCCGATCGAACGAGCGAGGCGACCGAGACCGGGGTTCCCTGCACCCCCTCGACCACCAAGAAGAAACGCCCGAAGCCTTGCGGCTCCGGGCGTCTCAACGTTGGCGGGATGGACGGGACTCGAACCCGCGGCCTCCGGCGTGACAGGCCGGCGTTATAACCAACTTAAC
>Ga0055584_100008416_pt1 | contig 10121 bp, 7 predicted proteins | sample OSDHelmetaG_FD_58716 | JGI IMG/M metagenome (GOLD analysis project Ga0055584, IMG submission 58716) | Pelagic marine sediment microbial communities from the LTER site Helgoland, North Sea, for post-phytoplankton bloom and carbon turnover... | ecosystem: Environmental > Aquatic > Marine >...
AAATTCAATCTCAAAGTACTACTAACCCATGCTCAATTAGTCAAATGGCTGCTAAGCTTGCATTAGATACTAAAAAAACCTTTCTAAATGATTGGATTAAACAGTTTGAGGAAAGGAAAAACTTTTTAATAGATTTTTTTAACTCAATTAATCAATTTGAAGTGATAAACCCAGAAGGTGCATTCTACCTGTTTGTTGGTTGTGAAGGTTTTATTCACAAGAAAACACCAGATGGAAAGATAATATCAAATGATGTTGATTTTGCAGAATTCATTTTAACTGATTCAAAAGTTGCCATTGTGCCTGGTATAGCTTTTGGAAAATCTCCTTATTTTAGAATCTCGTATGCTACGTCTTTAGATGATTTAAAGGTAGCATGTGAACGAATAAAAAAATCTATCTCTAAAATTTCATAAACATGAAGATTTTAATCTATGGAGTGGGAGGCATCGGAGGTTTTTTAGGCTCCAGATTAATAGACGAAACAATTGATTTAACTTTTATGGCAAGAGGAAAAAGGTTTAATTTCTTAAAACAAAACGGCTTGATTGCGAAAAGTAGCGAAGGTGATACTTCTGTAAAGAAAATTCAAGTTATAAACAAAATTGATCCAAATTACAAATTTGACTATATTTTTTCTACTGTAAAATTGTATGATTTTGATGATTCTTTAGAAGAAATTTTAAACTTAAAAAGTAATTTTATTTTCGTTCCATTTCAAAATGGTATTTATGCTGAGAATAAGGCTTTAAAAAAATTTGGTAAAGAAAGGGTTTGTGCTGGAGTCGCACAAATTTCTTCATATGTTGATTGCAAACAAAGAATTATACATGTTGGAAAGCTGGCAACTTTTTTTGTAGGTACTTCAGACAAATCTAATCAAGTAAAACTTCAAAAATTATGTTCACATAATTCTATGAGAAAAATAAATATGATTTATAAAAATAATATTTATGAAAAGATATGGCAGAAATTTATTTTTTTGTCGGCCTACAGCGGAATGACCACCGCGTATAATAAAACTATTGGACAGCTTTTCGAGGATAATTTTTTAAAGTCGGAATTTATCGATGCAATGCAGGAAACGTTTAATCTTGCAAATTTTTATAATATTAAATTTAAACAAGACCCAATTGAATTTTGGCTAAAAAAAATTGAAAGTATGCCTTATGAAATGACTTCCTCGATGCACGAGGATTATAAAAAGAATAAAAAATTAGAACTAGAATGGCTTTCAGGTTCAGTTGTAGATAAAAGCAAAGATGCTGGAATTAATAGCAAAGTTCACAAAAACATAATTGGAATGATAAAAAAATAAGCTAACTTATTTTTTTATTACTTAAAAACTTTTCTGCTTCGAGCGCACCCATACACCCCATACCTGCAGCTGTAACGGCTTGTCTATAGATTTTATCTGTAACATCTCCTGCAGCGAAAACTCCATCTATATTTGTTTTTGTGGAATCAGCTTTTGTGAGGATGTACCCATCTTGATCAATTTCTAATTTATTCAAAAAGATTTCAGTTGCAGGTTTATGACCAATGGCTACAAATAGTCCATCTAAAATAATTTCATTTTCATTATTATCATTTGTATTTTTAATAATTATTTTTTCAATCAGTTTATTTTCCTTGTTACTAACAATCTCCTTTAACTGATTGTTCCAAATTATCTCAATATTTTTTTTTTCAAACAATCTGTTTTGTAGAATTTTTTCTGCTCTGAGTTTATCTCTTCTATGGATAAGAGTTACTTTTTTACAAATGTTAGATAAAAATATAGATTCTTCCGCAGCTGTATTGCCTCCACCAACAACAACAACATTTTTATTTTTAAAAAAGAATCCATCACATGTTGCACAGGCAGATACACCAAATCCTTTCAATTTATCTTCTCCAGGTACATCCAACCATTTAGCCTTGGCGCCTGTTGCAATTATGACTGAGTAACTAAAATATTTTTCTTTTTCTGTATGGATCTCAAAAGGAAACTGACTAAAATCAACATTCGTAACATAATCATTAATTATCTTTGTTCCAAAAGCTTCAGATTGTTTTTTCATTTGTTCCATTAGCCAAGGACCTTGAATAGGGTTTTCATATCCTGGATAATTTTCCACATCAGTAGTGATCATAAGTTGTCCTCCCGGATCAATTCCAGATATCATTAGCGGAGATAAACCTGCACGAGATGAATAAATTGCAGCAGCATATCCAGCTGGCCCAGAACCTATTATTAGAACTTTACTGGTCTTCATATACTTATTTAATTAAACTTAATAGAGTTGATAATATATTCTTTATTCCCGCTTGGAGTTGTTACTTCTATGACATCGTTAACTTTTTTATTCATCATTGCTTTACAAAGAGGTGCAGAAATGGATATTAGATTTTTTTCAATATCTGCTTCGTCTGTACCAACAATTTTATAAGTAAACTTTTTTTCGTTATTGATATCTGTCACCTGGACAGTTGCCCCAAATACTACATTTGAGCTATTTAGGTTGGAGGTATCAATAACATCCGCTCTTAAAACTTTATTTTCTAGTTCTGAAATTCTTCCTTCAATAAAACTTTGTTTTTCTCTAGCAGCATGGTATTCAGCATTTTCTGATAAATCCCCGTGCTCTCTAGCTTCTGAAATAGCTTTTATAACATCCGGTCTTTCAGTAATTTTTAGATGCTCTAACTCATCTTTCAACTTCTTCAAACCATCTTTGGTCATTGGAAATTTATTTGTCATAAATTATATTATAGTACATTTATAAATATATTCTATTACTTATACAATTCTTGAAGAGATTTAACTTTAATTTTGAGATCTTTGACTATATTTAAACCTGTAATTGCAATTTTCGCTGCTGAAATTGTTGTGAAATATGGGATCTTTTTCCTTAGTGCTGTTCTTCTAATTGAAAGGCTGTCAGCTATTGATTTGGAACCGCTTGTAGTATTGATTATTAAATTAATCTTATTTTTTTGAATGAGATCAACAATATGAGGTTTACCTTCATTGACTTTGTTAACAAGATTTGACTCAATACAAAATTTGTTAAGAAAGTTAGAAGTTCCTTTAGTTGTATAAATTTTATAATTAAGTTTTTCAAGTAATTGACAAACAAATAAAATATTTTCCTTATCTTCATCTCTCACTGAAATAAAAACAGACCCCGAAGATGGTAATATATTCCCAGCAGCCATTTGTGATTTTAAAAACGCCATAGGAAAGTTTTTATCAATTCCCATAACCTCTCCAGTAGACTTCATTTCTGGTCCAAGTATGATATCCTCTCCTGGGAAGCGATCGAATGGAAAAACAGATTCTTTCACACAAACATAATTTAATTTAGATATTCTTGATTTATTTTTACTTAATTTTTTACCTAACATTATTCTTGTAGCTAAATTTGCAAGAGGCCTTCCAATAGCTTTACTTATGAAGGGAATAGTTCTACTAGCCCTGGGATTGACTTCGATAACAAAGACTTTGTCATCTTTAATTGCGAATTGAATATTTATAAAGCCAATAATTTTCAGACTCCTACAAATATTCTTTGTAATTTCTTCAATTTTTTTTATCAGTTTGGTTGATAAAGTTTGAGGTGGGAGAATACAAGCCGAGTCTCCTGAATGAACTCCTGCCTGTTCTATGTGTTCTAAGATACCAGCAATAAAAATCTCTGAGCCATCAGATATTGCATCCACGTCAACTTCTTTAGCATCTATCAAAAATTCATCAATCAAGATTGCTTTGTTATTAATTATAAAATTACTCTCAAAATAATTTTTTAATTCGTTTTGGTTATGAACAATTCTCATAGCTCGTCCACCAAGTACATATGAAGGACGAATTACTATAGGGTATGATATTTTCTTTGCTGATGAAATAGCTTCTTTTAAACTGTATACTATATCGCTTTTTGGCTGATTAATTTTTAATCGAGTCATTAAATTCGAGAACCTATCTCTATCTTCGCACAAATCAATTGATTCAAAGGATGTTCCTAAAATTTTAATGCCTTCACTATGAAGTTTTTCAGATAACTTCAAGGGTGTCTGTCCACCTAGTTGAACAATAACGCCCAATAAATCGTTATTTGAGTTTTCAGAACGACAAATTTCTAGAACTGATTCAAGATCTAATGGTTCAAAGTATAACCTATCGGATATATCATAATCAGTTGAAACAGTTTCAGGATTACAGTTAACCATAATTGACTCAATATTTAGTTCACGGATTGCAAATGAGGAATGAACGCAACAATAATCAAATTCAATACCCTGACCAATTCGGTTGGGCCCTCCTCCAATTATAATTACTTTTTTTTTATTTGTAACGTTTGTTTCTTTCTCATACTGGTCATTTTGATCATTACAATTCCATGAAGAATACATATAGGGTGTTATTGATGAGAATTCTGCAGCACAAGTATCAATATTTCTGTATGAAGCTTTTAACTTAAAGGTTTTTTTAATTTTCTTAATTTTTAAAACATTCTCTTTTTTCAATTCTATAATTTTTTCATCAGAAAAACCCTGAGATTTAGCCTCTAAATATAATTCCTTATTCAAATTATTCTCTTTCAATTTTTTTTCTGTTTTTACTAAACCTGCTATTTCATTAACAAACCATTGATCATAATTAGAAATTTTTGCTATCTTGTCATTTTTTATTCCCATTCTTAAAGCTTGTGCAATAATTAAAAACTTATTTGGGATATTTTTTTTTAATAAATTGTAGATATCTTTTTTACTCATTTTCTTAATTATAGGGCTGATATCTAAACCGTTTAAGCCAATCTCTAGACTCCTTACTGCTTTTAAAAAGGATTCCTTGAAATTTCTACCTATTGCCATACATTCACCTATTGATTTCATAGATGTGCCTAATTTTTCCTCGGTATCACTAAACTTTTCAAAAGTAAATCTAGGAATTTTTGTAACAATATAATCTATAGTAGGTTCAAATGAAGCAGGAGTGGTTTTTGTTATATCATTTTTTAATTCATCCAAAGAATAACCGATAGCTAATTTGGCTGCTACTCTAGCAATAGGAAAACCTGTTGCTTTAGATGCTAATGCAGATGATCTTGAAACTCTTGGGTTCATTTCTATGACAACCATTCTTCCAGTTTTTGGATTTACTGCGAATTGAACATTTGCACCACCAGTTTCAACCCCAATTTCTCTAATTACATCAATAGAATAATTACGCATTTTCTGATACTCTTTGTCTGAAAGCGTTAAAGACGGAGCAACAGTAACGGAGTCTCCTGTGTGCACACCCATTGGGTCAATATTTTCTATTGAACAAACTATAATACAATTATCCTTTTTATCTCTAATTACCTCCATTTCATATTCTTTCCATCCAATGAGTGATTCTTCAACTAAAACTTCTTTAATCGGTGATAAAGATAATCCTTTTCCTACAATTTTTTTATATTCTTTAACACTATTCGCTGTGCCTCCACCAGCTCCACCTAAAGTGAATGAGGGTCTAATTATTATGGGGAAGTTAAGATTTTTAAGAGCTTTTTCTGATTCTTTTAAGTTATTAACTATAAACCCTTTAGGTGTTTCTATACCAATCTTTTTCATCGCTTTTTTAAAAAGCTCTCTATCTTCTGCTTTATTTATTACTTTTTGGGATGCTCCAATTAATTTGACATTAAATTTTTTCAGTATTTTTTTCTTTTCTAGTTCAATGGATAAGTTAAGAGCTGTTTGTCCTCCCATTGTTGAAAGTAATGCATCAGGCCTTTCTCTTTCAATTATTTTTGTAATAGTGTCAATCTCAAGCGGTTCTATGTAGGTGCGGTCAGCTAAATTTGGATCTGTCATAATTGTGGCTGGATTGGAATTTATTAGGATAACTTTGAAATTTTCTTCCTTAAGTGCTTTGCATGCCTGTGCCCCAGAATAATCAAATTCACAGGCCTGGCCAATAACAATAGGTCCGGCTCCAATAATTAGAATCTTTTTTATATCTTTTCTTTTAGGCATATTTATTAATCAAATCCTTAAATTTCTGAAATAAATAGTGGCTATCTTGTGGCCCAGGAGAAGATTCTGGATGATATTGAACAGAAAAAAAGGGTTTGTTTATTACTTCTAATCCTGCAATTGTTTTATCAAACAAAGATAAATGAGTAACTCTTAAATTGCTTGGGAATCTATTTTTAGAAACAACAAAACCGTGATTTTGAACTGTAATTTCTACTTTTTTATTTTTAAGATTTTTTATTGGATGATTTGCTCCTCTATGACCATGATGCATTTTTTTTGTTTTTGCTCCATAGATTAGTGATAATATTTGATGCCCAAGACAAATACCAAATATAGGTTTTTTGAAATCTTTTAACAAATCAAGTTCTTTTTTGTATCTTAAATATGTAGCAGTAGGATCTCCAGGCCCATTAGATAAAAAAATCCCGCTCGGATTTAATCTTATTATATCTTGTATGGGGAAGGTGACAGGAAAGATTATTGTTTGAATTCCTTTAGACTCAATCATTCTAAGAATATTTGTTTTTACACCATAATCAATTACAGCAACAAATTTTTCTTTCGATTTAAAAGGATCAATGATTTTTTTATCAGACAAGGACCAACTGTATACATTATCTGTTGAGACTTCAGTTGCTAAGTCTAAATTTTTCATATGGGGAAAGGTATTAAGTTTATTTTTTAGATATGGGAGAGTTTTAAATTCTTTTTTAGGGAAATGAATCATAGCATTACATGCTCCTTTATCCCTTATTCTTTTTGTTAAATTTCTTGTATCAATTTTCGAAATACATATCTTTCCCTCTTTTTTCATCCATTTATCAAAACTTAGCTTTGATCTAAAATTTGAAGGTAATGTAATTTCATTATTTATAATACAACCCGATGCAAATATCTTCTCACTTTCATAATCAATATCATTTGAGCCTACTATTCCAATATGGGGAAAAGTGAAATTTATGATTTGTTTGAAATAAGAGGGATCAGATAGTATTTCTTGGTAACCAGTGATAGAGGTGTTGAAACATAGCTCGCCAAATGTATCACCAAATTTTCCATACCCTTTGCCGGAAAACACAGAGCCGTCTTCCAATAGGAGCAAACAATTATTTTGATCAGTTTTAACTATATTTTTCATTTCATAAATAATATACTTTGATAACATTAATTTCCAATAATTACATTGTAATTTGATAACAATATTAATTTTTTTTGGGATTCGATTAAATGAAGTCTATAAGAATAAAAATAAAAGAGAGCCTAAACCATAATTTGAAAAACAAAGATGAGGTTGCAACATCTACCATTAGGCTAATACTTGCTGCAATTAAAGACCATGATATACAAAATAGAACAAAAAAAGATAGTAGTGAAATTACAGATGAAGAAATTTTAAATTTATTACAGAAAATGATAAAGCAGAGGCATGAAAGTGTAAGTATTTACCATAAAGCTGGAAGATTAGATCTTAAAAAAAGAGAGGAAAAGGAAATAGAGGTTATTAATTCATTTCTACCCAAACAAATTACAAAAGATGAGTTGGAAAAAATTGTTAAAGATTCAGCTAAAGAGTTGGATTGCAAGTCAATAAAAGATATGGGTAAGCTAATTTCCTTTTTAAAAGAAAAGCATCCTGGTCAACTCGATATGAAAGAAGTGGCAACCGTAGCAAAAAAAATTCTTTAATGAACAATCAATCTAATAATATTAATGAATTTTTAAACTTAATAAATTTAAAATTAAGACTTTCTGACTTTATTAGTCAATTTATAAACTTATCAGAAAGGGGTAACTCTTTCGTTGGAAAATGTCCTTTCCATAACGAAAATACACCTTCTTTTAATGTAAATAACGAAAAAGGCCTCTTCTATTGTTTCGGGTGTAAGGCTGGTGGAAATATTATAACTTTTACAAAAAAATATAAAAATTTCACTTTCAACGAAACAGTTAAATATTTATCAGAGTATACTGGGATCAAGCTTTTGAATAATTCATTATACAATCAAACAAAGCATAATGACACAAATTTACTTGAAATAAAAATTCTTACGGCATGCAATAATTTCTTCAGAGAATGTTATTTAAATAATAGTAAAGCTAATGAATATTTGAAGAAAAGAGTTTCTGAAGAAGTAATTAATACTTTTCAAGTTGGTTTTTGTCCTGAACATAATATTCTTGAGGACTTTCTTAAAAAAAATAATTTTCTGGAGAATGATTACAGAAAACTTGATCTATTTATAGAAAACAATAAAGGGGAAATTTTTGGAAGGTTTAATAATAGAATAACATTTCCAATATTTAATTATGACGAAAAGGTCGTTGGTTTTGGAGGAAGAACGATAAACAATTCAAAAATTAAATACATTAACTCACAAGAAAGCCAGTTTTTTAAAAAAAGCAACATATTATTTGGACTAAAACAAAATCTTGATTTTATTAGAGCTAAGAAAGAAATTTTTTTAGTTGAAGGATATCTGGATGTAATAAAGTTGCACGAATTTCAAATAAAAAATTCAGTCTCAAGTTTAGGCACTACATTATCAGAAAACCAATTAAAAAAGATGTGGTATTATACTGATATACCTTTTGTTTGTTTTGATGGAGATCAGGCTGGAGTAAATGCAGCAAAAAATATTGCTGTAAAAAGTCTATCCTACTTGATTCCAGGTAAATCCTTGAAATTTATTATTCTTCCTACTAATTTAGATCCTGATCAATTCTTAAGTGAAAGAGGCGGAGAGGAATTTTTAGAATTAAAAAATGATTCCATTAACCTGTCAGAATTAATTTGGTCTTTAATATTGGATGAAATAAGTGAACTTACGCCAGAGTTTATCGCAACAATTGACCAAAAAATAGAATTTTATGTTTCAAAAATATCGAATAATATAGTAGCAAAAGAATATTCTAGGTTCTTAAAAAATAAGAAAGATACATTTTTATGGAAAAAAAACTCATTTAGTAAAAATAAAATAAAAATTTCCAATCAAACTCAGGTTATTGAAAATTTAAATGAAAAAATCTTAATTGCAATTTTAATTACTGAAAAAAAGATTCTTATGAAATATTTTGAAGAGATTTCTAACTTAAAGCTGAGGGATAATAATTTAGACAGAAAGAAGAAAGAAATTATTCGATTATTTTCAGAAAATAACCCTGAAGCAAAAAATGAACTAGAGCTGCAAAATATCTTTTCTGATAACTCACTAAATGAAATTAATAGTCTAAAAAGTACGCATATTGAAAAAATAGAAGAGGAAGATAAAGAAATATTCTTTCATAATATTATAAACAATATAAGGTTGCCAAATCTCATAAAAGAGCGAGAACTAGTAAAGGAAGAGTTACTAGTAGGTGATGAGAAATCTTCAAAAAATTTATTACTGAAATTCCAAAATTTAAATAATGAAATTAATAATATTCAGAATAAAAAGATTGATTAATATTCATATTTTATTCATATAATATGTGTATAAGAAATTACTCATGGCAAAGTCTACCTCCAAAAATATTAAAGATGTAGTTGAAGAACCACTTTTAGACAAAAGTGGGGAAACATTAAAGAAACTTATAAGTAAGGGAAAAAAGGCTGGTTTTTTGCTTAGAAATGAGTGTGAACGAGTGCTGGAAAATGAAAAGTTTGATGAAAAAGAAGAATTTTATTCTAAAGTTGAAAGCCTTAATATTCAGATTTATGAAGAAGACACAGATGCACAAAGTTTAGAAGAAGAAAAGGAAAGTAGTTCTAAAGGTACTGAAAAAGAACAGTCTGATGGAGGAAGAACAGATGATCCTGTCAGAATGTATTTGAAAGAAATGGGAAATGTTGAACTGCTATCAAGAACAGGCGAAATTGAAATTGCAAAAAGAATTGAGAGTGGAAAACGTAAGACTAATGATGCTTTTTCCAAATCTTTTATCTCAATGAGTTTTATAGAAAAATTTTATTACGAATATAAAAATGAAATGAGACAGTTAAGGGATTTCATTGATCTTGATCTTACATATAGAAATGTTAATGGAGAACAGGATGAGGACTTCAACGAAATAGAGAGCGACGGGCTTTATCAAAATTCTGATCAAGGACAAGGACAAGAACAAGAACAAGA
>Ga0055584_100008417_pt1 | contig 10120 bp, 10 predicted proteins | sample OSDHelmetaG_FD_58716 | JGI IMG/M metagenome (GOLD analysis project Ga0055584, IMG submission 58716) | Pelagic marine sediment microbial communities from the LTER site Helgoland, North Sea, for post-phytoplankton bloom and carbon turnover... | ecosystem: Environmental > Aquatic > Marine >...
AATAGTTTCTGCATGTTCTGCTTTCATTTCTTAATCCGGTTTAAATCAACTAATATCGTCAATTAAAAGCACTAATTATATGCATCCCCAACACTAAAATGGAAGTCGTCACTTTTCGAAATAAACTGTTAACTCTCTTAAGTTCAGCTAGCTATAATCATCAAAAAATTGGATTTGTGCCTACCATGGGGGCCTTACATAATGGTCATACCAGCTTGATAAAAAGGGCCGTTTCAGAATGTGACATTGTGATAGCTAGCATCTTTGTAAATCAATCACAATTCAATGAAAATGAGGATTTTGTAAAGTACCCGAAAAAACCGGTTGAGGACATTGAAATGCTAGATGCAGCAGGGTGTGATCTTGTTTTCATGCCTGAAGCCGATCAGATTTATAATGGTTCAGCACTCTCCGTCCCGGATCTCGGATCAGTAGAAACAGTCATGGAAGGGGCTTTCAGACCCGGACACTTTAAAGGAATGAAGGAAGTTGTGGCCCGACTTTTCAATTTAACTACTCCTAACAGAGCCTATTTTGGTGAAAAGGACTTCCAGCAACTTGCTATTATTCGATCATTGGTAAAAACATTGGGTAATAAAATAGAAGTTGTAGGATGCCCTACCATTCGTGAATCGGATGGATTAGCGATGAGCTCAAGGAATATTCGGCTGACAATAGAGGAGCGAAAAGAGGCAGGCTGTATATACAGAGCACTTAAACAAGCAGTTACATCATTCCGAAAGCACAATGCAAAGATTGCTCAACAAGGTTTTATAACTGAAGTTGAACAATCCGGCCTATTTAAAGTAGAGTATGTCTCGTGCGCTAACTCCGAAAGTTTGGAGCCTATGTATTCATGTGATCCAGCTATCGATCAAAGGATACTGACTGCAGTGAGCTCATCCCAAACCAGATTGATTGATAACATAGCTGTTTAGCTTTCGCAGAAAAGACAAAACCCTACCTTTGCCAGTTCTATGGAAATACAAGTTTTAAAATCCAAAATACACAGGGTGCGAGTAACTCAGGCTGAACTCCATTATGTAGGGAGTGTCACTCTCGACCCTGATCTGATGGAAGCGGCTAACCTAATAGAAAATGAGCTGGTTCAAATTTTGAATCTCGATAACGGAGAACGATTTGAAACATATGTCATTGCTGGCGACAGGGGTTCTTCGATGGTTTGTTTAAATGGCCCTGCGGCCAGAAAGGTTCAGATTGGAGACATGGTCATTATAGTATCTTATGCGGTGATGGACTTTGAAGAAGCCAAATCATTCAAACCATCTTTAGTGTTCCCTGATAAAAACAATAAGGTAATCAGCAGTTAAAATTGAAATCTAAATACTTTGCACCACTTCGGTACCTTCTACTATTATCAATTGGTATTGCTTTACTGTGGTTTGCATTCAAGGGACAGAATTTAGCTGAACTGCTCGATAAGATCTTCGAAGCCGACCCCTATTGGTTGATTCTTTCCCTTGTACTTGCGCTGCTCGCTTTTATCAGCAGAGCTGTACGCTGGGTGCTTCTTATGGAACCGCTAGGAAAACGCCCTAAACAAATGAATGCATTGTATGCGTTGCTTATCGGCTATTTTGCCAATCTGGGTTTACCGAGAGCCGGCGAGATCACACGCTGTGCCGTTTTATCGAAATCAGAAAATATCTCATTTAATTCACTTATAGGTACCGTTATAGTTGAAAGGATCATTGACCTTGTGATGCTATTGTTGACGATGACTCTGGTTGCGTTCCTTGAATACGATCTTTTATGGGGGTTTCTTAAAAATAAGATCCTGATCCCTATCGGGTCGAAATTCACATTTATCTCTAATCCTATTTTCATTATTGGAGTCCTGTTATTCATTGCAGTTATTTTCTTTATAAGAAGGGGTTCCTCAAAGCCATCCGAAAGTAAGCTCAAACAAAAGATCGTAAAGATCATTCATGAGATAGGTAACGGCTTCAAAACCATTTTAAGAATGAAAAAAACAGGCTGGTTTGTATTTCACACCTTTTTTATCTGGACAATATATTTCCTGATGACCTGGGTTTGTTTTTTCTGCCTGGAACCTACCTCCCATCTGGATGCGAATGCAGGAATATTTGTACTTGTTGCTGGTGGGTTGGGAATGTCGGCTCCGGTGCAGGGTGGGATCGGAGCTTATCATGTTATCGTATCAGAAGGCCTGCAGTTATTTAATATATCCAAGCTTGACGGACTAGCTTATGCTACACTTGTTCATACATCTCAAACACTGCTGGTTGTTTTGTTAGGTTGTTGGGCATTAATTATGGTATTCATCAATAGAAATTCAAAAAATGATGTGGGAAAAGTTTCTTGAAGAAAAAATATTCGACTACAGCTCTGTAGTCACTGCAATAACACGGTGGCGCATTAAAAACAAAAATATCGTTTTTACAAATGGCTGTTTTGATCTAATTCACCTAGGGCACATTAAGTATTTGATGCAAGCTGCCAACCAGGGTGATCAGCTTATCGTTGGCATTAACTCTGATGACTCAGTATGCAGGTTAAAAGGAGAACATCGGCCCATCAATGATGAGATTAGCAGGATGCATGTTATCGCATCTCTTTTCTGTGTATCAGGTATCGTTCTTTTCAAGGAAGACACTCCTCTTGAGCTAATAAGGATCATTAAACCTGATATATTGGTAAAGGGAGGCGACTACCAACCTGATGAAGTAGTTGGGGCTGATGTGGTAAAGTCAAATGGTGGCGAAGTAAAAATACTCGATTTCATTCCCGGTTATTCATCCACATCCATCGAACAAAAAATCCGCAATCAAACTTCCTGAATTTCTGATAACAGGTCATTATAAAAGCACTGTTGTTCGTATATTGTATCTTAATTCTTTCTCATGCCAAAAGTAAAATCTGTTTTTTATTGTCAGAATTGCGGAGTCTCTTCTCCTAAATGGATAGGGAAATGTCCTTCATGTTCGGAATGGAATTCCTATGTAGAAGAATTAACATCACCTGATACAGCAAAAGTTCCTGCATGGCGCAGCAACAGTGAACAGGGAATGGGCAGAAAGACCAGCCCGCATAAGATTTCCGAGATCCACCCCGACCGGCAGATAAGGATTCCATTGCCGGACAATGAACTTTCACGTGTTCTTGGCGGCGGGCTTGTACCTGGATCATTAACTCTTGTAGGAGGCGAACCGGGAATTGGCAAATCCACACTGATGCTTCAGCTGGCACTCCGGCTTGAAGGAGTAGTTACGCTGTATGTTTCAGGTGAAGAGAGTGAGCAGCAAACAGGAATGCGAGCACAGCGAATAGGGATTGGAAAATCTGACTGTCTCGTATTAACAGAGACCGATATCAAGTCCATATTTAATCATATTAATAAATTAAAACCCGGGTTAGTAATTCTCGATTCTGTACAAACTTTATATAACCCTGACATTGAATCGGCACCGGGAAGTGTTTCACAAGTAAGGGGATGCAGTGGCGAACTATTGAAATACGCAAAAGAGTCATCTATACCTGTCATGTTGGTCGGACATATCACCAAGGATGGCTCAATTGCCGGACCAAAGGTTTTGGAACATATGGTTGATACCGTTCTTCAGTTTGAAGGCGACCGCCATCATGTATACCGTATGTTACGTGCTTCAAAAAATAGATTTGGATCTACTAACGAGATAGGAATATATGAAATGAAAGGCTCGGGGCTGGAAGAAGTTGCCAACCCTTCTGAAGTATTACTTTCACATATCGATGACCAACTGAGCGGGATCGCTATAGGATGTAGCATGGAGGGACTTCGTCCTTTACTGATCGAAGTACAGGCATTGGTAAGCTCTGCGGTTTACGGTACTCCCCAACGTTCATCTACCGGGTTCGACCTTCGCAGACTTAACATGTTATTGGCTGTACTAGAGAAGCGATGCGGCTTCAAGATTGCCTCAAAAGATGTATTCCTAAATATCACTGGAGGAATAAAAGTAGAGGACCCTGCACTCGACCTCGCAATTATTTGTGCAGTACTATCATCTAGCGAAGACATTCAATTGCCCGAACGTGTTTGCTTTGCCGGAGAAGTTGGATTGTCAGGCGAGATAAGGCCCGTTGGGAGAATGGAGCAGCGTATCAATGAGGCACAAAAAATGGGCTTAAAAAAGTTTTACTTTTCTTCACATAACAAACTATCAACCACCTCGGGTTCAAATGAACTCGAACTCATTCCGGTATCAAGAGTTGATGAAGTGTTTGTGCATCTGTTCGGTTAGTCTTTGATTTTGTGTACTTTTAGTATGTACTCCAGGCCGAATCAAATGAAAAGACTCTACTCATTATTCATCTTCGTTTTTTTATTCTGTTCTTCAAGTTTCAATTCCTCCGCACAAACATATTATCCCATGCTGGATGGGCTCTCCAACTACTGGTATTTTACGGGGAATGTACTACCGGTTAAAGTAGTGCAACAGAACTCAGGACCATGCACTTACCCCATTTTAGGGTATTTTGCAATGACTCATTTGAGGACAATAAAAGACACTTCCATCAATAATCAGAGCTATAGTAATCTCGAGCAATTTGATTTCATGAATCCATTTGACACCTGTGTTGTTGGATACATCAGGGAAGATACTGTTGCACAACAGATCTATTTTATGGACAATACTTTCGGTCCCGAAAATCTGATCTATGATTTTTCAATGGCACCGGGTGATTCTATTCAGTTGGATTTTATAGTCAATGGGTATTTCCCAAGTGATCAATACCTACTCGATAGTATCACTACGGAATCCTTTCCTATTGGTCAAAGACGTGTTTTTTTCCTCACTCCAAAAAACCAATTCAGCAATGGCCCTTTAATATGGATCGAGGGTGTTGGCAATCCGGGCTATCTAATTTATACCCATTCTGAAAATTTTGATGGTGGGCTATTCAGTTGGGTTTGTCAGGATTATAACCCAAGAAATTTCAGTTCACTGTTAACTTGTTTTGAGCATGGAAATCAAAAAGTATATATTGATTCGTGCGCTCATAGCGTTGCAAGTATGGGTGGCTGTCTCAATTATGCTGATTCCTGTAACTACTGGAATATTTGCGGAGCGGTAGATGAAAGTGATCTCTTCAACTCTTTTAATATAAACCCCAATCCTTCAAAAGACCAAATCCATCTGGAACTTGAATCCGATTTTGATTCAGGTTCCGAACTGATACTCTATTCTCTCAACGGAAAAGTTTTATTAAAGGAACCGGATGTTAGAATCACTACCGGTATAAATCGGATTTCATTAGATGTAACTACCTTATCAAGCGGAAGTTATATTTTAAGGGTACTCACTCCAAAAGGATCCTACAGCAGCGTTGTTGTGATTGGCAAATAAACGTTTACCAATAGATTCATTTGGTTTGCCAAATACTTATTAAAGAGAGAACATTTCTTCTCATTTGTATATACTTTAGAGTAACCTTCTAAAACTATATCGGCCATGAAAAGGAGAATCTTCATTGTATTGGCTTTCATTTTTATAGTTGTCCAATGCCAGGGACAAAGATCTTTTCAAGTTGGTATAGGTGGAGGAATCACAAACTATTATGGTGATCTTGGAAACGAACCTGTTGTACAATGGGGTTCAACTCAACCAGGTGTATCACTGACTTTAAGAAATTTTTTTGGTGTTGGGAGAGGACTGCATTACTACCCCAAATTTTCAGCTGAGGTGAGGTTCACCTGGAACCGGCTTCAGTATGATGAGACTAAGCCTATTGGATCACAAACCGGTTATGAGCTTCGTAATTATGGCCGTGGTTTGAGTTTTCGGAATGATCTTTTTGGTCTCACCGCCATTGGCACCTACACCTTTTATCAGAACAAAACTGCTCCGCTTCATGAACAGGGACCGGCATTCTTTCTGATGGCAGGTGTGGGAGCTTTTTATGGCAATCCTAAAGCCGATTTATTCAGAGGAGATGTGGGCCTCGATAACAAATACCATTTTTGGCCCGATGGTACCATTCGTGATTCACCGGTGGAAAGCGGACAGGGAAGTATCATTGAAAAAGATGGAGTCTATGAAACCGATCTTAGCGATTGGCTTACTGAAGGTAACGGAACGAAAAACTATCCATATAAAAATTTAAATATTGGGTTTCCTGTTGGATTGGGTTTCCGAAAAGGTATCAGTGAATCAGTTACTGTTTCATTAGATTTTGGATATTATTTCTTCATCACTGATTTTCTTGATGATGTGAGTGACCAATATCCTACGGCTGCTGAGTTCCAGAGTAAATACCCCAACGACCCAGAAATGCAGGCACTGGCACTTTATATTTCAGACCCTACAGGCAAAGGGAACAGCGGCTATCCGGGCCCTGCAACCAGCCCACGTGGAAATCCTAACTACAAAGACACCTACTCTTTCGTGAACCTTGAGTTCGCTTATACTTTCAAGCTACGTAAATAGGACCTTCTTTTTATTGACAAACTAGCTTCAGGTTATGCTCTCGGATTTATTGACCACCACATTTCATCTAATTGAGGGATGAATAGTATCTTCGCACCCATGGCAACTACTAGCGAAGATCTATTTAAAAATATTATATCTCATTGTAAGGAATATGGGTTCATCTTTCAATCGAGCGAAGTGTACGATGGCCTGAGTGCAGTTTATGATTATGGACAATATGGCTCAGAACTAAAAAACAACATTCGCAATTTTTGGTGGAAGGCAATGGTTCAGCTGAATGAGAATATCGTTGGTATCGATTCCGCAATTTTTATGCATCCCACAACCTGGAAAGCATCCGGGCACGTAGACGCTTTTAATGATCCATTGATCGATAACAAAGATTCGAAAAAAAGATATCGTGCCGATGTACTTATTGAAGATCACATGGCGAAGATCGAGGGGAAGATTAATAAAGAGGTGGCAAAAGCCGCCAAACGTTTTGGCGAGAATTTTGATGAAAGCCAGTTCAAAGCCACAAATCCAAGGGTCCTCGATAACCTCAAAAAGATCGACGACATAAAAGCACGTATGGGTAACGCTTTAGAAAAGAGCGACCTTGTAGACCTTAAGCAACTCATCGTTGATTTGGAAATAGTTTGCCCTGTCTCCGGATCGCGAAACTGGACAGATGTTCGTCAGTTCAATTTGATGTTTTCCACTCAAATGGGTTCAGTAAGTGCTGACTCAGATACACTTTACTTGCGCCCTGAAACGGCACAGGGGATTTTTGTGAATTTTTTGAATGTCCAGAAGAGTGGTCGGCTAAAAATTCCATTCGGGATAGCACAAACCGGCAAAGCATTCAGAAATGAGATCGTTGCAAGACAATTCATCTTCCGTATGCGCGAATTTGAACAGATGGAAATGCAATTCTTTGTTAAGCCCGGAACTGAGATCGATTGGTATCAATACTGGAAAGACAAAAGAATGTCATGGCACAGGCTACTTGGTTTTCCGGCAAATAATTTCCGGTTTCATGATCACATCAAACTGGCACATTATGCCAATGCAGCATGTGATATAGAGTTCAAATTTCCATTTGGATATAAAGAACTGGAAGGGATCCATTCGAGAACCGATTTCGATTTAAAAGCACATGAACAACACTCAGGTAAAAAACTACAATATTTCGATCCAGATATGAATGAGAGTTATGTCCCTTATGTTGTAGAAACATCGATTGGTTTAGACCGAATGTTTCTGGGAATAATTTCCAATGCGTTTGTAGAAGAAAAGCTGGATGATGGTTCTGAAAGGACCGTACTTAGCATCCCGCCATTCCTTGCACCAATAAAAGCTGCCATACTGCCGCTCACTAAAAAAGACGGACTTCCAGAGAAGGCACGTGAGCTGATGGGTAGTTTAAAATACCATTTCCTTTGTCAGTATGACGAGAAAGATTCAATAGGTAAGCGTTACCGAAGACAGGATGCCATAGGCACTCCGTTCTGTATAACTATTGATCATCAAACCTTGGAAGATGGAACGGTAACAATAAGATCACGCGATACGATGCATCAGGAGAGAATCCCTTCAATTAATATCCTGGAAATGGTGCATGCGCAAGTGGATCTGCAAAAAGTGCTTGAGAAGCTTGGCTAACCTTATTTATTGTTGTACCTGTTCATAGTCTCACCTATGCCGGCAGACACAAAACACTTAACAGCTTCGGCAGCAACTTTTATTTTTTCGAACACCAACTCCTTTTGTGATTCGGGCCATTTCGAAAGAACATAGTCTGCTTGCTGTCCTCTTGGAAAGTCATTACCAACTCCAAAACGGAGCCTTGCGTAGCTCCCTGAGGCAAGTACGTTTGTCACATCTGCCAAACCGTTATGCCCCCCATCACTTCCCTTAGCTCTTATCCTTATCGTTCCTTCAGGCAATGCGATATCATCAGTGAGGATGATCAGATTTGAAACGGGGATCTTTTCTTTTTGCAACCAATAATTCACAGCTTTGCCACTAAGGTTCATAAAAGTTGTAGGTTTCACCAGCACCAATGTCCGACCCTTGTGTTTGATCTTTGAGATATCAGAATATTTATCGGCTGAAAAAAAAGAGCCGGCTTCCGTAGAAAGGAAGTCGGCTATTTCAAATCCTATATTGTGACGAGTATGATCGTATTCCGGTCCTGGATTACCCAGCCCTACCACTAGATACTTCACTCTTCAATGATTATTTACTTTCCTCTGAAGTAGCCTCTCCACCTTCAGCAGCAGCTTCTCCCTCGGCAGCAGCTTCACCTTCAGCAGCTTCGGCAGCTTCCTCTTCAGGAGTTACTACAACTCTTGTAGTTCTGATTGCAACAATAATATTAGTGTCAGCATCCAAAAATTCCACTCCGTCGATCTTCATATCACCAACACGAACCTCCTGTCCTATCAGCAATGGGGTAACATCGATCTCGATATTATCTGGCAGATTTGCTGCAAGTGCTTTCAGTTTCAAACTTCGTGCTTTCAATATCATCCTTCCTCCCAAACGCTGACCTTCAGAAGTACCGTTGATTTTCACAGGCACATTCATCAACACAGGTTTGTCGGCGAAGATCTGAAGAAAATCGACGTGCAAGATCTTATCGGTTACAGGATGAAACTGGATATCCTGCATGATAGCATCGATCTCGGTACCATCAATGTTTAATTTAACCGTGTATGCATTAGGAGTATATACGAGGTTTTTAAAACTAATCTCGGTAGCTGAAAATGAAATGTTCTCATCACCACCATAAAGCACGCATGGCACCTTGCCTTCTGCTCTTAGCTTGTTAATTTCCTTTTTACCATTCGCAGCTCTTTTACTGCCGGCAATTTCAATTGATTTCATGATTATACTTTTACAAATAATGTACTAATAGATTCGTAGGCATATACCTTATGGATAGCCTTTGCAAATAATTCTGAAACGGATAACACACTTATTTTAGAGTTATTATCCTTAACAGGTATTGTATCACATACTATCAGCTCTGATAGTGCGGAATTTTCAATTCTTTCATAAGCCTTACCTGATAGTACAGGGTGGGTACAAAATGCTCTTACGCTTGCAGCGCCTTCATCCATCACCATTTGAGAAGCTTTGGAGAGGGTTCCGGCGGTATCAACAATATCATCCACCAGCACTACATCTTTTCCTTTTACATCACCTATGATCTGCATGCTCTCGATCTCATTAGCTCTCTTACGATGCTTATCAATGATTGCCATTTCGGCGTTGAAGTATTTGGCATATTCCCTTGCTCTATGAACACCTCCCATATCAGGTGCCGCAATTAGAAGGTTAGGAAGATTAAGACTTTTAATATAAGGAACGAAAATGGTGGATGCATCCAGATGATCAACAGGAACATCAAAAAAGCCCTGAATTTGAGGTGCATGAAGATCCATTGTCATTACACGAGTAACACCAGCAGCCGACAAAAGGTTGGCAACCATTTTTGAACCGATAGCAACACGTGGCTTGTCTTTTCTATCCGAGCGAGCATAACCGAAGTAAGGGATCACAGCAGTGATATAGTGGGCTGATGCTCTTTTTGCTGCATCGATCATCAGCAAAAGCTCAAATAAATTTTCAATTGGAGCACAGGTAGACTGGATAAGGAACACGTCGCATCCTCTGAC
>Ga0055584_100008418_pt1 | contig 10120 bp, 8 predicted proteins | sample OSDHelmetaG_FD_58716 | JGI IMG/M metagenome (GOLD analysis project Ga0055584, IMG submission 58716) | Pelagic marine sediment microbial communities from the LTER site Helgoland, North Sea, for post-phytoplankton bloom and carbon turnover... | ecosystem: Environmental > Aquatic > Marine >...
CACTAGTTAAAGCCCTAACCTCGGTATTTCTATCATAGGGCAGCGGTTCACAATCATATTAATATTATGTTGTAACGCTAATGTTTCTGCTTTTGTATCAGCGACGCCCAGTTGAGTCCATATGTGATTAATATTGTTCTTTTTTGCCTCCGCAACAATATCATATAAATATTTTGACTGACGAAATACATCAAGCATATCGATAGGTGTTGGTATGTCGTTAACGCAACGATAAACCTTTCTGCCCATTAGTGTTGTTCCTTCTAATAAAGGATTCACAGGGAATACTTCATAGCCTTTATTGAGTAAAAAGGCCATTACTTTATAACTGTCTCGCGTTGGTGTTGCGCTAGCACCAATTAAAGCAACTGTTTTAACGTTATTTAACGTGTCAATAACGTTTCGATCTTCATCCGTGTAAATACGCCCGTTAGTCACTTAAAGCCCTTGCCATTTTGGCGCTCTTTTATCAAAAAATGCGCTTACACCCTCCTCACATTCATCGGACAGCATCGCTTGTAACATGGCGTTACTCGCTGAAATGTACGCTTCTTCAATTGATTCATCGATTTGTTGATAAAACGCTAGTTTGCCTGAATGTATTCCAACCGCAGATTTTTGTGCAATTTTATTTGCTAACTTATTGGTTTCGTCTTTTAAGTCTTCAATTTTTACAACTTTATTCACTAGACCAAATCGCATTGCGTCTTCTGCCGAAAACATATCACCGGTTAATGCAATTTCCATGGCATGTTTACGATGCATATTGCGGCCTATACCCACTAGTGGTGTCGTACAAAATGTACCAATATTAACCCCTGGCGCACAAAATTTAGCTTTGTCTTGGGTAATTGCTAAATCACACATTGACACTAACTGACACCCTGCTGCACTTGCTGTGCCTTGAACAGACGCAATAACAGCTTTAGGTGATTTAATAAGTGACATCATTAATTGTGTGCAGTCATCTAAAACCATTTTAACGCGTTTAGCATTATCAGGTTCACAGTTCTCTTTTCTTCCTGACATTTCTTTTAAATCATGACCGGCAGAAAAAACGCCCCCCTCACCTGTGATAACAATCACCCTAATATCATCATTTTCATTAGCGTCATTTATGTGGCCATATAACGCTCTTAGCATTGCTGAAGACAATGGATTTCGCTCTTTCGGTCTATTCATTGACAACCAAAGAACATGATCAGAAGTGTTTGTTAAAACATAAGGTTGATTTTCGTTATTTTGAGTCATGAATTTCCTCTTTATCCTAAATATTCCATTATAAGTTTAAGCACACTATCATAAATAATTGCGACTTTCATACACTTTTATATCGACGTATTCATAGTACAACAGCATGAATTAATTAAGCGTTTACTCCCCTTATTATTCAGTAGTTCAACTAACATCATTAGTTAAATAGGTTACTTACCTAGAATATATATTTCGCTGTTAAACCGTATGTACGGGGATTAACATACACATTTCTACGCGTTCCAAAAAAACTTTTTTCTCCTAATACTATTGGGCTATCTTCATCCATTATATTTCTGACCCAAAAATGAAGGCTAATGCCGCTATTTTCAGGTTCTAAGCTAATAGCACCATTAAAAATACCAAAGCCTTCAATGTAGCCGATATCAAGTACACTCCCATCAGCCAATTCAACATCCGTTTCTCCATCAAGGTCAGTATTATAATCATCTTGATAATTATAACTTAGCGATACCGATAACGCTGAGTTTGCGATAAGCTCTGGGTAGTAATATTGGGCACTTAGGTTAACCGTATAATCTGATGTGCCTGGTAACTGGTTGCCTGAAAGATCTTCTCCATTACTACCACCAGATGGAAATTCATCAAATTTTGCATCGAGTAAACCAATTGCTGCATTTATCTCAATATTTTCTGATAATTGATAAGTTAACTCTAATTCTGCACCATAAGTTTCTACTTTTGCAGCGTTACGTATACTTAATGCGGTGGTTCCTGCAGCAAGGTTAATTAGTTGGTTAATTTGATAATCATCATACTTCGCATAGAAAATTGCGCTACTAAACCTTAATCTATGGTCTAGTAAGTTACCCTTCAAACCTACTTCATAGCTATCAACTGTTTCCTTATCAAACTCAATCCCAGCATCAAGCTGAGCTTGAGTCAAAAAATCAACATTATAGCCGCCACTTTTATAACCTGATGAGTATTTTATATAAGCATTTAACTCACTATTCACATGATAATTTAATGAGATTAACGGTGAGAAATCGTGGTCAGTTCTTTTATCTATCACTTGCCCATTTGCTAATTCGAATATTGGAATTACAGGAATATTTGTTAGCGGATCAATACTTGAAACAGTCCAATCGACTAACTTTTCTTCAGTAGAATAGCGAAAGCCTAAATCTAACGTAAACCTTTCATTAAATTTATAATTACTATTGAAAAATACTGAATAACTTGTTGTATCAACATCCCCAATAGTACTCAGAATACCTGGGTAAAAAGCCGCTAACATAAACACTGAAGTAGGATCGTTTAAAGCGGCGCCTTGTTCAATAACACTGCGAGGTATACCGGTAAATAAAGAGAGCGTTTCATCACCTACATTAGGTAAACGTTTAGTGTGAGCATCTTGTTTGAAATAATACAAACCCGCAACGAATTGAAAGTCATTTTCTGGAGAAATAAGTTGTAACTCCTGACTCCATTGGCTGTAATCGTCAACATAATCTAAAAAGGCAACTGATTGCGATGAAAAGTCAAAATCATTGGTGTATTGAATGGTTGATTTTCTATGACCGGTAATCGATTTCACCATAAAGTTGTTATTAAACTGCCAATCTAGCGTAAGTGACTCGCCACTAATGTCGCGTTCTTCATGGGGATCTATATCAAAGCTCACTTTGTCTTTTTCAGGGGACTCTGTGTTTTTTAAATTACCTAATGTATTGGTAATCGGTTCTCCGTCAAAAGATAAACGATCAGATTTCAATTTATCAATTGAAAAATTAAGTTCGATGTTGTCAAACAAACTAGCGCTTATTTGAGCTCTATAAGAATAACTGTCTTGTTCATTTAACCAGTTTCCAGTAGTCGTATTTTCAATAAAACCGTCTCGTTGATATTTATTAATACTAAATTTGGCTGCAATATCATCAGTTAAAGGCGTATTTAACAGTGCGCTATATTGTCTTAAACCATAATTTCCTACTGATAGCCCAACATTACCACTTAACTCATCGTCAGGCTTTTTGGTAATAAGATTAATTGAACCTGCTACATTATTTTTACCAAATAGTGTTCCTTGAGGTCCTCGAAGTACTTCAATACGCTCAAGGTCTAATAAATCTTGGTTATGTGCTGGAGATTGCCCTATATAAACACCATCTAAATAAAGCCCAACGCGTGCATCAAAGCCAATATTACGGCTAGGTGAGCCTACGCCTCGAATGGTAATACTAGACGAAAAGTCATTGGTTTGGTTCATGTTTACATTAGGAACAAACTCCGCTATTTCATTAAGTTGGCGTAATGCCATTCGTTCAATAAATTCATCACTTAAACTAGTAATCGAAATAGGCACATCGTTAATATTCTGAACCCTTTTTTGTGCAGTCACTTCGATAATTTCGATATTTGTATCGTTAGAATGCAATAACGAGTCTTTAGTAGATTGTGCATGAAGTGTTGTTGAAATTAACAACGTGACTGACAAAGGAATGAGCGAAGGAAAATATTTTATTGAGCTAATTTTAATTGGTTGAACTAACAATATAGAAAGAAAACGCATTGATAATGTCCCTGTTTCAAATACAACAATAGTACGGTAATAGTGATGAAGAAGTTTATAGTAAGCTACTTTAAAAGTAGCTTACCTAGTTTGGATAATATAAATTTATATCGATTTTTGCAGATTAAGTGAATTGAAACATGATATTTTCAATGATAAGCATCAATAAAAAAAACAAACTAAAACGGCGGGTATATTGAAAAGCGTGCGGTGCAAACCATAATGGCCATACTTCTTTACGAAACCCTTCAGGCATAGTGTCAGGGCGTTTATCATTAAAAACTTTGAACGTTTGAATAAGCATAGGAATAGTGAATAACAACACTAAAATACTGAGACCAATATAGCCTTGTAAATAAATATAAGCACCTAAAGCATACTGAGATAGCATCATCAACTGTACTGCTTTTCTAGAATTATTAGCCCCTAACAATACAGGTAATGAATAAATACCTTTGCTTTTATCCATCTCAATTTTATCAATATGTTTACCAAAAATAACCGCAGTGGGTGCTAATGCATATAAAGTCCCTATTAACATTGACGCAAAACTCCACTGCCCACTACTGACGTAATAAGAACCTCCGACCATCAATGGTCCCCATACAACTAAAACGGATAATTCACCTAGCGCGAGTTTCTTTAGTGGCCACGTGTAAAACAACACAAAAAATGCGCCTGCTAACATTAGCCATAAAACTTCTATCCCACGTAAATAAATAATTATGGCTCCACAAGCTATCGCTAATGCGCCTGTAAAAACAATGTAATTCATCAATTGTTTCTTGGTTAACAAGCCTCCTTCTAAAACGTGAGTGCCATATTGAGTACGAAAATAATTACCCTTATCAACCCCTCTAACCGAGTCAGTATAATCATTAAGTAGATTATTGGTTGCGTGGGCAAAAATTAACCCTGCAACACAAAGTATTGAAAGCATAACATCGACAGTTCCTGTACTTAACGACAGTAAAATACCAATAATAGCGGAAGTGAAACTCATGATTGTTACAGAAAAACGAGAGGCAACAAGCCACTTAGTAAATAGGTTTAAACTATCCCAACAGGTTTTATCAATTTGAGGTACAGTTTTTAAGGCTTGAATCCATATAGCTTCTGACATTGTAGTCCTAATGTATGTTAGTAGTTTGGTAAGTTTTTAGCATGTTTACATTAATTATTGCCTAAATTACTACCTAAATTATATCGGTGACAAATAAATGAAAATTGGTACTAATATTAACAATATTCTAGTTTATGTAACTTGTATAAATTATTTAAACATTTTTTGTATTTAAATAAAAAATTAATCACTAATATAATGATATAGATCTACTTTTTATCAGTAATAGTGGTAATAAATAGTAATGATAAAAATAGTTAATGACTATTTTACAAGTGTATGTAATAAATAATTATTTGTCACTATTAGTTAACTTATTACTAATTTCAATCACCTTAACTACTGAGAGATATGAAATGAATAAAAATATCAATCGTTGGCCAGCATGGTTAGATATGATTCAAGGCGCTACAGGGCTAGTTTTAGTATTATTCATGTGGGCGCATATGTTTTTTGTTTCTAGTATATTAATTAGTCATGATGCGATGTACTGGGTTGCTCGCATGTTTGAAGGGGAACCTTTATTTGGTAAACCTTACCCTATTTTAGTTACGCTTGTCGCGGTAGGAATATTTACGTTACTCGTCATACATGCCGTGTTAGCACTACGTAAATTTCCATCCAATGCACAGCAATACCAGTCTATTAATCAGCATATGTCAACGTTCAAACATGGTGATACTTGGCTTTGGGCTGTGCAAGTTATTAGTGGGTTTTTCTTACTGTTTCTTGCTTCTATTCATTTATATCAACTCATGTTAAATCCTGCCGATATTGGTCCTTATGCCTCTTCAGACCGAGTCTGGTCTGAGCGCATGTGGCCGTTATATATTATCCTATTATTCGTTGTAGAAATTCATGGTGGTATCGGTATCTATCGATTAGCGATCAAATGGGGTTGGTTTTTAGGCAAAAATGTCAAACAAAACCGTCGTCGTTTACAAAAAGTAAAATGGGGCATCACTTTGTTTTTTCTTATATTGGGCTGTGCAACGTTGCAAGCCTACATGACAATAGGGTATGAACATCAATCAAAGGTAGGTGAACGATATATCCCTAAAGCTGCTCTAGAGCAAACAAATAATAAAACCAGCAACCAAAGCCAACAATAACGGAGTAATTGATGAAAATAATTCATACTGACACACTTGTTTTGGGTGGTGGTCTAGCTGGTCTTAGAACAGCAATTGGTGTTAAAAGACGCGGTCACGATGTTATTGTACTGAGTTTAGTTCCCCCTAAACGCTCTCACTCTGCTGCTGCTCAGGGTGGTATGCAAGCAAGTTTAGGTCATAGCAACAAAGGTAAAGGTGATAATGAAACAATTCACTTTTCAGATACCGTAAAAGGCAGTGATTGGGGGGCAGATCAAGATGTCGTCAGAATGTTTGTTGATACCGCACCCAAAGCAGTACGTGAACTTGCTGCATGGGGTGTGCCTTGGAATAGAATTCAGCAAGGTAATCATCAAAGTGTTATTGATGGTAAGCACGTTACCTTAACGGAGACTGCAGAATCACATGGGTTACTTACCGCTCGAAATTTTGGGGGTACTCAAAAGTGGCGTACTTGTTATGTGTCTGATGGTACAGGGCATTCAATGTTATACACTATGAGTAATCAAGCAATAGCTAACGATATACCCGTACATGAACGCATGGAAGCATTGTCACTAATCCATGACGGTAAACGTTGCTATGGGGCCATTGTGCGAAACTTAATGACTGGCGAGTTACTTGCTTACATTGCCAAATCTACTTGTATTGCTACAGGAGGTTTTGGTCGCTTATATCGCTCAACAACTAATGCGGTAATTAACGAAGGCATGGGTGCGGCACTTGCGTTAGAAACAGGGGTTGCTGCTCTAGGTAATATGGAAGCAGTTCAGTTTCATCCAACCGCTATTTTTCCTGCGGGAATATTAGTAACAGAAGGTTGTAGAGGTGACGGAGGACTGCTACTCGATGCTAACTTACACCGATTTATGCCCGATTATGAACCTGAGAAAAAAGAGCTTGCTTCGCGAGATGTAGTTGCACGCTGGATGGAAACGCATATTGCTAAAGGTTTTGGTGTTAAATCTAGATTTGGCGACCATTTATGGTTAGATATACGATTATTAGGTAAAGAACATATAGAAACTGAACTACGTGAAGTGAAAGAAATTTGCCAATATTTTCTTGGAATTGACCCTGTTACTGATCTTATTCCAGTTAGGCCTGCACAGCATTATTCTATGGGTGGAGTACGAACTAATTTCACTGGACAATCACCCACACTTGCGGGCATGTTTTCAGTAGGTGAAGCGGCTTGTTGGGATATGCACGGGTTTAATCGCTTAGGTGGCAACTCTGTTGCAGAAACAGTAGTATCAGGAATGATTGTTAGTGAATACATCGCTGACTTTATGGAAAGCCCTGAGGGTGAAATTTCAGTATCGTCTGCGTTAATTGAGAAATTTTATAAAAAAGAACAATGCTTACTCGCCTCTTTTAATAACAAAGATCACACCGAAAATCCTTTTATGTTAATGCGTGAAATGCAAGAAATAATGACAAATAATGTTGCGATTTTTAGAGACGAAGTACGCTTACAAGAAGCCGTAGATAAATTACTTGAGTTACGTAAGCGCGCTTCAAAAATTTATGTGGAAAGTAATGCTAAAGGAGCTAACCCTGCATTAGTAGCAGCATACAGAGTACAACGCATGATAAAATTAGCGTTATGCGTTACTTATGGCGCTTTAGAACGTAAAGAAAGTAGAGGCGCACACAGCAGACAAGACTTCCCGCTTAGAAACGATGAAGATTGGCTCAAAAGAACCTTGGCAACTTGGCCAAAAGAACAAGATGAACTACCAACATTAAGTTATGAAGCACTCGATATTACTCAAATGGAAATGGCACCCGGTTGGCGAGGCTACGGAAATAAAGATCGAATTGATCACCCTGACACTGAAATACGTCAGGCAGAGATTAATAAAATTAATCAGCAGTTCTCACAAAAACACAGTAATCAATCTGATAAAAAAAGTGATGATTCAGCTAATATGCAAGAAGCTTTAATGCCTTACAAACATTTATTACCTCCGTCGCTTCAAGGTGATAATGAACGCTTAATGGAGGAGAAGTAATGTCGAACCTAACGATTCCTGTAAAACAAATAGACGCCCTACGAACCCTAACTTTTGTTATTTTTAGGCATAACCCTGCCGATCCTAATAGTACCCCTACTCTTCAACGATATACTGTAGAAGAAGCAGATTCGATGACTCTATTTATCGCCTTAAATGAAATTAGAGAAAACCAAGATCCAACACTACAATTTGATTTTGTTTGTCGAGCAGGGATTTGTGGTAGCTGCGCTATGTTAATCAATGGAAAGCCAGCATTAGCTTGCCGTAGTTTAACCAAAAACTTACCTAATGAGATTTACTTAGCGCCTTTACCTGGTTTTTCCTTGATAGGTGATCTTAGTGTCGATACTGGTAAGTGGATGAGAGGAATGTCTGAACGACTTGAAACTTGGGTGCATTTACAAGAAGAGTCAATAAACTTGTCTAAACTTGAAGAAAGAATGGAACCAAAACTAGCAAACGATATTTATGAATTAGAACGTTGTATTGAATGTGGTTGTTGTATTTCAGCTTGCGGAACTGCCCAAATGCGTGATGATTTTATTGGTGCTGTGGGTATTAACCAAATTGCACGGTTTAAATTAGATCCTCGCGACAAACGCACTGATGGTGATTATTATACCGTTATTGGTGATGACTCTGGTGTATTTGGCTGTATGACATTATTAGGATGTGAAGATATGTGCCCGAAAGAATTGCCTTTAGCACAACAAATAGCTTACATGCGTAAAAAAATGGCTTTAGCGACACTTTAAGCCTCTTTATACACATTATCTTATACCCAGTTCTCAGGTTAGCCTGTTCGCTGGGTTTCCTCTTTTACACCTACTACTATGAACAGCGATATAAACGCCAACATAATAGATAGATCAAACTGTAAAGTATCATTCCTCCAGCAAGTACTCCATGCCAGTTTCCATATTGCCAACAGGCCACTAAGTAAAAACCACCTACGCTACCACCAACATAATAATGTACTAGGTATAATGCAGTTGCTGTAGCTTTCGCTGTTTCGGCTTTGTGGCTTACCCATGCATAAGCGAGTGAGTGTGTAAAAAAAGCGCCTGAGCTAATAAGTAATAGCCCAACCGCCATTGCATACAATGAATCATAAGTGGCAACCCACATGCCTATCGCACTAACTGTTGTACCCAATATCATACCTTTAATAGGGTTGTAAACTTGGCTCCATAAACCACTTAGTTTCGCGGTAATTGTTCCACTGAGATAACATAAAAAAATCATCGACGTTAAGCTGATAGATAATGAATAAGGTGGCTCAACGAGGCGAAAGCCCATAACGGTATATAAGTTAACAAATAACGCGAAATTTACTCCTCCGATACACATTGCCAACCACAATTTAGGTTGCTTTAAATGACCTATCACATTTTTATTATGGGTACGGAATTGCCCTTTTTTTGGGCTGAAATAGGCTTGTTCAGGTAACAGTCGATTAACGAGAATTGCCCCTAATAAACTTAAAATAGCCATACCAATCACAGCTATCTGCCAACCCCAATATTCAGTAACAAAACCACCGTATAAACGCCCTGTTATTCCGCCTAATGAGTTGGCACTAATATAACCACCAATAGCGAGCATTAAAGCTTTCGGGGTAAATTCTTCAGCCATGTAGGCAACCGCAACCGCTGCAAACCCCGCAATAGATATGCCGATAACGCCACGCGCTAAAGTTAACATCAACAACGAACTTGTTAGTAACATTGCCATACCCGCAAATGGCAATATGAAAAGACTTATCATCATCACTTTACGACGACCAATCATCTCAGAGCCTATTGCCCATGGCACGAGAGTTAACGCTAACGTTAGCGTACTTGCGGCTAACAACCAGTTAATTTGAAGTGCACTTGCAGCAAATTTTTCAGCCATTAAAGGCAACATAGGCTGAAACATGTACAAATTACAAAAAACAAGAAAAGAGCCTAAAGCTAAGGCAAAACTTGCGCGGCGGTATGCCGTTGTTTTTATTTCAATCATAAAGGTGAAACTCAGAGGATAAGATTGGAAAACGAATATATATCACGGTCTAATGTACGGATTATTC
>Ga0055584_100008419_pt1 | contig 10120 bp, 7 predicted proteins | sample OSDHelmetaG_FD_58716 | JGI IMG/M metagenome (GOLD analysis project Ga0055584, IMG submission 58716) | Pelagic marine sediment microbial communities from the LTER site Helgoland, North Sea, for post-phytoplankton bloom and carbon turnover... | ecosystem: Environmental > Aquatic > Marine >...
AGAAAACAACATCCATGGAGCGAGCATTTTTTCTCTCCTATGCGAGTCAAAGATTGGTTACATTTAATGGGATTTGAAATTCTATCGGATGAACGTGCTATACACAGTAATTTGGTTGGCAAAATGAGTGATAATTTTGCCGCCCGTTATTGGCGAAAGTTAGCAATAAATTACTTTACTAGTTTTGGCTCTATTTATGTCATTATTGCTAAAAAAAGAGTGCTACCCTTAACCCCAATAAAACCTAAATGGCAGATAAGAGCTGAATTTGGCTCGGTAAAAGTGCCATCTATGAAGGTTGATCACAGTAGAGAGATCTCTTTTTCATCAAAGATAAAAAAGTAGAGGTATTATGAAACTTATTGATTTTGAAAAATATTTAGAACAATTATTAAAACCTGAACAAATTAAAGATTACGCACCGAATGGTTTACAAATTCAAGGAAGTAATCAAATAACTAAAGTAGTCACAGGGGTTACCGCATCACAAGCTCTGATTGAACGCGCTATTATCGAAAAAGCAGACGCACTACTGGTTCATCATGGATATTTTTGGAAAAATGAGTCTTATGTTATCAGAGGTATGAAACATAAACGAATTAAGGCGCTCATAGATAATAATATTAATTTATTTGCTTATCATTTACCGCTTGATATTCACCCTTTGTTAGGTAATAACGCACAATTGGCCGCGTTATTGAATATACAAGTGATTGGCCCGCTAGAAATAACTAATCCGCTAAGTGTGGCTTTGCAAGGTCAATTACCTGAAACAACCACAGGTGATGATTTTGCTAAGTTAATTAGTAAAAAGCTTAACCGTGAATGTTTACATATAAAACCACCATCGAATAAGAAAATACAAACGATTGCTTGGTGTACTGGCGGTGGTCAAGACTATATTGAACTAGCGGCAGAGCAGGGTATAGATGCTTTTATTTCTGGGGAAATATCAGAAAAAACAACACATATTGCTAATGAAATGGATATTCACTTTTTCGCTGCAGGTCATCATGCTACTGAGCGTTATGGCGTGAAAGCATTGGGTGAATATATTGCAAAAGAACAAGGCTTAAATGTTGTTTTTATTGATATTGATAATCCTGCATAGTTATTTTTATTTAAGTATATTTGCTCTTATCTAAAATATTATTTATTTGGTTATATCATAAGGGCTGTTGAACATTCGGGGATAAATTTTGTCTAGAGTAAAGCGATAGCCATCTCTAAAGTTCAACAGTTTTTAATTAAATAATATTTTAGACCATTGTACTAAACGGCCTAAACTCTCGTACCAAGCAACGGTTGTTTGCTGCAATTTTTTACTACTTGGAATATAACTTTTCCAACTGTGCTTACTATCGGTTTTTGTCACCCAATAACCTGTTGGTGCGGCAATTGGAAATACGCCCTCAAGTTGAAAATATTTCATTGACCTTGGCATGTGGCTTGCGTTAGTTATTAACACAACATTTGAACCTTGTACTCTTGGGCTGATGAGTTGTGCTTCCTCTTCAGTATCTTTAGGAAAGTTTTCTGTGAATATTTTTTGTTCCGGAATACCTAACATAATCAATGATTCTTTCATTTTTTCAGCATTTGACACAAGGTCATTACCACCATCACCTGAAGTGATTATTCTCGCTTCGGGATGCATGGTATACACTCTTAATGCTTCTACAAGGCGTTGTAAAGACGCTACTTGTAATTGACTAGTGACAGGTAAATGATCGTTACTGTAATGGCCATTTCCAAGAATAACAATATAGTCAACAGGCTTACTAGATTGAGTGAAAGGTTCATAGTTATTTTCAATACTGACCATCAACGAGTCAGAAACAATTGGCATTGAAGATAAAAGTAATAAGAGTATGGCTGAAAGTAAATACTTGAAACTCACTTTAGGCTTTATCTTAAAATAAACAGCGGCGAGGAGTAATAAAATAAAAACCAAATTAATGGGCATGATAAAAAGTGTAATGATTTTTTTAAGTATGAATAAATCCATAATGACCAATTAGTTAATGAACATGTACTTCAAACTGAAGAGTGAAACTATAGCAAAGAATATCTTAATCGTAATTAAAAAACGTGTTAATACCTCTTTTCTACTATTTATTTCGTCGTTAATATGAAATTCTAGGCTTAAACCTGATTTATCACATTAATATTGAGTTTCTTTACATAATAAGTTGTCTAGATATTTTTTAGCTTCGTTACTGAAAACTAAAAAATTTTTCCCATCAATTATCGCCGTATTATCTATTTTTTTGTCTTTAAACATTAGTTCCAATTCACTGATAATATTTGCTTCATAAATATAGCAACCAATGGGACGTTTAATAAAAACAGAGCCTAGCATTGAAGATTTAGTGAGCTTCGCTTGTAAAGCTAATGAATCTAATATTGAGCTGGGAAAATTCCAATGCTTAGCAATGTGATAAGTTATTTTCTTTGAATTTTTAACCATAAGGTTTTTAAAAGCAAGGGAATTGGGTTGGCAATCAGGGTGCACATACGAAAAAGCTTCCATTAGAAGTTGATAAATAATCATATCGCCTAAATTACAAATTAACCCGATTAAATACCCTTGCGCAGCATCATGTTTATGTTCAGAGCTATTAATTAATTTTTTAGCGATAACACCTGTAGATAAACTGTGCTTCCAAATTTTGTTGCCGTATTGTTTGAAATATATTTGTGATTGAGGGGTTAGTTTACTAATAAAGCCATTGATCACACCTTCCATTAATCCTGTTGCACCAAGTAACATAAAGGCTGATTGAAGATCTGTTATATTCTTATTGTTACGGTTGTAATAGGACGAATTAGCTAACTCAATCACTTTACCCGCAATTACGGGTTCTTGTTGAATTAGATCAATTAATACCTCTGTATTAAATTCATCATCATTTAATTGTTCAATTACTCTGGTGAGTGAAACGGGTAATATAGGTAAGTTTTCTAATATTTTTTTAGGGTGTAGCAATAATGTTTGAATTTTATTTGCTACATGTAAAGATAACTCATCATGTTGGTCTGTTTTAGTTGACTCACCAAATAAATAATCATAAAACGCTTGTTGGTTTTTCTCTTCAATTGACGCATTTTTTTCTGGCATTATGTTTAGTGACGTTTGCAGTGCATCTATTGCATTTTGTTGCTCTTTTTCTGCAGAATTATCATCTTCTTCAAAGTATGAATAATTAGGTTGATTATTTTTTTTAGTCGCGGGAAATAAAAACTTTATAATTGATTTAAACATATAACGGAGAAATCCAAGTATTCGAATGACGTTAACGAAAATAAAACACAAAGTTAAAAAGTTTTGTTCTTAGCGTTTATTCTTATTGTGGTTTTATATTGTAACGAAATAATTTAGTAATAGTATAACAAAATCAATCATTCTCTTAAGTTTAGACACATTCTATTCTGCGTTATGGTTTTTGAGAATAGAATAACCATAAAGAGGGGGTAATTATTAGTACAAAACATTGCTAATTTAGGGGTAGGTTAGTTATTTTATCATAGAGTTTAGCGGCCATAGATATTGTTACAGGCTCAGGTATTGTGAAAGGGTCATAAGAGGCCTTATTATTTTTTTTCAAAAATAACGGAGACATCTTTTCCTGCAGATTTATCTGACGTGTTATATTGCCATTGATATTGCTTAATCACTTTTGTTATTAACGTTAAGCCTAACCCAAATCCTAAATGATCATACTCAAATAATTCCGTTGATTCGCTCTCATCTTTATTGTTTGAGTTTACAACTGAGAACTTATAACCTTTTTGGGTTATAGCTACATGCCCTTTTGTAGTATGTTGAAATGCATTTCGTATTAAATTAGTTAATATAATTCGACATATACTTTCGGGGAGTTTACATAAAGTATTATCTGTTTCGATATCTACAGTAATATTTTTACCGTCAGTTAAGTAGTTCAATTCAGTTACAAGTTGTTTTGTGAGTTGTCCTAAGCTAAATTCGCGAATAATAAGTTCTTTACCTTCACGACGGTTTAACCAAAGCAATGTTTCTGTTAAATCTGTCATCGTTAAGGTCGCTCGTAAAATTCTAGATAAAACAGTTAATTGTTTCTCCTTAGGAGAATTATTTTCAATCAGTTTTTGTAATAATTCGCTGTTAGAACGAGATACTGAAATAGGCGTTCGTAATTCATGGCTAGCGTAACCTAAAAACTTCTTTTCATTATCCAAACTGGCTTGCACAGAACTTAGACTGTTATGTATTAACTGAGCGAGAGTATTTAACTCACTATAATGAAAATCAGGGATTGCTTTGGCTAACTGTATATCATTAAGGTGTTTAGCCCAGTTTTTCAAGTTAGATACAGGTGCAGTTATTTGACGCATTACAAACAAAAGTATTAACGAAAATAAGGTCATTACTGCAAGGGCAGTTAAGGTAATAACAACCACATGACTGATATTTTCAATACCGTGGAATGCCGAGTTATTTTGGGAAAAAGTCATTGTGACAAAATGTAATTCATCAGCTTTTATTATTTTTATAATAAAAGCACCTGTATTCGGTTGGGTAAGTGGTGAGTTAAATTCTAAATGTTTATAAAATTTATTTAATGTTAACTCATCAGCTGTATAGTTTTTCTGAAAAATCTCAGGCACTTTCCCCCATTCTTTAACCAAACTATAAGTGACTGTACGGGTACTATTTGTATCTTCAGTTTCAGGTGTCGTAACAAAAGTGAGTTGTTTATCACTTTTTTGTTGATGTGCGAAAGCAAACATACTATTTCGTGTCGCTATTTCTATTCCAGACACAAAATACTTGCTACTTAATACTGAAAGCCCCCAAATTATTGCAATGCCTGTTAATAGCATTGATAAGAGTACAAAAAGTCTAATACTCGGCGTAATCTTCATTAAATTTGAATCTCTTTAATAGCAAAACCATTGCCTGAAATAGTATGAATAAGCTTTGATGTCGATGTTCCATCAATTTGTTTACGCAAATTAAAAATATGAACTTTTAAGCTATTACTATCAGGTTGATCATCACCCCATATTCTTTGTATTATTTTTTCGCGTGAGACTGCATCAGGACTGGCTCGCATTAATATTTCTAGAATTTTATAAGCGGTGGGAGATAGGCTCAATAATTGATTATTACGAAACGCTTGTTTCTGTTTTACATCTAAAATTATGTTAGCAACTGATAATTGTGATATTTGACCACTTCTTCGTTTTGCCAGTACTTTTGTTCGTACAATTAATTCTTCCATCGCAAACGGCTTAATTAAATAATCATCAGCGCCTTTTGAAAAACCAACAAGTTTGTCATCTAAAGTGTCTCTTGCTGTTAGCATCAAAACAGGCGTATCAATACCATTTTCTCGTAATTTTTCACAGACATCTAATCCGCTAATTTTAGGTAAATTCAAATCTAAAATAATCACGTCATATGGGTTTGCTTTTATTAATGCTAAACCGGATAAACCGTTAGCGGTGTGATCACATTTAATTCCTTCAAGTTCAAGATAATCGATTACTGCCGAAGCTAAATCAAGATTGTCTTCTACTAAAAGAAAACTGTAGTTATTTGATGACATGAATTTCCCCCATTTTAATTTTTAGCGATATCAATCAATAAACTATTGGATCTTATTTAATGGTGTAAATAGGTAAAACAGCGAAGGTTTTATCTCAAAAGTCAGTCATTGAGTAGTAAGTTAATTATCTAGCTATTAACCACTAGCTTACCTAAGACTAAGGTTAAGCCTAAGACCAAAACTAGTGTAGTTGTATTTATTATCATTAATGCCTGGTTTGTTAATTAAATGATTTAATTTAATTTTTGTACGATTATTATTAAGGGTAACTATTAATAATAATCGCCGTGAACTTATGGATAATTATTTGTCACTAATAAGAACTATTAGTTGTTATTCATTTTTTGAATTGAACAACCTTACAATAAGTACAAAAAATAAGGGGGCAAAATAAATAACTAATATTGTCGCTGCTATCATTCCGCCCATTACTGATGTACCAATCGCATTTCGTGCATTAGCACCAGCCCCAGTACTTATGACTAAGGGTAATACACCTAATACAAATGCTAATGATGTCATGATTATAGGACGTAAACGCATTTCACAGGCCTTTATTGTTGCATCCACTAATGAGTAGCCTTTTTTAATTAAATCTTTAGCAAATTCAACTATTAAAATCGCATTTTTAGCAGCCAAACCTATCGTTGTTAATAAACCGACTTGAAAATACACATCATTTTCTAATCCTCTAAACATAATTGCTAATACTGCGCCTAAAACACCTAATGGAACTACAAGAACAATTGCGATAGGGATAGTCCAACTATCATATAAAGCAGCTAAACATAAGAACACCATTAATAATGAAATAGCGTACAAAATAGGTGCTTGACCACCAGATTGTAGTTCCTGATAAGACATGCCAGTCCAACTAACTTGAATATCACTTGATAATTCAGCGGCCAATTTGTCTACCTCTGCCATTGCATCACCAGTACTATAACCTTCTGTTGCTTCACCTAATATTTCAACAGCAGAATTACCATTATATCGCGCTAACTGTGGTGAGCCACGACCCCAATGAGTAGAACTAAAAGCAGATAAAGGCACCATTTCATTTTGTTTATTTCTAACAAACCATAAGTTAAGGTCTTCAGGCGTCATTCTATATTCTGCGTCTGATTGGATGTACACTTTTTTAGAGCGGCCTCCATCAATAAAGTCATTAACGTATGAAGAGCCCCAAGCTATTGATAGTGTTTGGTTAATATCCGATATTTCAAGCCCTAATACTTTTGCTTTTTCATAATCAATGTCGAGAAAAAATTGCGCGTTATCTTCTAATCCATTGGGTCTAACTTTATGTAAAATCGGATTCTGTGCCATTTTCCCTAGAAGTTGGTTACGTAATTCAATTAACTGATCATGCCCAATACCACCAATATCTTCTAGGTAGAAGTCGAAACCCGTTGCCTGGCCTAACTCTCTAATTGGCGGAGCGTTAAACGCAAAGACTGACGCTTTTTTATAAGTTGAAAAATGCGCCATAGTACGTTGAATAATAGAGTCAACGTCTGTACCTTTTGCTGTTCTTTCAGACCAATCTTTTAAGCCAATAAAAGCCATTGCTGCATTTTGTGCTCTACCTGAAAAGTTAAAGCCTGAAACAGTAAAGGTAGTATTTACAGTGTCGACTTCATATTCTTGAAAATAATCTTTAACATCTTCCATTACCTCAGCTGTCTCTCTTAATGTTGAGCCATTTGGCAGCTGTACCATTACAAACAATGTACCTTGATCTTCATTAGGTAAAAATGAGCTAGGTAATGATGAAAATAAATAAGCACAAGAGCCTAACAGAGCCACATAAATTAAAATAAATCGTATCGGTCTAATTAGCATTTTATTTATTGATGCAGTATAACGAAACAAAGTTGCGTCAAAAATTCGATTGAACCCTTTAGTAAAGGCGGATGTAGAGGTTTTATCTGTAGGTTTAAGTAACGTTGCACATAATACTGGCGTAATAGTTAATGCGACGAATACGGATAACACCATAGCAGAAACAATAGTGAGTGAAAATTGCTGATATATTATTCCGGTTGAGCCTGAAATAAATGCCATAGGAATAAATACAACTACAAGCACCATAGTGATCCCCATCAGGGCACCAGTAATTTGCTTCATGGACTTTCTAGTCGCTTCTATAGCTGATACTTTCTCTTCGTGCATAATACGTTCAACGTTTTCAACGACTACAATGGCATCATCAACCAACAAGCCTATCGCTAAAACCATACCAAACATTGTTAAGGTATTAATTGAGAAGCCAAGTACTGACATTAAGGTAAACGTACCCAGTAACACTACAGGTACGGCAATAGTCGGTATCAGTGTTGCTCTAAAGTTTTGTAAAAATAGTAGCATGACTAAAAATACTAAACCTACCGCTTCAAATAAGGTTTTGACCACTTCAGAAATAGATAAACGGATAAACGCATTACTGTCGGTTGCTTTAGTTAATTTTAATCCTTCAGGAAAGCTTGCAGATAATTGCGCTAGCTTTAAGTCAACCGCTGCTTGTGTATTTAAGGAATTAGCACCAGACGCTAAGGTGATTGCTATGCCTGAGGTACCATAACCATTGAACACAGGGATTACACTTGAACCTTCACTCGCTAACTCAACTCTCGCAATATCTTTTAAACGAATTTGCGAGCCATCATCATTCACTTTGATCAAAATGTTTTCGAATTCATTAACACTAGTTAATAAGCTTTGTGCGGTAATTGTGGCATTAATTAATTGAGATTCAGTTGCGGGTGTGCCGCCGAGTTGCCCAACCGTTACTTGGCTATTTTGCTCTGAAACTGCAGCAGAAATATCGCCAGGTGTTAAGAAATAACTGTTTAATTTAGCGGGATCTAGCCAAATTCTCATCGCATAAGAAGGACCAAAGATAGTGACTTCTCCTACACCATCTACACGGCTAATAATATCTTTAATACTTGAGTTAGCATAATCTTGAATATCGGCTGTACTCATAGAGTTATCAGGTGAGTAAATCGTGGTCACAGACATAAACCCGGATGTACTTTTTGTAACAGAGGTTCCTTGGCTTTGAACTGTTGCAGGTAAACGACTAGTGACTTGTTGAAGGTTATTTTGAACCTGCACTTGTGCGGTGTCGGGGTTGGTATCTGCACTAAACGTTAATGTAATTGCGGCATCGCCAGAAGAATTACTAACTGAGGACATATACAACAGATTATCTAGCCCTGTCATACCTTGTTCTATTACCTGAGTGACACTGTCTTCAATTGTTTTGGCAGAAGCACCTGGGTAAGAAGCACTAATTTTTATTGAAGGGGGTGCTATGGACGGGTATTGCTCAACAGGAAGGTTCAGTATTGAAGCAATACCAGACAACATAATTACAATAGCAATTACCCATGCAAAAACAGGTCTGTTTATAAAAAACTGAGACATAAATTTATCCTTATTAATTGCAGAAATAATTACTGATTGATAGCTTTATCAGTAGTTGTCAAATTAGTAGTAGATACAGCTTTTGATCCGGTAGAATCAGTATTTGTATCAATAATTACTTGTTGATTACTTTTTATTCTTAATAAGTTACTAATAATGACCTTATCTTCTGCAACTAAACCCTGTTCAACCACCCAAGCGTTATCTAATTCACGCCCTAGAACAATCGCTCTTTTTTCGGATAAACCGTTTTTATTGACTACAAATACTGAAGGTTCGCCAGATTGACTTCTAATGACTGATGATTGTGGAATAACCAAATAATTTTTCTTTTCTGGTAAGGCAATATAAGCTCGAACAAAGGTTCCTGGCAATAATGTATTATCGGGGTTTGGAATTAAAGCACGTAAGGTGACACTACCTGTTGATTTGTCGGCGTGTGAATCGGCAAACTCTAAATAACCGGTTTCGTTGTATTTAGTGCCATCTTCTAGGGTGATAGTCACTGGAACAATGGGCTTTTGCTTAATCTCTTTTTTGAATTCTTGTCTTAATTTATACAATGATACTGAAGATTCTTGCATATCAATATAAACTTTGTCTGATTGTATAATCGTTGTCAGATAGGACGCTTGTCCTGTTGTTAATAGCGTACCTTCATTGACTTGAGATATACCAATTTTACCTGAAATAGGTGCTTTAATATCGGTATAAGAGAGTTGGATATTAGCAGTGTCAAGATCAGCTTGACGAATAGCGACTTCTGCTTTTGCTTGAAGATAGGCTGACTCAGCTTCATCATAAAGTTGTTGGCTAGCTAAGTTACTTTTAAGAAGTTTTTTATAGCGAATTGCTATTTTTTTTGTTGAGTCTTCATTTGCAATTGCTTTGTCTAATTGTGCTTTGGCACTGTTAACAGTGGCTTGATAAGTAGTGGAATCAATTTTATATAAAATGTCTCCACTTTTTACGGTACTTCCTTCTACAAATTCACGGCTTTTAACAATACCTGAAATTTGAGGTCTTACTTCTGCTTCTTTATAAGCTGAAATTCTACCTGGTAATTCCTTTTGTAGCCTTAAAGAAGAAGTAGA
>Ga0055584_100008420_pt1 | contig 10118 bp, 11 predicted proteins | sample OSDHelmetaG_FD_58716 | JGI IMG/M metagenome (GOLD analysis project Ga0055584, IMG submission 58716) | Pelagic marine sediment microbial communities from the LTER site Helgoland, North Sea, for post-phytoplankton bloom and carbon turnover... | ecosystem: Environmental > Aquatic > Marine >...
GCTTTTAGCATGGATTCCAATTGGCGCATATCGACTTTTTTAATCGGACTATTCGGTCGGAATAGCATAAGACCGATGAGTAAACCAATTAAGCCAATATAAATCCAGTTACCTTTAAACTTGGGCATTGCACTTTTAGGCGTTTTTTTATTTTCTTTCATTAATATATGTTTAGGATTTTAACCTCTTGCACTACTGCAAATTTTAAACCAGTGCAAAAGTAGCAAGTTAAACGTAGCTATTTATCGATAAATAAATAAAAACAGGTAAAAATGTCTCTAGTTCCTACAAAGCATATATTTTTGCATGACATATAGACAGAAACAAATGTACGGAAATATTAAAAATCAGTTGAGTATTCAGTTAGAGGAATTAAGAAATCAGGGCCTATATAAAAGTGAACGGATTATTACTTCAGTGCAGGATGCAGAAATAACATTGGAAGATGGAAGTAAGGTTCTTAACTTTTGCGCCAATAATTATTTGGGTTTAAGTAGCCACCCTCGGGTCATTCAAGCAGCTAAAGATACGTTAGACAGCCATGGTTTCGGTATGTCAAGCGTGCGGTTTATTTGTGGAACACAGGATATTCACAAAGAGTTGGAGAGAAAGATTGCTGTTTTTAATCATACCGAAGATACTATACTCTATGCTGCGGCTTTTGACGCAAATGGAGGGGTGTTTGAGCCTTTATTAAACGATATGGATGCTATCATATCAGATTCATTGAATCATGCCAGCATAATTGATGGAGTGCGTTTGTGTAAAGCAAAACGTTATCGGTATGCTAATAACGACATGGCTGATTTGGAAAAACAATTAATTCAGGCGAATGAAGACGGAGCTGTGAACAAGATTGTTGTGACTGATGGCGTTTTTAGTATGGATGGATATGTTGCTCAATTAGATAAGATTGTGGCATTGTGCAAGCAATATGATGCACTTGTGATGGTGGATGAATGTCATGCGGCCGGATTTATTGGTGCTAACGGAAAAGGCACACCTGAAGTTTGTGGGGTTTTGGGTGAAATTGATATCATTACAGGTACATTGGGCAAAGCCTTGGGAGGAGCAATGGGAGGTTATACCACTGGTAAAAAAGAAATTATAGATATGCTTCGGCAGAAAAGCAGACCCTATTTGTTTTCAAATTCTTTAGCACCTTGCATTGTTGGAGCTTCCATTGAAGTGTTTAATATTCTAGATGAGACAACCACTTTGAGAGATCAATTAGAAGAGAACGTTAAGTACTTCAAAGAGGGTATACGAGCGATTGGTTTGGATTTCAAAGACGGGGAGTCTGCTATTGTACCGATTATGTTGTATGATGCTAAACTTTCGCAAGAAATGGCGAACAAATTATTACTTGAGGGTATTTACGTGATTGGCTTCTTTTTTCCTGTGGTACCTAAAGAACAAGCAAGAATAAGAGTGCAATTAAGTGCAGCACATACCAAAGTGCATTTAGATAAAGCTTTAGCTGCATTCAAAAAGGTAGCAACCGAGCTTGGAGTAATCAAATCAGAAACAGCATAATATGATACAAATAGATTTAAAAGGCCAAACAGCATTGGTATGTGGAAGTACAGCAGGTATTGGCAGAGCAATTGCGTTAAAAATGGCAGAGGCTGGAGCAAACGTTGTGTTATGCGCTAGAAATGAAGAGAAATTACAAAGCCTTCTCACGGAAATTGATGCAATCAATGGCAAAGCAAATGGCTATGTGGTTGCAGATTATACAGATACCGTTCAAGTGAGTGCAGCAGCAGCATTAGCAGTGAATCAATTCAGTCCAACCATTTTGGTTAATAACACGGGTGGACCTCCTGCTGGTCCTGCAAATAGTGCACCGTTGGAAGAATATTTAAATGCATTTCAGCAACATTTAATTAATAATCAGATCATGAGTTCTGCCTTAATTCCAGGCATGAAGGAAAAAGGGTGGGGTAGAATTATAAATATAATCAGTACTTCTGTAAAAGCGCCTTTGCCTAATTTGGGTGTAAGCAACACAATACGAGGTGCGGTAGGGAACTGGAGTAAAACATTAGCGAATGAATTGGGGTCATTTGGTATAACTGTGAATAATATACTACCAGGCGCCACGGGCACAGGTCGACTTACTTCAATTATTGCGAACAAGTCATCCAAACAAAATAAAACCATTGAAGAAGTAGAAAATAAAATGCTAGCGGAAATACCTGCTGGTCGATTTGCATTGCCAGAGGAACCCGCAAATGCAGCCATTTTTCTTGCAAGTGATTTAGCAAGTTATATTAATGGTACCAATGTGGTAGTGGATGGTGGAAGAACCGCCAGTCTATAAGTATTTAAACCAAGCGCCCCATTTCCTAGATTTCAAGTAGTTGAAATCCTTTTCATGCGCGTATGCTTCTTTTTCAAAGCATACATTATAATAGGCCTTCTTATAATTCAAGAACCTAATTATGCTAAAGAGGAAATGAAGGAAATAGATCAAATAAAAGGGTACTACCAGTAACTCCTTTTGTTGTTGATGATGGATGAGTTCGTGATTTTCGATCTCATAGATATTGTGATAGTTCAAATGACGAAAAAGGATGAATGGCCAATAGGCCATTGCCGTCACTTTTTTATCATTATAAGATAGGATATTGATTATCCAAGGCGAAACAATCCGTATGTACTTCCCCGCTTTTATCATGGGTTTTGAAGGAGTAAAATTAGGTCTCTCGTATTTAAGAAGCCGCATTTCAACCGATTGGTTAAAACTATGATGCATTCATCACTTTTCATATTAAACCAAAAGTAGGACCGGTAGCCACGCCACCATCCATTATGGTAATGCCATTGTTCACCATTGTCTAATAGCGTAGTGCGAATGCCAAATCCGTAATATTGGTTTTCTTTAACTTTGATTTGTTTGGAAAGCATTTGTTCCATGAATTGCTGATTAATAATTAGGCCCTTGCGAAATGCCTTATAAATTTTAAAAAGTTCAAGGCAGTTTATAAACACACTTTTATCACCATAGATATGATTGAGCTGGTGATCCGGTATGATGCTATAGTCTCCACGCAAACCTTTGACAGGATATGATTCGATGGTTTTATTTTTTGGATTATATATGTGCATAGAGTCTAACCCTGCAGGAATCTTAATGTATTGGGTAACCAATTCAGAAAAGTGTTTACCAGTTGCTTTCTCGGCTATGTGTGCAAGCATCATATAATTACTGTTACAATAATCAAATCTTGTACCTGCTGTATAGTATGCGTCCAATTGAGTGTTTGAGAGCAGTTTTACAGCATCCTTGTTTGTTTTAGGCAGTGTATCGTTCAACCAACCTGAGTCGGTTAAGTAGGTGTATTCTGGTAAGCCTGAATTGTGGGTTAGTAACTGGCGTATTGTAATTTGATGAAACTTAAAATCTGGAATGTATTGTTGGATGGAATCATTGAGGTTGATCACGCTGTCTTGGCATAAGCGTGCAATGCACAATGCAGTAATAAATTTACTGACTCTTGCAATTTGGAATACGTCCTTTGTAGTTATATCGTCAGAATGCCTGCCAACTCGCTTACCAAAAGAGTTTTGATAGATTAAATCTCCTTTTGCAATTAGGAAAGATCCGGTTAAGTGACAGCTTAATTGGCGGTTGCGGAAAAAGGTATCAAATCGATGGCTTATTTTCTTAGGCAATACACCAAGTTGAAGTTGAAGTGTATGACTAGAAACTTCCTTAATCTGAATTGGGCCTTTATTGGCATTGGATTTATCTGAGTTGCAACCGCTAACCAGTGATAAAATAAAGATAAAAGGAAGTAGTTGACGTAACACAATCTCAAGACAAATATATGCGCATTCCGTTATTTAGAGCAAAAAAAAACCCATCCGGTTTAAACGGATGGGTTTTTACTATTTGAATTGAAATTACTTCATTTGAACTTCAACAGTTTTCTTATTGTTATCATCAGTAGTACCAGCTTCTGCTTCGAAACGGTCTCTAGAGATTCCGTATTTCTCTGCTAAGAAATCGATAACTGCATTTGCTCTGCTAAGCGATAGTCTTTGATTAGCTTTACTCTTAACGCCATTATCAGCATATCCTGCAACTGAAATTTTCTTGTCTGGGCAATTTCTCAATTTATCAGCCATCAAATACATCATTGCATCATCACTTGAGCTAATTTTACTGCTACCCGTTCTAAAGCTTACTTTAGGAAGAATTTGACCTTCGCAAGGGGTACCACATGTAGAGCAATCCAACGGACAACCATCAATAGTAATACCAGCTTCTTCTGGACAAGCATCTTTATGATCAGGAACACCATCTCCATCAGAATCAATCATAACACCATTTTCGTCAACAGAAGCACCTCTATCTGAGAATGGCTCCATATCTTGACAATCAGGAACTCCATCATAATCAATATCAACCCATTCACCACTTCCGTATACTTTACAGCTATCTGGAGTTTCAGCTTGCTTATCATGACAATTGGCAACACCATCGTTGTCATCATCTTCGGTAAGACAATCTATCTTTTCAATTACCTCTGTGAAACTTCTTTCAGCATTTAACCAATCATAATGTTGTGCATTTTTGTTTCCAAATTTATAAGTAATGTTAATAGAGTTAGAAAGGTAAGCATCCCACCATCTGTTTTGCCAGATTGCGGTATTGTAAACATCAATATCATCTGATCTAGTGTAGTTGTATTTAGTTTCAAAACCTAAGTCAAAGTTCTTGTTCAACATAGTAGAGAAACCCATACCCATAGGAACAATCATGTGTCTTCCTTGGTATCTTTCTGTAACGCTTTGGCCAATATTTGGATTAGCAGTTCCTTTACCTAAGTAATGCGTAAGGTAGTAATCTCCACCCACATAAAGTCTTTGGTCAACAAAACGAGCTAATGATTTGAAACTTCCTTGCCCCAATCCTAAGAAAAAATGTAGATGAGTTCTTCTTAATGGTCTTAGGTTTGAAATATTGCCTAGGGTAAATACCATTTGAGTACTCCAATCCTGGTAAGCAGAATGGAAGGAGAAGTTATCTTTGAATAAGGTTGGTGCTTGATAGTCACGTTGACCTCTTAAATCACCCCAGTTATACTGTAGCCTTAAACCAAAAGTTTGTGAAATTGAATATTTCAAAGAAGGTCCAATCATCCATCCAAATTTTATTTTGTCTGCATCACCGAAGAAATTAGTAGCACCAATGTTTAGTCCTAGCATCCATTTCTTAGCTCTTCTGTCTTGAAACCAGCTATTTTGATAGAATTGTCCGCTATCTAAACTCTTGTCCTCTTTACCTGCAGGCCATTTAGATTTAGCGTAAGGGTGCCATTGTTTCTTTTCTGAAGAAGTTCCTTCCTCAGCGGTTTGACCGAACAATGCCACTGTTCCCATCATTAGGGTTATTAACAATGTAGTTTTTATTGCTTTCATGTTTAAAATTAGATTCGTTGTTAAGCCGCAAAACTAATGTTTATATCTAAATCAAACAATAATTATTTACTTTTATTTTTACATTATTTAAATACCTAAAACACTTAGTTTTCAATAAGATAATAGTGTCCATGCTGCATTGGGCAGGCTAAATATTCTTCCTTAAGGCAATTGTTTTGATTAAAGTTCAACTCTAGGCTTAGGCTTGACAGGCTTCTTTCTTGCAATTTTTGCTTGTCAAAGTAGGTATTGTATAATTTATTGATCGTTTCAACTGAGGATTCATACGTTTTACCCGCTAAAAGTTCTTTTTTTAGACCTCTAAATTCTTTTTTAAGTGCAATATTGATTGCTTCAAATTGATTATGCAGGTTTGTCCAAACTTCCGAGTCGGTATCATTCTTGATTCCTTTTATTATTTGACCGGATTCATCCATTTGCTCTAAAAGACCTTTTGGGAGTTCTTCGGCCAAGTATTGGCTTTGAAATGATACTTCATCGAAACGGGCGATTTCTTCAATGGATAAATGATGCTTTAGCAATTGATTGACTTTCTTAGCCTTTGCCAAGTGTATGGTGTCTCTTAGCCAAATTACAGGATAGGGGATGTGGTAATATTCAAAAATAGGTTTCAATTGCAACCAATAATTCACCTCGGCCATTCCTCCTACATAGGTTATGTTTGGCAAGATTTGCTCTTGATATAATGGTCGGAGCAGTGCATTAGGCGAATAGTCCTTTGCTGCATCATATACGCCTTCATTTGCAATACTTCGTCTATTGGATTTATCAATCTCAAACAAGTTTGTTCCTCTTGGCATCACCTGATAGTGATATTTTTTGGCATCAAACACGCTTTTTACTTCTTTTTGGATCGTAGTGGTAATCTGTTGGATACTTTCTGTTTTAAAGACCGAATCCATTTGCTGTTTAAGTTTTGCATCATTGGCATCTATAACAACAATGCCATATTCAGCAAATAGCTTGTAAATGATATATGCGGTTGCTTTGCTCAAAGTGGGTTGGCTTAAATATGCCGTTTTGCAAATTTGAAAGAACTCAGCATCATTCGCTTCATCTCCAAGACGGGTCTCTAATTCTTGTATTAATGTTAGTATTTGCCGTGTGTCTTGTTCACCTGTAATTTTACCTTTTTCGAGTTTTGCGGTTTGGATGCTTCCAAATAACTCAACACCCGAAATTTCTTCAATGTCATGATCTTCAGAAGCCATCCAGAACAATGGAATTGCCCTGTTGCCAGAGTCGCTTTCATTGTATTTTTGGACAAGTTTTATACAGGTAAAGATCTTGTTAATGAAATAACCAGGACCAAGAAATAGGTGAAGTTGCTGGCCAGTAGTGATCGTAAAGGTGTTTTCTTTGAGTAATGAGTTAATGTTTTGCTTAGACTCTGATAAATCTAAATCTGGAATGGCTAAATCATCCAATTGCACCTGAAGAATTTCAACTAAGGTTTCACGTTGTTGTTTTGAATAATGTGTTTTCTTAACCTCTGCCGTTTTATTCATACCCTCAATCGTGGGCTGCTCGGCAATGTAATCGCGAATGCTTTCCTTACCTTCAAGGTAGGCATCAATAATGGAATGAGTTAGCCCAAGGTCTTTTAATGGCCAATGGTGGATCATACTTCAATTATACCATATAAATCAAAGGCGGTACAATCTGTGATTTTTACATCTGCAAAATCACCAACCCGCACAAAATGTTCAGCGGCTTTTACTAATACCTCGTTGTCTACTTCTGGGCTGTCTGCCGTTGTTCTGCCTATAAAGTATTCTCCTTCTTTACGATCAAAAAGCACCTTCTGTGTTGAACCAACTTTAGCTTGGTTTAATTCCTGAGAGATCTCCTCCTGAATAGCCATTAATATTGAAGCACGTTCTTCTTTTACTTCTGCCGGAATATCATCTGCCAGTGTATGGGCATGCGTATTCTCTTCATGCGAGTATGTAAATACGCCAAGTCGGTCAAATTTATGCTTCTTAACAAATTCGCATAGTTCATCAAAATCATATTCTGTTTCACCTGGATGTCCAACCATCATGGTTGTTCTTAAGGCTACTCCTGGAATTTTCGCCCTTACTTTTTCAATTAACGCTTCCGTTCTAGCTCTGGTAATCCCTCGCCTCATGGTTTTAAGCATATGATCCGTTGCATGTTGCAACGGCATATCAATGTAATTGCAAATATTGGGTGTATCTGCAATTGCGTCCAAGGCATCTTCAGGAAACTGAGAAGGGTAGGCGTAGTGTAATCTAAACCATTCAACTCCTTCTACTTTACCTAATGCTCGAAGTAATTTTCCTAAAGCACGATCCTTGTACAAGTCTAACCCATAATAAGTGCTATCTTGTGCAATAAGCATGATTTCTTTAGTGCCTTGTGCAGCCAAATGTTGTGCTTCTTTTACCAAGGCTTCAATCGATTTTGAAACATGCTTTCCTCGCATTAATGGGATTGCGCAAAAGGAACAAGGTCGGTTACACCCTTCTGAAATTTTCAAATATGCATAATGTTCTGGAGTGGTTGTTAGGCGTTCTCCAATTAAATCATGCTTATAGTCAGCACCTAATGTGTTTAGAATATTGGGTAATTCTAACGTGCCAAAGAATGCATCTACCTCAGGTATTTCTTTCTCTAAATCTTCTTTATATCGGTGTGAGAGACAACCAGTAACATAAAGACGTTCAATGTGTCCCGATTTTTTTTCTTCTGCGTAATGAAGAATGGTATCTATGCTCTCTTTCTTGGCATTGTCAATGAATCCACAAGTGTTAACAACAATCACTTCGGCATCCTCTTTTTCACTTTCATGAGTTACGTCAAATTCATTGGCCTTTAACTGAGAAAGAAGTACTTCAGAATCAACAATATTTTTGCTGCACCCTAGTGTGACGATGTTGATTTTTTTGGCTCGTAGAGATTTAGTACGCATTTAGGCATTAAATAAGGTGGAAACATATTGGGCGGCATCAAAGAGTTGTAAATCTTCTTTCCGTTCACCAACCCCGATATATTTAACAGGGATTTTAAATTGATCACTAATTCCAATGACCACCCCACCCTTAGCTGTACCATCCAGTTTAGTCAAGGCAAGTGTGTTAACTTCAGTTGCTGCGGTAAATTGTTTGGCCTGTTCAAAAGCATTTTGGCCTGTTGAAGCATCCAAAACCAACACAACTTCTTGAGGTGCTTCAGGGATTTTCTTTTGTATAACTCTTTTTATTTTACCTAACTCATTCATTAGATTTACTTTGTTGTGTAACCTTCCAGCGGTGTCAATAATGATAACATCAGCTTCCTGGTCCACTCCTGCAACCGTTGCTTCATAAGCAACTGCAGCAGGATCGGTATTCATTCCTTTAGAGATGAATATGGCCCCGGTTCTTTGACTCCAGATTTCCAATTGGTCTACTGCAGCAGCTCTGAACGTATCAGCCGCACCTAAAACTACTTTTTTACCGTGCTGAGCAAAATTATAAGCCAGTTTCCCAATAGTTGTGGTCTTGCCCACACCATTTACTCCAACAACCAATATAACATAGGGCTTTGCGGCACCAGCAAGAGAGAAGTCGATAAAATGCGGGGATTTATTTTCATCCAGAATTGCTGTAATCTCCTCTTTTAAGAAGGTGTTTAATTCATCAGCTTTCAGGTATTTGTCTCTTTTAACGCGTGCTTCAAACCGATCGATTATTTTAATTGTCGTTTCAACACCTACATCACTCGTGATGAGGATCTCCTCAAGTTCATCTAAAAAAGAAGAATCAACATTGGTTTTCCCAATGATGGCCTTGCCTAATTTCCCGAAAATACTCTCCTTGGTTTTCTCAAGCCCAGATTCTAGATTGGCTTCAGGAGAAGATTGTTTTTCTTGAATTGCCTTAGACTCGTGGTCTTTTTTCTTTTTTAAAAAATCAAATATTCCCATGATTTAAAATAAAAAAAGCTTCCTAACATGATATACTGTCAGGAAGCTTTATGTATAAAACGGAGTAAAGTATTAAGATTTTAATATCTCTTTAGCTTTATCACCGGTTACAATTTCTTCTTTAAACGAATAAGCACCTGTTTTTGGAGATTTGAAGGCTTTTATAACCTTGACATATTCTACTCCACCTTGTTTCTTTAACGTTGCAACTACTTTCTTTGCCATAATGCTTCTACTATTTTAATTCTTTGTGTAAAGTTACTTTCTTTAAATAAGGATTATACTTCTTTAGTTCTAAACGTTCAGTTGTGTTCTTCTTATTCTTCGTTGTAATATATCTTGAAATACCTGGAACACCTGTAGTTTTGTGCTCAGTACATTCCATTATAACTTGAATTCTATTTCCTTTTCTAGCCATTATATTCTACCTTCTTTTACAAATTTTCTTAAACAATTCGCGATTCCATTCTTGTTGATTGTTTTCAACGCACTTGTTGAAACCTTAAGTGTAATCCACTCATTAGTTTCTGGAATAAAAAACCTTTTTGTATGTAGATTCGGTTGAAACCTACGTTTGGTTTTATGATTTGAATGGGAAACTCTGTTTCCTTTCAATGATTTTTTGCCTGTGAGCTCACAAATTCTTGCCATATCCTTGAAATTTTAAGGGCTGCAAATATCGATAATTTTCTGATTAACCCAAAAGATTATTCAAAAATTCCACCTTTTTCTT
>Ga0055584_100008421_pt1 | contig 10118 bp, 9 predicted proteins | sample OSDHelmetaG_FD_58716 | JGI IMG/M metagenome (GOLD analysis project Ga0055584, IMG submission 58716) | Pelagic marine sediment microbial communities from the LTER site Helgoland, North Sea, for post-phytoplankton bloom and carbon turnover... | ecosystem: Environmental > Aquatic > Marine >...
CCCAAGTCTCTAACAACATCATTGATCAATGCACGGCCCAAGGGGTTCCTTTTGCTCGTGAGTATGGTGGCTTCCTGATGAATCGCTCGTTCGGCGGGGCGCAAGTCTCTCGGACGTTCTACTGTCGTGGACAAACCGGACAGCAGCTTCTTCTAGGCGCTTATCAATCCCTGATGCGTCAGGTTTCTGCCGGAAAGGTGGAAATCTTCAGTCGCCGTGAAATGCTCGACCTGATTGTGATTGATGGTAAAGCACGCGGGATCATCACTCGAAACCTGATTACGGGCGAGTTTGAAACTCACACCGCCGATGCCGTTGTTCTGGCAACCGGTGGGTACGGGAATGCCTGGTATCTTTCTACGAACGGAAATGGTTCGAATGTGACCGCCGCCTGGCGTTGTCACAAGAAAGGTGCCTTTTTCGCGAATCCATGCTTCACTCAGATTCACCCGACCTGCATTCCTCGCTCGGGCGATTACCAGTCCAAACTGACGCTGATGAGCGAAAGTTTGCGTAATGATGGTCGAGTGTGGGTTCCGAAACGAAAAGACGACAATCGGCCACCCGCTGAGATACCAGACAGCGAACGTGACTATTATCTCGAACGTCGGTATCCCTCATTCGGTAACTTGGCACCGCGTGATATCGCCTCGCGTGCCGCCAAACTCGAATGTGACAAAGGACACGGCGTCAACGATACGGGCCAAGCAGTCTATCTCGACTTCCGAGATGCCATTGCCCGCGATGGGGAAGATGCCATTCGGGCGAAATACGGCAACCTGTTTCATATGTACAAGAAGATTACGGGCGACGATCCGTATCATGTCCCGATGCAGATTTACCCGGCAGTTCATTACACCATGGGTGGTTTGTGGGTCGATTATCATCTGCAAACGACAATCCCCGGATTGTATGCTCTGGGGGAAGCCAACTTCTCCGATCATGGAGCCAACCGGTTGGGTGCCAGCGCCTTGATGCAGGGACTCGCGGACGGATATTTTGTCATTCCATACACGATCGGCGATCATTTGGCCCGTCATTCGTTTGAGAAGATTTCGGAAGACCATGACGCCTGCCGCGAAGCTTTGGAGAACGCGAAAGGGCGGGTCGACAAGATTATGTCTATTGGTGGCAGCCGAACACCCAATGAGTTCCATAGGGAACTCGGAGGGATTCTTTGGGATTATGTCGGCATGGAACGCACGAAAGAGGGCTTGGAAACCGCCATCGAAAAAGTGCAGGGACTCCGCTCTGAGTTCTGGGAAGACCTCAAAATTATCGGCAAGAATGAAGAGTTAAACCAGGTCCTCGAAAAAGCGGGACGGGTCGCCGACTATATGGAGTTTGCCGAATTGATCGCGACCGACGCCCTCAATCGCGAAGAATCGTGCGGCGGCCATTTCCGTGCCGAACACCAGACAGCCGACAACGAAGCGATGCGTCATGATGACGAATTCGCGTATGTTGCAGCCTGGGAGTTCAACGGCGTGGGAGAGAAACCTTCGCTCCACAAAGAACAACTGGAATTTGAAAACGTCCCCCTCGCAACGAGGAGTTATAAATAATGGGTCACGAAACCATCAATCTGACTCTGAAGATCTGGCGTCAGCCGAATGCTGATTCTGAAGGCCGCTTCGAGCAATACAAACTCGAAGGGGTTTCGACGCACGCCTCATTTCTGGAAATGCTCGACATCCTCAACGATGAATTGATCGAAAAAGGGGAAGAGCCTGTCGCCTTCGATCACGACTGTCGTGAAGGTGTCTGCGGCATGTGTGGCATGATGATTAACGGTCAGCCTCACGGACCTGACAACGAAACCACGACTTGCCAGCTTCACATGCGGCGTTTTCAGCATAATGACAAAATCACAATTGAACCGTGGCGAGCAACCGCGTTTCCGGTTGTGAAAGATTTGGTCGTTGACCGTTCGGCCTTCGATCGCATCATTACTGCGGGCGGGTATGTCTCGGTCAACACAGGCAATGCTCCTGATGCGAATGCGATCCCGATCCCCCGCAAGGATCAACAAAAAGCGATGGATGCAGCAGCCTGCATTGGATGTGGTGCCTGTGTCGCCGCCTGCAAGAACGCCTCGGCCATGTTATTCACCTCAGCCAAAGTGTCTCAATTGGCGTTATTGCCACACGGTCGATCAGAGCGTGGGGAGCGTGTTTTGAAGATGGTTGCCAAAATGGACGAAGAACAATTCGGCTCCTGCACGAATACAGGTGAATGCGAAGCGGCATGTCCCGTCGCTATCAGTCTCGACAACATCGCCCGCATGAATCGTGAGTATCTGAAAGCGACATTGTGTAGCACTGAAAGCTGATCAACCAGCAGGTTGTATTAAAAGACTTTTATCAGGGGATCGTGACAATCGCGATCCTCTGTTTTTATGAGAATGGAATCACTCATCATGGCTTCTCCCGACTTGCTGAAAACCCCTTTACATGCCTGGCATGCCAAAGCAGGAGCACGTCTCGTCGATTTTGCTGGCTTTGACATGCCGGTCCAATACACGGGAATCACCGAAGAACACAACGCTGTTCGGAACATCGCCGGTCTCTTCGACATCTCACACATGGGTCGATTGTGGTTTACCGGTCCCGATGCCTGCAAGTTTCTCGATCACATCGTCACCAACGACGTCACAAAGCTCGAAGTGGGACAAATCCGCTACGCTCTCGTCACTAACGAGCAGGGGGGCATCCTCGACGACGTGCTCGTCTATCGCTGGAACGACGCCTATTCACTTGTGGTCAATGCCTCCAATCGCCCAAAAATTGTCAATTGGATCGAGCAGCACATTCAGGGATATGATGTCGAACTCACCGATCGCACGATGGAACTGGCCATGATCGCCATTCAAGGACCGAAAGCTCTCGAATGGACTCAGCCTCATTTCAACCCGACTCTCACGGACCTCAAATATTATACCGGAATCCAAACAACTCTCGACGGACAGGAAGCGTATGTCACTCGTACCGGATACACGGGAGAAGATGGCTGCGAGGTTATGGCCTCGGGAGAAGTGGTTGTCAATTTATGGAAATCGTTGATGGCCGAACATGGTGACCATGGGCTCATTGCCTGCGGACTTGGTTCGCGTGACACGCTACGGCTCGAATCCGCCATGCCACTCTATGGTCACGAACTGGATGAAGAGACCGATCCTTTCACAGCAGGCCTCGGATTCGGTGTCAAACTGCAAGCCGGAGACTTCATCGGCAAAGAGGCTCTTGCTCATTTCAAAGAACGTAATGATCTCCAAAAACGAGTCGGCATTGTTCTGGAGGGACGACGAATTGCGCGGGAGGGAACTCCCATTTTTTCCGGAGAACAACAAATCGGGGAAGTGACTTCCGGGACACAATCGCCGACTCTCGGCCAATCGATTGCGATGGCCTATGTTGCTCCCCACTATTCTGCCATAGGAACCGAAGTCGAAGTCGATTTCCGCGGCAAACGAATGCCTGCCAAAGTGGTTCCGCTGCCATTTTATCGACGCAGTTGACGTAATCCCAAAAGCACTAAGACTGTCAGAAACGACAGCAGCGTGATAGGCGGCATGCTTCCAGGCCAGTGACTGAGATCGGTCCAGCCCTGGTATCCCATCAGTCCGACATGGACTCCCGTGAGAATCAGAACCAAACGCCCCAATCCCGGAATCAAACTCCCATTGTGATCACTGTTCTCTCCCACGTGAACAAAAAGCTTAAACAATAATACGGTCCCCAAGGCTCCTGCCAGCATTGAGACTTCTGCCTGCCAATGTAGATACCCGTCTTCGCGATAAAACTTAGCGAAGTATGTGGGGTCAAATATCATCAGCGAGAGCACGACATGCAGCAGAACGAGCAAAAACCCAGCTTGGCCAATGGTTCGTCGTCGGTGAACTTCGATGAGTGGTGCCAAGCCGAGTAGGATGAGTCCGGTCCACGAGATCGCTTTGTTGGTGATATAAACCGGAATTTGCTCGACACTCACCCCTTTGAAGATCACATATCGAACTACTGAATATCCCATTGTGAGCAAGAAAATCAGCAGTATCAGTTTTCGGTCGCGATTCACGAGTTAACATTTCAAGTTGAGCGGTATTGTAGAAGCACTTCATGCTAACGCTACGAGGTGCGACTCTCAATCAGGAATTGATCACTCCAACTCTGCCTGAACGGTGGCTGTGCCATCACTGTCGAGATCGACACTGATCACATTCGGGCAGCAACAGACCGGGCAATCTTCGACATATTGTTGATGCGTGCCTGCCGTCAGGTCGATGGGAACAACGATCTCTTCACCGCACGACTGACAAATGTACGAGGCATCTTCTTGCATTGATCACTCCATCGGTAATCCGCTGGCTAATAAAATCGCTTTCTGGACAGCGTAATCGTGATCGTAACTGAATTCGGGAGCCTTCTCGTTTCGCACTGTCTTAGCGAGATCAGCCGCATCTCCCACATAACGATCATAACGCCCAAACGGGATTTCATTCTTCCCTTTGGAATATTTCCCATGCGGTTTGAGAAATGTCGCCGACACATTGGGAGCATCGAGCGGCTGCATATGAAATGTCCCCTCGCTTCCACAAACGGTCAATTGACGACGCGCGAAACCATCCACCTCATTCACACTCGAACGCACGGTTGCTGTCGCTTGTGGATATTCAAGTACTGCGAGCATATTATCGAGAAGTTCATCATTGATCGTGGAGGAGTGACGGGAATACGGGACGACATTTTCAGGAACGCCCAACACTCCCACGACCAAGTCAATCAAATGGCAACCGAGTTCAAACATTGTCCCACCGGGATACTGAATCAACGACTTTCGTGCTCCTTCAGTCATCAATTTGCTCATGACCGCATGAACTTCAAACGGCTCGCCCAGCCAGCCATTCTTCAAAAACTGTCTCAGTAATACGACAGCCGGGTTGAAGCGATACATATATCCCATCTGGACTGCGAGATGTTTACTGGAAGCCGCATCCAGAATCCTCTTGAAATGGGGAAGAGATTCTCCCGCGGGCTTGTCGAGGTGAATATGCTTGTCTGCGGCAATCGCCATTTCGGCATGATTTAGCAAACCGGAGACTTCGGTTTCGATTCCCACCACCTGTAACCCCGGTTGATTGAGAAGCTCCTCGACAGACATCCACGGAAGATCTTTGTAGAGTTCCGCCTTCTCTGCCTGCTGTTTTCTTTGCGGATCGGGTTCCGCCACACCGATCACTTCGTAGTCTTCGGAGTGACGATACACGGCAATTTTATCGGCGTGAGCGTGACCGACACCAATCTGAGCGTAGCGGATTTTGGACATAACCGAGAATTCTCTATCGGGAAAAACAGTAATATCAACCGGATCACTTAGCCTAACTCCCTTAATTAGCAGAGGCTAGCGTACTTTCAGTTTTTTCACCTGTGTGTACCGGTTGACGAATGAGGGCAAATGAGTGACATTTGAGGGTTTGATTTTGCCCTCAACGCGGGACGTGAGTCCTCGGAGCTCCCAACGTATGAATTCTTCTGTTGTCACCACCGACATCAACCAAACCGACCAGTTAGTCGAAGACTGGAAAAAGCCGGTTTCTCCTGATGTCATTAAAAAGCTTTCGACGCTACGAACCTGGAGAAGCCTGCTAGGCGTTCTCGCTGAGTGGGTCATCATCGGATGTATCATCACGGCTTCCTGGCACCTTTGGTCAGTTCACATCGCAGCCGGCATCGCCGGATACATCGCCGCAGTGGTGCTGATCGGTTCTCGCCAACACGCACTCGCCATCATGATGCATGAGGGCGCCCATTACCGAATTTCCAACAATCGCTTCTGGAACGAAGTGATCGGACAAGTGGGAGCCGCCTGGCCTCTCACCATCGATATGAGATTTTATCGCCAACTGCACTTTTCTCATCACCGTGCTCCGAACACCGACGACGACCCCGACTGGGAATTACGTGAAACCGGTGACTGGAGTTTCCCCAAGACTCGAACCGGCATCTTCTTTCTGTTTCTCGGTGATGCACTCGGCTTGCGATTTCTCGACCAACTCCAGTTCTTCGGACGATACACCTACCTGCCCAATCATCCTCGGAACGGCTGGGACGTCGCGAAGATCGCCTGTTACATTGCCTTCTTTACTGGCATGTCGTTCGCATTCGGGGCCACCTTCTGGAAAATCTATCTGATGTATTGGTCCGTTCCAGTGCTAACCTGGCTCAAAGTTGTCCTGCGGTTCCGCACCATCGCCGAACATTATGCTTTGGAATACGACCACATTTACCGGGACACTCGTACGACCTATCCCAGTTGGTGGGAGAAAGTCCTGTTTGCTCCGAAAAACATTAACTACCACCTCGACCACCATCTGTACCCGAGTGTGCCGTATTACAATCTCCCTCAATTGCATCAAAAACTGATCGAGAACGAAGAGTTTCGCAACAACGCCCATCTCACCAAAACCTACATGGGGGTCGTTCGCGAATGTTTGAATTGTGAATCGGTGACTCGTGAGCAGGTCGCTGCAAAAGCGACCCACACACCTTGACCAACGGAAGAGATTGATGGTGGAATCGACAAGTCAACGCTGTGGCATCATTCTGGCAGGGGGATCTGGCACAAGACTAAGCCCCATGACGAATGTCGTCAGTAAGCAACTCTTGCCAGTCTACGACAAGCCACTGATCTACTATCCACTTTCAACATTGATGCTCTCCGGCATCCGCGACATCCTGATCATCAGCACTCCCACCGATCTTCCACTCTTTGAGCGATTACTGGGTGATGGTTCAAAATGGGGACTACAGTTCTCTTATGCCGTCCAGCCAGAACCGAACGGGCTTGCCGAAGCCTTTTTGATTGGGGAAGACTTCATCGATGACCGCCTCTCTGCACTGGTTCTCGGGGACAACATCTTCTACGGCCACCAGATGGCAAGTTTCCTTCAGAAGGTCGATCGGCAAGAAGAGGGAGCGACCGTTTTCGCTTATCATGTCCGGGATCCTCAGCGGTACGGCGTCGTCACATTGGATGGGAAGAACCGTGCCACTTCCATCGAAGAGAAACCCGAGCGTCCCAAATCGAATTTCGCAGTAACGGGGCTCTATTTCTACGACAATCAGGTGGTGGACATCGCCCGCAGCCTGGAGCCTTCCGCACGGGGAGAGCTGGAAATTACCGATCTGAACCGGAAATACCTGGAGCAGGGGACATTGCGAGTCGAGACTCTGGGCCGCGGAACGGCGTGGCTCGACACAGGGACGCACGAATCAATGTTGGAAGCCGCCACCTTTGTGAGCGTCATAGAAGCCCGACAGGGGCTCAAGATCGCCTGTCCCGAGGAAATTGCCTGGCGGCTCAATTACATCACAGCGGATGATGTGGCAAAGCTCGCAGAACCCGTAAAAAACAGTTCATATGGGTCCTACTTACTTGAGCAAATCAAACAGTCCCGCTAGTCTGCTGACGATCAATTTCCCAGAGTCAAAAAGAAACCGGATTCGTGCCGAGGTCGCGCTTGACAAAGTTGGGATTTTTCAATTATGAAACACACATGTAGGAAATGTGATTCTGAAATGTCTCTCGGGATGTTTGAGGCGAGAAAGTGTTGATCGCCGAATAACAACCAGCATCGATCGAGTAGCATCTCATCTGAAGGAAATACCCATGATTGCCCCAGAGTTCTCCCTGAACCAACTTACGAACGAACTCGCCGCACCACGCCGGGACGAATCTCCCCTCGCGTACGAATGGGAGCCAATGCGGTTGATTGATGATGATGATGATGACTTCTTTGAAGACGATGACGAAGACGACGAAGAAGAAGAGTTCGAGGACGACCTCGAAGATGACTTCGACGACGATTTCGAAGAAGACTTCGATGACGAATTCGACGATGATGAAGACGATGATGAAGACGACGACGAAGATGACGACTTCTACTTTGACGATGATGATTGATCCAGACTCCTAACATCTCCCTGATCACTCGCATCGAAGCCCCGCGGAATTGCAACCTCATGCCCACCTCAATGCACGATCAGATTCAAGAAGCGGCAGATTATCTCCGCGATAAAATCAGTGGGACTCCTAAAGCGGGCATGATTTTGGGGACAGGCCTCGGCGGCTTGGCCGCAAAAATCCAAAAAGCGACCAAGATCCCTTATGGAGAGATTCCGCATTTCCCTGAATCGACGGTCGAGTCTCACGCCGGGCAACTGGTCTTCGGAGAACTCAACGGCACATCGATTCTCGCGATGGAAGGTCGCTTTCATTATTACGAAGGCTATAGCCTCGAACAGGTGACGTTTCCCGTGCGTGTGATGAAAGAACTCGGTGCCGAGTTTCTATTCGTGACCTCGGCAGTCGGAGGAATGAATCCTCAATACGAACTTGCCGACATCGTGATCATTGAAGATCACATCAACATGCTGCCCGACAATCCACTCCGTGGTTCGAATGACGACCGCCTGGGACCACGTTTCCCCGATATGTGCGAACCGTACGACAAAGAAATGATCGGGGGGGCAAAAGCCAAAGCGCTTGAACTCAGCATCGCCGCTCATACCGGTGTCTTAGTCGCTGTCCCCGGACCAAATCTGGAAACCCGTGCCGAATATCGAATGCTTCGCAACATGGGAGCTGACATTGTCGGCATGTCGACAGTCCCGGAAATCATTGTGGCTGCACATTGCGGCTTACGAGCCGTTGCCTTCTCTGTGGTGACAGACATTTGCCTGCCGGATGCTTTGGAGCCGGTCGATATCGCCAAGATCATCGAAGTGGCCGGCATCGGTGGCGAAAAGCTGACGAAACTGCTGCCGGAACTCATCGGCGGCCTGTGAATGCGGTGCGACGCTGAATGACTCTTCGTGGCGACAAACAGTTGCATTGAGTCATCCCGCTACACCTCATCTCTTGAACGAATGCACGCCGCGTCTCCGCGGGAGTAATTCTTATCCGAGCCATCCGCAAAATCTGCGGTGATCATTCTTGCTGAACGAATTTACGTCTTTTGATCAGGCGTAACTGCTCAGATTTCTTCATCCACCAAAGCGACATGGCGAAAATACCGATGATCCTCAAGCGATGCCCCCAGAGCTCCGACGACCAACGCGACGGAGGCGATGTAGGCTGACAGCGACAGATACTGTGGAAAGCCAATTTGTTCGACCGATGCCGCCCAACTCTCCACCACCGATTGTCGGAAGAGCGTAAGCTCCACTACCAACGAAGCCACAAAGAGATAAAAGAACGTCGTGACGATTCCCAACAGGACGACCATCGGCATCGAAACCAGCGCGATGACTCGCTGCTCCCGAATCCTGTTGGGTAAGTGGTGAACCAGTAGACGCTGCTGCACTGTAACATAGCCTGTCGTAACGAACAGGCAGATCACGCTCAGGAACGAGACCGTCTGAGGAGACAAACTCATTCCTAATTCCCAAGACTCGGCAGTCATCAACAAAATCATTAACGCTGAAACCGCTGCGAACGCCAGACGGCTCAATCGCATCGGAAACAGCCAAGGTTCGGCTTTCTTAATGGCTTGCAATATTTCACGACGATTTCTTCGTGCACTGTGAACGTAGAAAGAGAGAGAAGAGACTTGTTCGTAGTCCGACTGTTCTTCCAGACGTTGGTCCGCAATCTGCTGGAGCGATCGCCGCATTGGCTCCAGTTGCTCTTGAAGAAAACGGTGTGCCTGGTCCAGTTCCTCAAGTGTCTGAAAATCAAACATCCAACTGGCCGAGTTTTCTCCGTGCTCCAATCCGGTGAGATGCCCCAGACAGTGCAACGCCAGAGCCTCAATGCGATGAGACATCTTGGCTATACGAGCCTCATTGGAACTGGCGGTTTCCGATGGTCCGGGGTCGATTTGTGCTGTGGAGATGACGGCGGCTCCCAATGCAGTCGACAAAGCTGCCCAAGGCATCGTCTTCTCGTTCCCTGCGAGCGGTGCCTCGGTCACCAAAATAGCGAAATCCCAGTGACGAATGTCACGTTCCGTAGCACCGAAGTCCAAGAGACGAATCGGTCCCTCCCGGAGTTCCTGAACGAGTTCCTCCCGCCTTGTCAGCGGCATTCGCCATTCAAATTCGGGGTGGATCTCCGCGAGG
>Ga0055584_100008422_pt1 | contig 10118 bp, 10 predicted proteins | sample OSDHelmetaG_FD_58716 | JGI IMG/M metagenome (GOLD analysis project Ga0055584, IMG submission 58716) | Pelagic marine sediment microbial communities from the LTER site Helgoland, North Sea, for post-phytoplankton bloom and carbon turnover... | ecosystem: Environmental > Aquatic > Marine >...
GGCGACGGCAGGCGTCGATGATCGCGTCGGCCGGGGGTCGCAGCGGACCCATGGCCGAGAGCTCGAGGGGCATCGGTTGAGCCTAGCCTGGCCACCGGCGGGTCCGCGCCGGACGAGCGCGACCGCCCACCGCCACCGACGGACGTGAGGCGGGCACCCGCGACGGTCCGGGGGCGTCGTCACGGGCACGCAACACCACACGCGCCCAGGGCGACCGGTCGTCCACCCGACCCCCGACGGCGACCTGCAGAGGGGGCAACGCCGCCGATCGCCTCCACGCACGCCACCTGGATCCGCGGGGCCCTGGTCGAGATGGGGATCGGCGCGATCCTGGGCGACAAGCACGCGCGGTTCCACGTGCGGCCGCGGCGGGGCCGGGCGGTGACCGCTCGGCGCCGCGAACCACGGGGGCCACGGCCGGCGCGTGCGCCACGTCGTGACCGACCGGGGCTCGGCGCGCGAGCGCGTGTCGGCAGACCTGGTGCGGGCCGGTCTCTGGCCCGTGCCGCGGGGGCGCGCCACTCCTCCCTCGCGGCCATCGCGGCATCACGACGGACGGGTGTGTCCGGCGCCCGCGCTCGCCACCGTTCACCTCGCGCCTCGCGTCGGCGCGTGTCGGCCGGCCGGCACCCGCGCGGACGGCCTGACCACCGTGCGCGACGCCTACCGGGCGCCGATGGTGACGCCGCCGGCCGGGTCGCCGCCCATCTCGACGAGCATCTTCGTGACGGCCCCGGTCCAGTTGGAGTTGAGGTCGGTGGGGTCGTTGCCCGCCCCGATCGGCGCCCACTTGCCCTGGATCTCGGCCACGGTGTCGAGCCCCTCCCCGATGTAGCCCTCGGCCAGGCCCGTTGCGACCCGGGCGATGTTCGCCTCCCATGACGGGAATGGGATCGCCGGCCCCCATCCGAAGGCGTTGTTGATGTCGCGCCCCGAACGGGCGGTGCCGAGGACGCTCTCGTGGTGGGCGACCGCCACCAGGAAGCGCGGGTCGATCCCGTTGGCGACCCCTTCTCGGAGGAAGACGTCCCCCGTGCCCACGAGCGGCGAGCCGGGCACCTTCTCCCGCATCCAGGCGTCGAGCTCGGCCGCGGCGACCGGTCCGCCCGCGGACGGGACGGCGCCGACGAGACCCGGCTGCAGGGACGCCCCGAGCGGGATGCCCGGTGCCATCGCCCCCAGCCCGGGCGCGCCGGCGGCGGGGAACGACTGCGCACTCTTGACGGCCGGCGGGAGCGCGGCGCCGCCCGCCGAGGCCGCGGCCAGCCTGTCCGCGAAGGCGGTCGGCGTCTGCGCCTGCGCGCCGGCGCCATCGCCGGCCGGGGGCGGCTGAAGCATGGCCGCAATCGCCTGGACCCGGGCCATCGCGTCAACGATCCCCGGTGGTTCGGACACCTCCATGCATCCTGGTTCGACCGAGTCGCCGACGCCTTGAGCACGCGTGGCCCGCGAGTGGCCGGCACCGAATCGACACAGGGGCGACGCGCATGGGTCTCGTCCGCGTCTGGTGGCGCGACAGGGTGCCGGGCCACCATCCGCTCTGCAAGCGACCAGGAGGCCCAGATGTCCGCCGATCTGAACAGCGTCGCCGTCGTGGGGCGCCTCACCCGGGACCCCGAGATGCGCAGCAGGCCGAGCGGCGATCCCGTCATGTCGCTGCGGCTGGCCGTCAACAGCCGCCAGCGCGACGACGACGGCCAGTGGACCGAGCGCGGGAACTTCTTCGATATCGCCGTCTTCGGGCGTCGCGCGGAGGCGCTCTCCGCACACCTCTCCAAGGGCGCCCGCATCGGTGTCGACGGCCGGCTGAGCTGGCGGGAATGGGCGGCACGCGACGGGACGAAACGACAGACCGTCGAGATCATCGCCGCGGACGTCGTGCTGCTGGACGGGCGGGTCGCGGCGCGCGAGGAGACGGCCGGGGTCGGCGCCGATTCCGATGCGACGCCGTTCTGAGATCGCCGGGGCGGTCAGCCCGACGGGGTCGCACCCGCTCCGGTGGAGCGAGGCCCCTCGCGCACGGACTCGCGGACCCTTCGTCGCCGCCGGTGCTCGTTGCACCTCGACGTCGCCTCGGGATGTCGTGGTTCCCGTGTCCATCAACCTCTCGTTCGTCGTCGCGCCCGTGGTCATGTGGGCGGGCCGGAGGGTCGTCCAGGGTCCGGGCGTCGGCCGCACGGCCGTCCCCGGGCCGGCATGGCCATGGGCGTGTGGTTCGTGGTGCGCGTGCCGGTGGATGCACCGGTCGTGCCTTCGTTGGGGACGGGGCGGGTGTCCTTCGTCGCGCCGAGGTGGCGGGGTCGTGTGGCGCGTCGTCAGAGCGCGAGACTCGGCGGCGCCGATCCCATTGGTTGCGGATCCTCGGCTCAGCGAGTCGGCCCAGGGGGCCGACTCCCTTCGCCTCGGGGTGTCGCCGTTTCCCAGGGTCCGTGAGCACTTCGTCAGTGGTGGCGCCCGTGGTCATGTGGGCGGCCGAAGGGCCGTCCAAAGTCCGGGTGTCGGCCGCACGGCCGTCCCCGGGCCGGCATGTCCATGGGCGTGTGGTTGGCGGAGCTGTCGTGGTGGATGCTCCGGCCGTTGCGCCAGTCGAGACGGTGCGAGTCCTCTGTCGCGCTGAGGATGGCGGGGTTGCTGGGCCTGCCCGGTCAGATGGCGAGAAACAGGGCGGGTCAATCCCGATCGCTGCGGATCCTCGGCAAAGGCGTCCGGCGCGAGGCGCCGAACCCCTTTGCCTCGGGTTTGCATTGCCCCTTAACCGGACGGTCCACCGGAACGCGACCGAGGTGGTCGTGTTCGACGAGCGGTCTGCGCCGCGTCCCGGCGGCTGCGTCCTCTCGCGCCAATGCGCGCGAACCCGCTCCGCTGTCGCGGAGCGCGTTCTGTGCGCGCGCTCACATTGGCGAAGCGAGCTCGACCAGGATCCCATCCTCGTCACGGACGTAGGCGATCGTCTGCCCCCACGGAGTCGCGGCCGGCTCGGTCGTGGGGGTCGCGCCCGCCCCGACCGCGCGCCGGAACGCCGACTCGACATCTGCCATCACCAGACAGACCTCGATCGCCGCCGGTGGCACGTCGGGCCGGTTGGGTCGTGGAGATGCGTCGAGGTGCGAGGCCGCGAAGGACTCGCCGACGAAGGCCAGCGTCGTCGCGCCGGTCTCGAGCTCGGCGTAGTCGCCGGCATCGTGGACCATGCGCGTATCGAGGCCGAATGCGCGCTCCCAGAACGCCACCGTCGAGGCGACGTCGGGGACATGGACGATCACATAGCCGAGACGTGGGGGGGTGGACATACGGCGCTCCTTGCGTCGCGGCACGGGAGCGGTTCGCGCCGGCCGCGCAACCAGCTTCGTGCGTCTGGGAGATCCTGTCGAGTCCGGTCGGGCTGGATCGCCTCGTCGGCGCCCGCCCGGACGGCGGTCGGCCGCGCCACGCACGGTCGCACCCCCGACCGACGTCGGTCAGCGAAACAACGCGAGCTGCCCGGCGTCCACCAGGCCGGAGACCCCCACGCCGAGCAGCCTGAGCGGTGACGGGCGCTCGACCAGCGCGCCCTCGAGGAGGCGCTCCGCCACCGCCCAGATGGTGGCGGCCTCGTCGGTCGGCGAGCCGAGCGTGCGGGCCCGGCTGATGGTGCGGAAGTCCCGGTACCTGATCTTGACGCTCACGGTCCGCCCGGCCCGGCCCCCCCGGCGGAGCCGATCCGCCACGTGGTCGGCCATCTCGCGCCCGCGCATCGCGAGCGCGGCCGGGTCGGAGATGTCGTGCTCGAAGGTTCGCTCGGCACTGACCGAGACACGTTCGGCCGGCTCGGCCCGCACCTCGCGGCGGTCGACGCCGCGCGCACGTTCCCGCAGGTCACGGCCGGGCGACCCCGGCAACGAGGACGCAAGCTCCGCGTCGGTGAGCGCCGCCAGGGCACCGATCGTCGTGACACCGGCCGCCGCGAGGCGCTCCTCGGTGCGCGGTCCGGCGCCGGGGAGCGCTCGGACGGGAAGCGGAGCCAGGAAGGCGGCCTCGGTGCCGGACGCGACGACGGTGATCCCGCCGGGCTTATCGCGATCCGACGCGATCTTCGCCACCACCTTCGACCGGCCGACGCCGATCGAGCAGGAGAGGCGCACGCGTTGCGCCACGGCCCGCTGGACGGCGTCGGCCTGCCGCGCCGGGTCGCCCTCCCGAAGCGCCAGGTAGCCCTCGTCCAGACCGACGACCTCGACCGTCGGCACGAGGGTCCGCACGACCTCCCAGAGACGCGCCGACCACCCTCGGTAGTGGGCGATGTCGGGGGCGACGAAGACCACCTCCGGGCACCGCCGCCGCGCCTCGGCGCAGCTCATGGCACTCCGGATCCCGTATCGCCGCGCCGCGTAGCTGGCGGTCGCCACGACGCCGCGCCCGTCGGGGTCGCCGCCGACTACGAGCGGGCGGCCACGAAGCTCCGGACGCCGGTGGAGCTCGGCGGCCGCGAAGAACGCGTCGAGGTCCAGGTGGGCGATCACACCCCGACGGTAGCCCGTGGCGCCGCCGTCATGCGGGAACCCGCACCGGGGGGGCGTGCGGTCAGACCAGCTCGGATGCCTCGAACGACGGGCCGCGCTGCAGGCGCACCAGTGCGTCGACGACCTCGGGCGCGAACCGGCGTCCGGACTCGGCGCGGAGCATCTCCAGGGCGGCGTCCGGGGCGCGATCGGGCGCACCCTCGAGCATCTCGTCCCACGCCTCGGCCACGGCCAGGATCGATGCGCCCATCGGGATCTGGTCACCGGACAGGCCGTCTGGGACACCCTCGCCGTCGGCGTGCTCATGATGGTGGCGGATCCATTCGCACTGCTCGTCGCTCAGGGCGTCCCGGGCGATCTCGGCGCCGATCGCGGGGTGGCCGTCGGGTGAGCCCGACGCGGCGATCTTGCCCACGTCGTGGAGAAGTCCGGCCTCGCGCACGGCGTTGGCGGCGTCGACCGGCCACCCCATCGTGCGCGCCAGGTCACCCGCGAGCGCGGCGACACGCTCCGCATGGGGCCAGGCGCCGGGGATCCGCGCGTCGACGGCGTGGACGAGCGCGCGGAGCGCCGCCAACTGGTTCGAGCGCGAGAGCCAGTCGGCTCGCTCCTCGGCCGACATCGGCTCGACCACGTCGGGCGAGTAGAGGCAGACCTGGTTTCGCCCGTTCGCCTTCGCCCAGTAGAGCGCGCCGTCGGAGAGGCGGTACAGCTCATCGGCGCCGACCGCCCATGCGAGGTCACAGACGCCGCCCGAGACGGTGATGTCCTGCCCGCCCTGAAGCGGCGAGTCCGCGATCAGCTCCCGCGCGCGGTGCACCGCCTCCAGTGCCCGGACACCGTCGGTCTCGGGCAACAGCCAGGCGAACTCCTCGCCCCCGGCGCGCGCGATCAGGTCGCCCGAGCGCGCGGCCTCGCGCAGCCGGTGTGCCACCTCGACCAGCGCGCGGTCGCCCTCCTGGTGGCCGTACCAGTCGTTGAGGTTCTTGAAGTGGTCCAGGTCGAGCAGCGCGAGCGAGAGCGTGCGCCCATGCCGCTGGGCACGCGCGACCTCACCGCGAAGCCGCTCCTGGAACGCACGGTGGTTCGCGAGGCCGGTGAGCGGGTCGGTCTCCGCCTGGGAGGCCAGTCGCCGCCGCGCGTCGGCGGCACCGACGGCGACGCCGACCACCTCGCAGAAGCGTGCCAGCCGGGGCTCGGCGCTGGACGGGACGCGCGCGCCCGACGGCGCGAGGGCCACAACCGCGCCCCAGCGGCGATCGGCGGCGTCGACCGGCGCGGCGAGCATCGTCGCGCCGGCCAGCCCCGGCGGGGGCGTCTGTGTCGTGGCCGGAACGGGCCCCTGCTCCTCGGCGATCCATGCGAGAGCGGGGACGGTCACGCTCGAGATCCAGTCGCCGAGCAGGACGCCCTCGACCGTCCCGTGGAGGCCAACGACCGAGAACCCGGGCCCGTCGAGCATGCAGACGAGCGCCGCCTCGACGTCGAGCAGTCTCGTCACCTCGCGGGCGATGGTCCCCAGCACCGCGGAGGGGTGGGTCTCGGTGGCCGCGGCGAGGGCCACCCGCCGCAGCGCCGCCTGCTCGGCCGCGCGCAGCTGCGATCGCCGCGCGGCGTCGCGCGCCGCGGCGCGCTCGGCGACGATCCGGCCGGTCGCGTCGCGCGCGACACAGGTGATCGACGAGAGCGTGCCGTCGGGGTCGCGGACCGCGTGGGCGTTGGCGTCGACGGCCAGTTCGCGTCCGTCGGGCCGGCGCACGCGGAACGACACCGATTCGTCGGTGGCAGCGCCGGAGCGAAGCCGCTGGAGCGTCTCGCGCAGCAGCGGCCGGTCGTCGGCGACGAGCAGGTCGAACGGAAGCCGCCCGATCAGGCGCTCGGGCGGGACACCGTAGAGCCTCCGGCTCGCGTCGCTCATGAAGGCGATGCGCCCGTCGGGGTCGTGGACGGAGATCACGTCCCCGACGTGACGGGCGATGAACCCGAGGTCGAGGCGGCGCTCGCCCGCCCGGCTGCGCACAACCGCGATCGCGCCCCACGGCGCGACGCCCTCGGCGGTGGCGAGCCCGCGCACGTCGACGTCGACGTCCGCCGGGCCGTCCGGCGTGAGGATGCGCCCGTGCGCGCGGGCGCTCCCAACCGCCCCGGAGGCGACGGCCTGGACCAGCGCCCCCAAGTCCGGCTCCTGCCACCACGGGTGGGGCGCCGCCGCGCCGACGCACCGCGCCGGCGGGCGGCCGACGAGGTGGGCGAAGGACTCGTTGACCTCGACCACCGACCCCTGGTCGTCGAGGAGCAGCGCACCGGTCTGGAGCGCCCCTGCGAGCGTCCGGAACACGCTGCCGGCATCCGGCGTGGTCATGTCGCCAGGGTAGCCCCGGCGCGGCGCCCTCGATCACCGTGCATCCGTGTGGAGTCTGCAAAAACCTCGCCGGGTCGCGAGGCGCGCGGAGGCGCCTGGCGACCACCCGCGGACTACCGGATGGGCTCCGGCTGTGGCCGCGCGCGCGCGCGTCGCGCCACGAGGCGCTCCACCCGCGTCCCGACCGGTACCAGCCAGCCGTAGGACCGGGTCAGGAGCGGGGCGCCGAGTGCCAGGATGAGGACGTAGGCCGCCGAGAGCGGGCCCAGTTGGGACTCGACCCCGGCGGCGACTCCGAGTCCGGCGATCACGATCGAGAACTCGCCGCGCGCGACCAACGTCGCGGCCGCGCGGGCCCGTCCGCGCGGGCCGACGCCGGCCCGCGAGGCCGCCCACCACCCGCTGATCAGCTTGGTCATCGTGGTGACGACCGCCAGCGCGACCGCGATGGCGAGGATCGGCGGAATGCTGCCGACGTCGATCGACAGGCCGAAGAAGACGAAGAAGGTCGCCGCGAAAATGTCCCTCAGGGGACCCAGGAGCGTCCGTGCGCGCTCGGCGACGGCGCCCGAGAGCGCCACGCCGACGAGGAATGCACCGACCGCCGACGACACCCCGAGTTGCTCCGCGACGCCCGCCACCAGGAGAAGCAAACCGGCGGTCGCGAGCAGCACGGCCTCGTCCGAGCGATGGTCGATCGCACGGCTGATCCTGCCGCCGAAGCGGAGCGCGATCACGAGCGCCACGGCGGCGGCGGCGAGCGCGACGGTCAGCGACCCCGCCGTGGCGAGGATCGTGCCGCCCACGAGCAGCGCGGCCACGAGCGGCAGGTACACGGCCATCGCCAGGTCCTCGAGCACCAGGACCGAGAGCACCGACGGCGTCTCGCGGTTGCCCAGACGGTCGAGGTCGGCGAGCAGCTTGGCGATGATCCCGGAGCTCGAGACCCAGGTCACGCCGCCGAGCAGCACCGCCGCGACCGGATCCCAACCGAGCACGAGCCCCACCACCAGCCCCGGGGTGAAGTTCATGACGAAGTCGAGGATCCCGGCGGGGAGGCCACGCCTGAGCTCGGTGGACAGCTCGTCGCTCGAGTACTCGAGCCCGAGCATGAACAGCAGCAGGATGACGCCGATGTTGGAGCCGAGCTCGACGGCGCCCGTGCTGATGTCGAACGGTGCGAGCGCCCCCACGGCGATCCCCACCAGGAGATACATGGGGATCGGGGAGAAGCCCGTGCGCATCGCGAGGCGGGCGAGCCCGGCGAGCAACAGCCCCGCGACCCCGAGGCCGATGAGGATCGCCGGGACGTCGGTCGTGCTGGCGGCGGCGGCCGCGGTCTGGGTCACACCCCCGCCCCGTCGTCCCGCGGGAAGATCACGCCTCGGGCCGCCCCTGGAGCAGCTCGAACAGGCGGCGGACGCCCTCGGCGCCACCGACCGCGACCGCGGTGTCGCCGTCCTGCAGCACGAAGTCGTCCGGCGGCGACGGAATCGTGTCGTCGTCGCGGATCACGGCCACGACCGCGGCGCCGATGTCGCGGTGGGCACCGAGCTGGGCCATGCTCGAGCCCGCGCAGCGTGACCCGCCCCGGACCGGCACCCAGTCGATCGTGAGCCCGGGGATCGACTGGATCTTGGTGATCTCCTCCATCACCTGGTCCGCGCCCAGCATGTCGCCGAGCGTTCGCGCGTCATCGTCCTCCAGGCGGAGCACGACGCCACAGCTGTCGGGATCGTCCCGGTCGTAGACCAGCAGGTCCTTGTGGCCGGCGCGATGGGAGATCATTCCCAGCCGGTCTCCACCTCTGGTCGTGAAGTCCATCCGCACGCCCACCCCGGGCAGGTGCGTCTCAAGAACGTCGCTCATGTCTCCATGCCCCCGCTCATGTCCTGTGGACGCGCGCCGAGTGCGGCGAGCGCCCCGTGGATGACCGCCTCGACGAACTCCCGGTCGTCGACGCGCCCGTCTCCGAGGAGACGACGATAGAACAGCGGACCCGCCAAGAGGTCCACCGCCGTCTCGGTCTCGACCCCCGGTGACAGCTCGCCGCGCGCCACCGCGCGCTCGAGCGCATCCACGAAGGGTCGCCGCCGATCACGGCACAGCGAACGATGTGCCCGCTCGAGGTCCGGGTCGCGGCTCGCTGCATCGGCCAGCGAAGGGAGCGCGTCGGGCCAGCGATCGTTGGCGAGGCTCTCGGCGAGACGACCTGCGGCCCGCCGGAGATCCTCGACCAGGCAGGTGCCCGTGCCCGCCGGGGGCGGCCCGCCGAGCGCCCCGAGGGCATCGGCCAGGAGCGCCTCGCGCGACTCCCAATGGCGATAGATGGTCGTCTTGGCGACACCGGACCGGTCGGCGACCGACTCGAGGCTGACACCGGCGACGCCGCGCTCGCACACGAGCTCACCGCAGGCAGCGATGACCGCCGCCCGGGAACGCTCGACCCGCCTGTCACGCCGCACCGCCATCAACTCGACCCCGATTTTACGCTACGCAACCGTTGCGTATCGTAGCGCGTCGCCGCCGGCGACGTCCAACCGGGGGAGCGCGGGTGGCAGCGGGTCTCCAGCGCAGGTGGGTCGCCCTGCTCCTGCTCGTCGCCACGCGGTTCGTGGTCGTTCTCGACGTCTCGATCGTCAACGTCGCGCTGCCCTCGCGCCGGGCTTCGTGCGCGCCGGCATCGGACTCGGGTTCGCCTTCGTCCCGGTGCAGATCGCCGCGTTTCAGGGCGTGCCCGGCGATCTGGCGGGTGTGGCCTCCGGGGTCATCACGACCTCCCAGCAGGTGGGCGGCGCGTTCGCGGTCGGCGCGGGCATGACCGTCGTCGGCCTGATCGCCACGTTGCTCCTGCTGGAGGGGGGACGCCCGGATCCCGGCGCCGTGCCGGGGGCGCCCGGGGCCTGACCGGCCCTCGCTAGCTCGGGTCGCCAATCATCTCGACGACGCGCTCGCGCTGGGTGACGGTCAGACGGCGGAACCGGCAGCGGATCTCATCGAGCGCCTCGCGATAGTCCTCGCCGCGGCCGTCGCCCACGCCGCGGTCGAGGATCTCCTCGACGCGACGGACCTCGGTCTCCGCGACCTGGTCGGACCAGGACGAGATCATCTCCGAGGTGAGCTGGGATTCGAACAGTGGGAGGCCTTCGGTCGTGCCGACTGTGCTCGCGTCGAGCGTAGCCACGGCACCCCCGAGCCGCGCCCGACTTCCGGGGGGGCCGCACCGCCCGTAGGGCGAGTGTCGTGCTGATCCCGGG